>CAJDVW010000138.1_pt1 | contig 18928 bp, 19 predicted proteins | sample 7391471 | NCBI WGS metagenome assembly CAJDVW01 (sample SAMEA7055714, study PRJEB34461) | soil metagenome | biome: terrestrial ecosystem; feature: Peninsula; material: soil | place: Antarctica | collected 2016
CAGCTACCACGGTCACGTTGGCGTGCTGAAGCGCGGTGGGTTGAAGGTGGGCGATCGGGTTGAGGCGCGCATTGATGAACAGCGTCGTCAGGCGATTGTGCTCAACCATTCAGCCACTCACTTGCTGCACGCTGCTCTGCGTCAGGTTCTTGGCGCCCACGTTATCCAAAAGGGGTCTCTGGTGGCGCCTGATCGCCTGCGTTTTGACTTCGCGCACTTTCAGCCCATCACGCGTGAGCAATTAGCTGAGGTTGAGATCTTGGTTAATGACCAGATCCGGACCAATGACGTCGCTGAGGTACGCCAGATGGCGATGGCAGACGCGCTGGAAGCTGGAGCCATGGCCTTGTTCGGCGAGAAGTACGGCGATGAAGTGCGCGTCCTGCGCATGGGTGATTTTTCCACTGAGTTGTGCGGTGGTACCCACGTTGATGCAACCGGCGATATCGGTTTGCTCAAAATCGTTTCAGAGGGTGGCGTTGCGGCCGGGATTCGCCGCATCGAGGCCGTGACCGGGCAGGGTGCATTGGACTTCATCGCAGAGCATGAGCGTCGACTGGAGAGCATTGCCGAGATGGTGGGCGGTAGCCGAGGTGATGTAGTAGAAAAGTTGCGTCAACTTTGTGATCGCCAGAAAAAGCTCGAAAAAGAGCTGGAGTCACTTAAAACCAAGGCCGCTGCAGGTGCTGCGGCTGACTTGGTCGCAACGGCGCAGCTCATCGGCGATATTCGATTGATCGCGGCACGGCTGGATGGCTTGGATGCGAAGGGACTGCGCGACAGTGTCGATCAGCTCAAGCAGAAACTGCCTGATGCAGTGATCATTTTGGCCTCGGGTAGCGACGGCAAGGCCTCACTGGTTGCCGGTGTTCAAGGCAAGGCTCTGCAGTCGGTAAAGGCCGGTGAAGTGGTTGCGTTTGTTGCTGGCCAGATAGATGGTAAGGGCGGCGGCCGACCTGACATGGCACAGGGAGGCGGTGAAGATGATGCGCGCTTGCCAGCCGCACTGATGAAGGTGGCGGACTTTGTTCAAAGCAAATTGGCGCAATGAGGTGTTGGCTGTGTTTTCAACGTCCACGATCACTGACTTCATTGCTGGTTACGGGTAGTTATTGACCGACATTGGATTTGCAGGTGGCAGGGCGATTGCGATAACATTCAGGTGTGTCTTCACGCATAGTTCAGGTGCGTGCCATGGATCGGCAGCATCGCGTCGCGATGCCGTCCTTTAGGGGGATCTGCTCAGCGGATCGGGCGTCACGAGGTATGCAGACTATGTTGATTCTGACTCGACGGGTTGGAGAAACCCTCATGATCGGTGGGGAAGTAACCGTCACCGTGCTTGGCGTCAAGGGTAATCAGGTGCGTGTAGGCATCAATGCGCCCAAGGACGTGCCCGTTCACCGTGAGGAGATCTTCCAGCGACTTCAGCAAGCTGAGGAGATCGAGCCGGCACTCACCGACGGGCCTGCTGATTGATAGCGCCGGCGGTAGCAATTTGGTGCTGTTGTGGACGGCTTTTCCAGGCGGCACCAGTAATGAGTCGTCTTTTTAGGAAAATGATCTTTACCCGAACCCGGGTTGCGGCTATCATTTCCGGCCCGCGCAAGAGGATTGCGTCGGGATCGAAATACGGAGTGATGCCCGAGCGGCTGAAGGGGCTCCCCTGCTAAGGGAGTATAGGGTTTATAGCTCTATCGAGGGTTCGAATCCCTCTCACTGGATAGAGCACCAGGCTACGAACTTGGGGGTCGGGAGTTCGAATCTCTCCGGGCGCGCCATATAAAGTAAAAAGGCCAGTTGGTTTATGCCGACTGGCCTTTTTCTTTTCTGCGTGTGAGCGGTAGTGGTTCCCACTGATCGCGTTGGCGCAAACACGCTAGATCCATGCCGCGGGTCAGCGCAGGCAGCTGGGCGTAAAACTGACGCGGGATGTCGCGTCATCTGCCTGTGGCATCGCCTGATACGCGATAATGCGCGCTTGCGACTGAAGTGAGCACTCGATGAGCATCGTGTCTGTTTCAAGCCGGCGACGCAGCCTGACCGCATGGGTCGGTGGTGTGGCGATTGGTAGCGATGCGCCCATCGTGGTGCAGTCGATGACGAATACCGATACCGCCGATGTAGGCAAAACCACACGGCAGGTAGCCGAGTTATGGCGTGCTGGGTCCGAGTTGGTGCGGATCACCGTCAATACCGCGGAGGCTGCCGCCGCGGTTCCGCGCATTCGTGACAAGTTGGCGATGATGGGCATAAGCGTGCCCATGATTGGCGACTTCCACTACAACGGGCATCGTTTGCTGACGGATGAGCCGGCTGCCGCCGAGGCCTTGGCCAAGTACCGGATCAATCCGGGCAACGTCGGCTTCGGTAGCAAACGTGACACCCAGTTCGCGACCTTGATTGAATTGGCGGTGCGTTACGACAAGCCGGTGCGGATCGGTGCCAACTGGGGATCGCTCGATCAGGATTTGTCCGCGCGTTTGATGGACGAAAATGCGCGCTGCGCCGAGCCGCTTGATGCCGCAGCAGTGTTGCGTGAAGCCTTGATTCGCTCTGCATTGGATTCAGCCGCACGTGCGCAAGAGCTGGGTCTTGGCGCAGACAAGATCATTCTGTCTTGCAAAGTCTCTGGTGTGCAGGATCTGATCGCGGTGTATCGCGATCTAGCTGCGCGTTGCGACTACCCCTTGCACCTGGGCTTGACCGAGGCCGGCATGGGCAGCAAAGGCATTGTGGCGTCCACTGCGGCGTTGGCCGTGCTGTTGCAGGAAGGCATCGGCGACACGATCCGAATGTCGCTGACGCCAGAACCTGACGAATCGCGCACCCGCGAGGTCATCGTCGCGCAGGAGTTGCTTCAGACCATGGGCCTGCGTGCTTTCAGCCCGATGGTTACAGCCTGCCCCGGATGCGGGCGTACTACCTCCACATTCTTCCAGCACCTTGCCAAAACCGTGCAGGATCACGTGCGTGAGCATATGCCGGTGTGGAAGATTACCCATCCCGGTGTGGAGAACATGACGTTGGCGGTGATGGGCTGCGTGGTCAACGGTCCGGGTGAGTCTCGTCACGCCAATATCGGTATCTCACTGCCAGGCACGGGTGAAGCACCCGCGGCGCCGGTGTTTATCGACGGAAATAAGTCCGTGACCTTGCGCGGTGACAATATTGCGAATGAGTTTGTAGCCTTGATCGACGACTATGTGCGGTCGAACTATGGCGCAAGAACAAGCTGAAGCGATCAGTCAGCCTGCACAGTGCGATTACGTCCGTCTTGCTTGGCTTTGTAGAGCGCTGTGTCGGCGGCGCGCATCAGGCTTGGCCGATTGCTGTGGCCGGCATCACACCGCGCCACGCCGATGCTGAGTGTGATCACCTCACGTACGCCATCGAGCGAGTAGGTGCTGTTTCCCACCGCGTTGCGAATCGCGTCCATGTGCTCCACGACGTGATCCCATTCCATGTCGGGGATCAGTAGACCAAACTCCTCACCACCGATGCGGCCCGCGACATCGCGCGTGCGCATGCCATGGCGAATCGTCTGTGCCACTTGCCGCAACACCTGATCGCCGGTCGGGTGACCGTAGCTGTCGTTGATGCGCTTGAACCAGTCGATATCGAGGATTGCGAATGCAAGCGGCAAACCGTTGCGCTCGGTGCGGGCCAGCTCTCGCTCGAATAATTCGATGAATAGTCTGCGGTTATACAGGCCGGTCAATTCGTCGTGGCTGGCGAGTTGATAGACCTCTTCGTGATAGCCGGCTTCCACGCTGCCATCACCAATGAACTTGACGATGCTTTCGCCAATGATCAGATGATCACCATCGGCGAGTTCAGCACTTTCAACCACACGCTCATTCAAGCGGGTGGTGTTGGTGGAACCTAAATCACGTACCCGGTAACGGCCATCGTCCAGTCTGATTTCACAATGCCGGCGGGATACCGAAGGATGAAGGATGAGTAAGTCACAACCGTGGTCTCGGCCAATCACAATCGGCTGGTCGCCTATGTCCACACGTCGTCCCAATCCTTCGCCGTGGATCACGACGATGCAGGCGGACCGACTTGTCGGGTCATCCGGGCCGGGGGAGATCACCGTGCGTTGGGTCGTGTCGGGGTCTCGCGGATTCACAGGCTGATGTTCTTCAGAAGGGAAAAGAAACCATCGCACATCGGTGCGTGCTGATGATACCCGTCAGTCATTGGAACTGGCATCTTCGACACGTTTTGCCGCCGCTGCGCGCGCGAGCGTTGCCTCACGCAAGGCAATGTAATAGTTCGACCCAAGAATGATAGCGGCACCGGTGAAGGTCCAGCGATCGACCACTTCTCCGAACAGCAACCAGCCAAACACGCCCACGACCAGCACTTGAGCGAAGGTGATGGGCGTCAACATCGAGGCGTCTCCCAGCTTGAGCGCACGCGTCCAGAGCAAGTGGCCGGCAGTACCCAGAAAGCCGGCCGCGATGATCCATAGCCAAGTGATGCCTTGCGGCCAGGTCCACACGAACAGCGCCGGCAGCAGAGACATCGGCACCCAGAGCATCGTGGTGTACAACACGATCGCATCGGCTTTTTCAGTTCGCGACAGGAACTTGATGCTGATAGCGACGCTGCCACTCAGACCGGCAGCGGCGACACCCCGATAAAGCCAATCACCACCGCACTCCAGCGCCGGACTCGCACCACCTCGCCAAGCACCAGCACCGCGCCGATAGTGACGAACAGCGGGCTTGAGTAGGTGATTGATATGGCTTCGGCCAAGGGCAGGTGCACGATGGCCCAGAAACCGCACAGCATCGAACCGATGCCGATTGCGCAGCGCATGAAATACATCGAAAAATGACTGGTGCGTAACAGCGATGGGCCGTGGCGCAACAGCAAGGGTAAAGCAAAGATGAAGCCGAAAAAGCTGCGGAAGAATGCGATCTCGAACGCGTGCAACTGATCAGAGGCCAGACGGATCATCACCGCCATGGCGCCGAACATCAGAGTGCTGGCCAACGTCAGCCAGATGGCGCGACGTATGTCACTGACCTCGGATGTGCCGGGAGTGGGCAGCATAGGGATGTGTTGTGGCTTCAGGCGGCCGATCCGGCGTCATCAACGGCGTTCGCCGGACTCGTCCACTCGGCACCAAGGATGCGAGCTTCTGGCTCCAGAGCGACACCGAAGCGAGCTTCAACCGAAGTTGCGATACGCCGCGCCAAATCCAGGATCTGCTCGCCGCTGGCCTGACCGTGATTGACCAGCACCAAGGCGTGCTGTGCCGCCACGCCCGCGTCACCCTCGCGATAGCCTTTCCAGCCAGTGCGTTCGATCAACCAGGCTGCTGACAGCTTGCGCTGTTGCGGTTCGGCGCTTGTGAAAACGGGAAGGGTCGGTTCTTCGCGTTGCAAGGCCTCGGCGACCGCGTGCGGGACGATGGGGTTGCGAAAAAAGCTCCCGACATTGGGCAGCAAGGCTGGATTGGGAAGCTTGCGGGAGCGGAGTCGCGTAACGGCCTCCGCGATCTGTGCTGGACGCGGATTCTCGGCGGCACCCAGGCCGGTCAATTCTTCAGGCAGGCCGGGATAATCGATGCGCGGTGTACGCTCTCGTGGCAGGCGCAATTCCATTGCTGTCACCAGCCAGCGCGAAGGCTCGCGCTTGAAGACGCTATCCCGATAAGCGAAGGCGCATTCAAGCGTGCTGAGGCGGGAAGGGCGCTGGGTATGGCGATCCCAGACCTCAACGGTTTCAATGAACTCGCCCACTTCGGTGCCGTAGGCCCCGATATTCTGGATTGGGGCAGCGCCTGCGGTTCCAGGAATCAGGGCGAGATTTTCCAACCCAGCCAAACCCAAACCGATACTCCAACGCACCACGTCGTCCCAATGTTCGCCGGCGGCGACGCGCACAAGCACACTGTCGCCGTCGTCCGACACGATCTGCCGGCCGAGCGTATTGACGGACAATACTGCGCCGGGTACATCGCCGACGATCAAGGTGTTGCTGCCTTCTCCCAGCACGACGATGGGAGCGCGTTGGAACCAGGGCAGGGCGAACAACTCGCCCAGCGCGTCGGTCTCGCGCACATCTACAAACAACTCGGCTCGCGCCGCCACTCGGAACCCGTTGCGCGTGGTCAATGATGCGTTTTCGGCAAGTGTTACGCCGTGGATCATCGGCGCGACATGCCCTGCTCACGGCGACGGCGCAAAGCCTCAACGCATTCGCTGACCAGCCCCATGCCGCGATAAACCAAGCCGCTGTAGCACTGCACCAGAGTGGCGCCGGCGGCGAGTTTTCCGACTGCATCAGCACCGCTGAGGATGCCGCCGACACCGATCAAAGGCGTCTTCGGGTCGAGTGCGCCGCGCAGGATACGCAGCACTGCGGTGGACATGCCGTAGAGGGGCTCGCCGGACAGGCCGCCGAGTTCATCGCCGTGACGTAAACCGCTGACGCCAAAACGATCAACCGTGGTGTTGGTGGCGATGACGCCATCAATGCCCGCGGTATTTAGGGTGCGGGCGAGGGCGTCGATGTCGTCTTCGGACAGGTCCGGAGCGATCTTGAGCAACATGGGACGGCGTGTTCCGCGTTGTGCGGACAAAACTTCCTGTAATTCACGCAGTTCACTTACCAAACGATGCAAGGCTTCGCCGTATTGGAGTGCGCGCAGATCCGGTGTGTTGGGAGAGGACACGTTGACCACGATGTAATGGGAAACGTCCCAGACCCGTTCAAGGCAATAACGATAATCGTCTAGGGCTTTCTCGTTCGGGGTGTCCTTGTTCTTGCCGATATTGACGCCAATCACCCCTTTCCAGCGCGCTCGTTCGACGTTGCGCACCAAGTTGCCAACGCCCTCGTTGTTGAAGCCCATGCGATTGATGATCGCCCGCTTCTCGGGCACTCGGAACAAGCGTGGTTTGCTGTTGCCAGCCTGAGGTCGCGGTGTGACCGTGCCAACTTCGATGAAGCCGAAACCGAACGCGGCCAGCGCATCGATATGTGCACCGTTTTTATCCAGCCCGGCGGCAAGGCCCACGGGATTACGAAACTCTAGGCCCATGATCTTCGTTGGTAAGTCCCGAACCCGACCTGTCACTAAGCTCGACAGCCCTAACTGATGCGCACGTTCGGCCCAGCGCAGCGCGCGCTCGTGCGCACGCTCGGGGTCGCCTGCAAACAGCAGAGGTCGTAGAAGGCTGTACATGGACTCAGTTTGAGAAAGCGGCTATTGCGGCAATACCACCAAAGAACAAGAAGAGCATGATCAGACCGATCACTAGGAGCGCGATCTGGATGTAACCCAGTACCAATCCCCCGATGGCGAGACCATCACCTGAGATCTGGCCCTGACTGCGTTTGATTTCAGCCCGTGCCAAATGACCAGTGATGATCGCCCCGATGGGTGCCACTACGGGCAGCATTACCCATCCCAAAATGCCTAGGACAAGGCTGATGATGGCCAAGGTGCTCGTTTGCGGGACAGACGTGTTCATGACCATTCCTTGTTGTGGCATTACGCGGTGATAACACCCACTCTCATCCGAGTGTGCGTAAGAGAGTGGGTGAGGGCAAGGCTAAATATCGAACTTGATACCTTGAGCCAGTGGCAGCGAGTCGGAATAGTTGATGGTGTTGGTCTGGCGGCGCATATAGATCTTCCACGCATCCGAGCCGGATTCACGCCCACCGCCGGTATCCTTTTCACCACCGAACGCGCCACCGATTTCAGCACCGGATGTGCCGATGTTCACGTTGGCAATACCGCAATCGCTACCAGCCGCGGATAAGAAGCGCTCGGCGGATTTGAGGTTGTTGGTGAAGATCGACGAAGACAGGCCTTGCGGCACGCCATTTTGCATGTCGATGGCTTCGTCTAGAGTCTTGTACTTCATCACATACAAGATCGGCGCGAAGGTTTCGTGCTGAACGATGTCATCGGTGTTCTTCAAGCCGGTGATGATGGTTGGCAATACGAAGTGTCCGGGACGGTCGATGCGCGCACCACCGGTTTCCACCGTGCCGCCAGCCGCCTTGGCCTTTTCGACGGCGACGACAAACTGCTCGACTGCGCCGGCATTGTTGAGCGGGCCCATCAGGTTGGCGGCATCGGTGGGATCACCGATCTTGCTTTCGACCTGCTTGTAGCCTTTGATCAGCGAAGCCAGAACCGTGTCGTAGATCGATTCGTGCACGATCAGCCGGCGCGTGCTGGTGCAGCGCTGGCCAGCCGTACCGACGGCACCGAACACGATGCCCGGAATCGCCAGTTTCAGATCAGCGGTTTCGTCCAGAATGATGGCATTGTTGCCGCCCAACTCCAGCAGGCAACGGCCGAGACGACGGGCGACTTTTTCGTTGACGCCGCGACCGATCGGAGTGGAGCCGGTGAAGCTGATCAGCGGAATGCGGGTGTCTTCGACCATCGTTTCAGCCAGATCGATGCCGGCATCGTTGATGAGGAAGAAGATTTCCGGGAAGCCTTGGTCACGCAAGGCTTCATTGCAGATCTTCATCGATGCGATGGCCGTCAGCGGAACCTTGTTGGATGGCTTCCAAATACAGATGTCGCCACAGATGGCGGCCAGAAACGCGTTCCAGCTCCATACCGCGACCGGGAAGTTGAAGGCCGAGATGATGCCGACCAAGCCGAGCGGCTGATACTGCTCGTACATGCGATGGCCGGGACGCTCGGAATGCATGGTGTAGCCGTAGAGCATGCGGCTCTGGCCGACGGCGAAATCGGCAATGTCGATCATTTCCTGCACTTCGCCGTCGCCTTCCGGCTTGGACTTGCCCATTTCCAGTGCGACCAGCGAACCAAGCGCGTCCTTGTGCTTGCGCAGAGCTTCGCCGCACAAGCGCACGGCTTCACCGCGACGCGGTGCCGGCGTGGTGCGCCAGACCTTGAAGGCTTCCTGCGCGCGTGCAATCACGGTCTCATAGTCAGCCTTCGTGGTGGCCTCAACCGTTGCGATAGTTTCGCCCGTGGTCGGGTTCATGGAGGCGATCTGGCCGGCACCCTTGGCGCTCGACCACTCTCCGTTGCCCAAGTAGGTGCCGGAGTTATGGTGGGAAAGGCCGAGGGCCTCGAAGAAGGCGTGGGACATGTTCAACTCTCAAAAATGACAAAATCAGTCGGCCATTGTAGCTGTTAGCCGGGTTTGGCGGATTTCCACGAGTTACTTTCAGTCATTTTCGGCGGAACTATTGGGGTTTTGCGGTCACTGTTGCACACTGCACCGCTTGCCATTGCGTACGACGATCCGTATGAACCAGACCGCCGCACCACGCGCGCGCTTGCCGCGCCAGATTCCCTACATCATCGGCAACGAAGGTTGCGAGCGCTTCAGTTTCTATGGAATGCGCAACATCCTCGTGCAGTTTCTGATCACCTCGACCTTGCTTCAGCACATCACCGCTGGTGGCGAGCGCGAGTTGGCTGCCAAGGATCTGATGCACAGCTTCATGATCGGAGTGTATTTTTTCCCCTTGTTAGGCGGTTGGTTATCGGACCGCTTCTTCGGCAAATACAACACCATTCTTTGGTTTTCGCTTATCTACTGTGCCGGTCACGCCTGTCTCGCCTTGTTTGAGAATGACCGCACCGGTTTTTTTGCTGGACTGCTGCTGATAGCGCTGGGGGCGGGCGGCATAAAACCTCTGGTCGCGTCCTTTGTCGGCGATCAGTTCGACCAGTCCAATAAGCATCTGGCCAAAGCCGTTTTTGACGGCTTTTACTGGATATCATCAATTTCGGTTCGTTGTTTGCGTCCTTGCTGATGCCTTTGTTTCTCAAGCATTACGGCGCAGCGGTGGCCTTTGGCATTCCGGGCATCCTGATGTTCATCGCGACCTTCGTGTTCTGGTTGGGGCGCAAACACTATGAAATGATTGCTCCGGTAGGGAACTCGGATCCGCACTCGTTTTCAAAGGTGATTCGGACCGCTTTGCTGGCGGAAAAACCAGGTCAGGGACGCACAGGCCTGTGGCTTGCTATCGCTGGCTTTGTGCTGGCGGTCGTGGCTCTGACTTGCGGCATTCTCGGATTGATACCGACCATTGGCTTTGTGATTTGTGCTTGTCTGGCACTGGTTGCCTTGCTCGGCGGTATCGGTGGTGGTGCCTGGCTGCAACTTGAGCGCGCGCGCGGCATCCATCCGGATGTGGCGGTGGATGGAGTCCGCAATGTGCTGCGGGTGCTCGTGATCTTTGCGCTGACGACGCCGTTCTTCTCACTGTTTGATCAGAAGGCTTCGACGTGGGTGATCCAAGGTGAAGCCATGACTAAGCCGGCGTGGTTTGTGTCTTCCCAGATGCAGGCGCTCAACCCGGCGCTGGTGATGATACTGATTCCGTTCAACAATCTGATCCTGTATCCCTTGCTGCGGCGGATGGGCATGGAGCCCACAGCGCTGCGTCGGATGACGGCCGGTATCGCGTTCAGCGGCTTGGCTTGGATCGCAGTCGGTGGCATCCAGATGGCGATGGATGGCGGCTCTGCAATGAGCATCGTCTGGCAGGTGTTGCCCTATGCGCTGTTGACGTTTGGTGAAGTGCTTGTTTCGGCCACGGGCTTGGAGTTTGCCTACAGCCAAGCACCGCAGGCGATGAAAGGCGTAGTGATGAGTTTTTGGAACCTCACCACCACCATCGGCAACCTTTGGGTGCTCTTGTCCAACGCCGCGGTCCGCAACGATGCGGTGACGGGGCAGATCGCTCGGACTGGATTGAGCGAAGCGGCGTTTTTGATGTTTTTCTTTGCCGTGTTCGCGTTGGTGGCAGCATTGCTGTTTGGTGTGGTCGCCAGACGCTATCCAGTGGCTGACCACTATCGACAGACCTGATTTGCGGAGGCAGCTGCAACGCACTGTTTGAAAGTGCGTTGCAGCCCATTGGCGGGATTCAGCGGCCGGTCTTTTTGAGGTCGCCGACGTTGACAGCTCCGTCCATGTGGAGATCGACGAACTTTAGCCTTTCGTTGAACGCTCTAAGCCATCAAGCAGCGGCAGTACATGGGCTTCCATGTCGCTACCGTCGAGTTCGAACGATGCGCCGACCGTCAAAGTCGGAGCTACGACAAGTGCTTCGGAGCGCTCGTCCATGCGGACAAAACAGACGGGTTCAATTCGTCCAAGTGCTGTGGATTGGATATCGTGGATTGGGTCGACGCCTGGCGCAAAGCCAAGGCGTGCCAGTTGGCGCTTGGCCTGTCCTAAAAAATGGGTGCGCGCAACGATCTCTTGGCCCGGGTAGCAACCCTTTTTAACGCTGTATGCATTCAGACGATCGAGTCGCAACATCTGTGGAGTGAACGCTTCGACCTGGGCTGGTCCGAGTCGCGGTAGTCCGTGGGCGATGTCCTGCATGCGCCAGCGAGCATCGATAAGCGGATCTGCCGCGGTGGCGGTTGCGTCGGTTTTGGTGGTGATCGAAAGCGTGCGGCCGTCGGTGCCGCTCATGTCCAGCGTGACGCGGTGCCAGGTCGCGTCGGCATTTCGCACAATATCGATCTGGCTACCAGAGGCACTGAATCCTAGGTCCGATGGTTTGTCGAAGTAGCCGTCAATGCGGGCATCTGGCAGAGGCGTAATCTCCAGCTTGCTGCGAAAACGCATGCGCAGCAGCTTTTGCGCCAGCTCATCGACGGGGAAATCGGGTAGCCACAGCAGCAAGCTCTCAGCATTCAGGCGCACCAGTGCAAACAAGGCGATCACCCGGCCTTTTGCGGACAAATGTAGATTCCATTGCCAGCCGCCATCGTGCAAAAGCGTGATGTCGTTGGCAAACATGGATTGCGCAAATGTCAGCGCGTCGCGGCCTGAAAGCTGCATGACGCCGCCACTTTTCAGGGTATGGGGCACGTTCAACGAGGGCTCCGGCTTGATAGGTATGGGCTTGGGTACTACTCTTTGTGCATTGCACGAACTGTTCGCCATGATAAGCCAAGCAGAGCCCTCTCCCGAAACCCCGAAGCCTCAAGACGAGATGCCCGTTGAGGATCAATCTGTGCCGCCCGGTAGTCCACCGGAGTACGGTGGACGCGGAGGTTTAGATCCGGTCCGCTATGGCGACTGGGAGAAGAATGGGCGCTGCATGGATTTTTGAGGCAGCACCTAGAGACGGTACTGCAGGTTACTGATTCTATTTATTGTTTTCTTCGTTCCACCGCATTGAGAGCGAAACCATGACGCAACGTGAGCGCCCACTGGCACCGTTTATGATCGGGCCGTATTACAAGCCCCAGATCACGACGGTCATGTCCCTTATGGGTCATGTCCCTTATGCATCGCATCACCGGGGTGATCCTGGCGGTGGGAGGTTTTTTACTGTTGGCTTGGCTGGTCGCAGTTATGCGTGGGCCGGATGCCTACGCCAGCTTTGCCGACTGTGCGGGATCCTTACCCGGACGTCTCATGTTGGGCGCCTTTGTATTTGCGCTGGCCTATCACTTCTTCAATGGCATCAGGCATCTGGCTTGGGACTTGGGGCTGGGCTTCAGCATCAAACAACTCTACGCGTCGGGCTGGACCGTCATTGCATTGACGACGGTGGTGACCTTGCTGATCTGGTTTTTCGGCATTAGTGCAGGAGGTGCGCTATGAGTAGTGAGCAATTTGACCTGCGCAACCCGATCAAGCGTGCGCGTGGCCATGGTTCAGCCAAAGAAGGGACGCATCATTACATTATCCAGCGCATCAGTGCCGTGGCCTTAATCTTCTTGGTGCCGTGGCTCGTCTGGCTGCTGGTCACCCTGATTCCGGCTGATTACTTCACTGTGCGAGCGACGTTGGCGAAGCCGGTGAACGCCGTGCTACTGACATCGTTAATGTTGATGATGTTCTGGCATGCGCGCCTGGGTCTTCAGGTGGTAATCGAAGATTATGTTCATGGCGCAGTGCCCAACATCATTGCGCAGCTTCTGGTTTGGTTTGCCTGCATGCTGGGCGCCCTGATTTCCCTGCTGGCCATCGGCCGCATCCTTTTTGCTGCCTGAGACGAACATGCCTCCTGCCTACAAGATTACTGACCACGAATTCGACATGATTGTGATCGGAGCGGGTGGCTCCGGTTTACGAGCGACATTCGGTTTGGCCGAGAAAGGCCTGAACACGGCTTGCATCACCAAGGTCTACCCAACCCGATCACACACCGTTGCCGCCCAAGGCGGCGTTGCCGCGGCGCTGGGCAACATGGGTGATGATGATTGGCGATACCACTTCTATGACACCGTGAAGGGGTCTGATTGGCTCGGTGACCAAGACGCGATTGAATATATGTGTCGCGAGGCGATTCCGGCTATCTACGAACTGGAACATTACGGTCTGCCGTTCTCGCGCACCAAGGAAGGCAAGATTTACCAGCGCCCTTTCGGTGGCATGACGACACAATACGGTGAAGGGCCAGCAGCGCAGCGCACGTGCGCGGCAGCGGACCGCACGGGTCATGCGATGCTGCATACGCTGTATCAACAGGCGATGGCGCATCACGCACGGTTCTTCGATGAATTTTTTGCGCTGGATCTCATCATGGATGATGAAGGTGCCTGTCGCGGTGTGCTGGCCTTGGAGCTGGGTACCGGCGAATTGCATCGGTTCCGCGCACACGGCACGGTACTGGCAACCGGCGGTTACGGACGAGCTTATTTCTCCTGCACCTCAGCGCATACGTGTACCGGTGACGGCGGCGGTATGGCATTGCGTGCTGGGCTGGCCTTGCAGGACATGGAGTTCGTGCAGTTCCATCCCACCGGCATCTACGGTGCGGGTTGTCTCATCACCGAAGGTGTGCGCGGCGAAGGTGGCTACCTCACCAACTCGACCGGTGAGCGTTTTATGGAACGCTACGCGCCCCACGCAAAGGACTTGGCTTCGCGCGACGTGGTAAGCCGTGCGATCACCATCGAAATCCGTGAAGGTCGTGGCGTTGGCGAGCACAAGGACCACGCCCACCTGAACTTGATGCACCTCGGCCCAGAAGTCATCAATGAGCGTCTGCCCGGCATCGCTGAATCCGCTCGTATCTTCGCGGGCGTAGACGTTACCAAAGAACCAATTCCGATTCTGCCAACCGCGCACTACAACATGGGCGGTACACCGACTAATCGCTTTGGCGAAGTGGTGCAAAAACGCGATGGAAGTTCCGAAACAATCGTGCCGGGGCTGTATGCCATCGGTGAGGCGGCGTGCGTGTCGGTGCATGGTGCCAACCGGCTTGGGTCAAACTCGCTGCTGGACTTGGTGGTCTTTGGTCGTGCGGTATCCAATCGCTGCGCGGAAACCATCGTCAAAGGTGCCAAACACAAGCCGCTGCCAGCATCGACTATCGATGCGTCGCTAGCCAACTTGGATCGTGTGCGACATGCCAAGGGCGATCTGCCGACCGCGAAAATTCGGGAGAGTATGCAGCGCACCATGCAGGCCGATGCTGCCGTGTTCCGTACGGCGGAAAGCCTAGAAGAGGGCTTGGAAAGGATCACCGCGGTGCGTGATAGTTTCCAGGACGTGCGCATTACAGATCGTTCAATGATCTGGAACTCGGACTTGGTCGAAACCTTGGAGCTGCAGAATCTTTTGGACCAGGCCGTGGTGACCATGGCCTCGGCCGGCAACCGGACCGAATCTCGCGGCGCGCATGCGCGTGAGGATTACCCGGATCGAGACGACGTGGATTGGCTCAAGCACACCTTGGCGTCGATTGACGACAAGGGCAAGGTTAGCTTCGATTATCGACCGGTACGACTGAAGCCGTTGACCGACGAAGTCGAGGCTGTGCCACCGAAGCCGCGCGTATATTGATGGTCGGAATCTGTCATCGAGGCTGCGCGCAAGCAACGTCTACGAAGCAGATTCTAATTTGCAACTCTGAACTCCGGATTTCAATGCCATGGCCGAATTGACCTTACCGAAAAACTCCCAAGTCCAGAAGCAGGGCAAGCACTTCCCTGCCAAGGACCCCAAGGGGCCGGTGCGGACCTTCAAGATCTATCGCTGGAATCCAGATGACGATGCCAAGCCGCGCGTGGACACCTATGAAGTGGACATGGGCAGTTGTGGCCCGATGGTGCTGGATGCGCTGATCAAGATCAAAGATGAGATTGATCCGACCCTGACCTTCCGTCGCTCGTGTCGCGAAGGGGTGTGTGGTTCGTGCGCGATGAACATCGAAGGCGCCAACACGCTGGCCTGTACTTGCTTTACCGATCAGCTGGGCAAAGGTGATGTGCGGGTTTTCCCATTGCCGCACGTGCCCGTGGTCAAGGATCTGGTTCCCGACCTGACGCACTTTTTTGCCCAATACGCTTCAATTCGACCTTGGTTGCGAACCCAGAGCCCAGCGCCGACGTCCGAGCGGCTGCAGTCGCCTGAAGATCGCAAGAAGATCGACGGCCTTTACGAGTGCATCTTGTGTGCGTGCTGCAGTACCGCCTGCCCGAGTTACTGGTGGAATGGCGACCGCTATCTGGGTCCGGCGATCCTGCTGCAAGCCTACCGTTGGCTGGTTGATTCACGCGATGAAGACACCGGTACACGTTTGGATGAGCTCGAAGATCCGTTCAAGCTTTACCGCTGCCACACCATCATGAATTGCACCCGGACCTGCCCGAAGGGGTTGAACCCGGCCAAGGCGATTTCGGAAATTAAGAAGATGATGGTCGCCCGTCGCGGCTTGTAAGCGACGATCCTCATGGACGCAGCTTCTGATGCACCTGCAGACTTGAATGACGAAGCGCGGCAGCTGTCGCGCCTGCGCTGGCGTTCCCGACGCGGAATGCGTGAGCTGGACGAATTGCTTGGGCGCTATCTCGAACGAGCGTGGGCCGATGCCGATGCGTCAGAGCGGGCTGTTTTTGAGCGCCTGCTGACGTGCGAAGACACCGACCTTTGGGTGTGGTTGATGGGTCGTGCTGATCCTCCGGACGACGAGGCTCTGGCCGGAATGGTGCAGATTATCCGCGCTCTACCGGCGCGTAACCCATCAGGCCAATAAGTCACCGTCAATAGATCAGATTGACCATGCCGATCACCACCACCAGATAAAGCACGGTCAAGGGCAAGCCGGTGCGCATCAGATCAGCGCTGCGATAACCACCTGGACCCGCCACCATGGTCAATACCGTGTTGGAGGTGCTGATCAGATTGTTCGACGCTGATAACGCAATGATCATGGCAAACGGCAAGGGTGGGGCGCCGGCCGAGATGGCAATATTGATGGCAATGGGCACCATGATTGCGGTAGCGCCGACGTGGCTCACTACCAAACCCAGCACGACGGTGAGTACGGCCAAAGCGGTTTGCAGCACGACGACGGGCATGTCACCGAGTCGCTCGACCACGATCTGCGCCAGATAGTTTGCCAAGCCGGATGAATCCACGGCCCAGCCCAACGGCAAGATGCCAGCCATCAGGAACACCGTCTTCCAGTTAATCGCGGAGTAGGCCTCGTCCATGCTCAGCACGCCAGTCAGCACCATGGCGATCGCACCGGACATCAGCGCCACCGGCACCGAGATCTGATGGCTCATTGCCAGCGTTAAGGAGATGGCGAAAATGGCCATTGCCAGCCACAGTTTGTGCGGGCGCTGCTCATCCTTGGGGAAATCGGTGACCACGACGAAATCCCGATCGGCCGCAGCCTTGGCTAGGTCACGCCAAACGCTGTGAAACACCAGCATGTCACCGGCCCGCAGCGGCATCGAACGATAGTCCTCGCGATGCACCTCGTTGCCACGATAAACCGCCAACACGTTGATGTTGTGGCGTCGGCGCAGGCGCAAGTCATCCAGAGTTTGGTCGATGAAATGCGAGGTCGGAGGAATGACAGCTTCTGAAATGCCGGTTCGACTCGGATTGAACAAATCGCTGAAATGGCGCAGCCGCGATTGCAAGCGCAACAGGTTGTTTTGGGCGTAGTCGACCACTTGCTCGCGCGGCCCCATCACTCCCAGCACACTGCCAACCCAGATCATCTGGTCCGATGACGGCGCGAAACGGGATTCGTTGCCGGATTTGAGTGCCAATAACAACGGTGCTCCCATTTGGGTTTCCGCCTCGCCGATCGACATCCCGACCAATGGACTTTCCGAGGTGACAGTCAACTCGAACACGTCGCCGGAGATGCCGTAGGTTTTGGCGTAATAGCTTTCCGTGCGTGCCGGCGTGACGTTTTTGTCGGTCAGTCCGCCGAGCAGGCGGCGTCCGAAGAAACGAAAGTAGATAAGCCCCATGACCAGCAAGGCGAGTCCGATCGGTGTCGGCGAAAACATCGGCAGCGTTTCCAGCGTCGCCACACCGGAAGGCAGGTTGCGATTGGCTTGAGTGAGCAAATCGTTGAGCATGATCTGCGGCGAGTTGCCGACCATGGTCAGTGAGCCGCCCAGCACCACGCTGATCGAAATCGGCAGCAACAGGCGCGACAAGGGCACACCGCTGCGTGCTGAAAGGCGTGAGGCAACCGGCAAAAACAAAGCCACCACCGAGGGGTTTTGCATGGTCGACGACAGCAAGCCGGCGGCGGCCGAGGTATAGTATAGAGCACCAGACGCTCTTCAACGCCCTTGGAATGGCGCAGAAGCCAGATCGCGACGCGATTCATCAGGCCTGTGCGGTCCAAGCCGGCACCCAACATCATTGTCGCGGTGACGCTGATGACGGCGTTACCCGAAAAACCTTGGAAGATCTGCTCGGAAGAAACCAGACCGCTCAAGCCCAGCAGCACCAATACCAACATCGCGGTGACGTCGGCGCGCAGCTTCTCCCAGACGAACATCACCATGGTGAAGCCGACCAAGGCCAGAACCACCATCATGTCGGTGGTGAGCGCCATGCTGCCTTCGAGCAACTCGGGGTCCATGAGTCAGCCGTAAGCTCCCGAATTGGATGGTGCGGCGAAGCGCGTTCTCACGGCGCCTCGTCCCGGCGCAGATAGAGTAAATCCCAGACACCATGCCCAAGACGCAGTCCGCGCGCTTCGAAGTGCGTTTCTGGTCGCCATGCTGGCCGCGGGAAATAGTCGCGTGGCCCCGCGCGGTTCTCAAACGCGGGCTCGGCATCAAGCACATCCCACATATGCTCGACGTAAGGTTCCCAGTCGGTCGCTAGATGCAATAGGCCACCGGGCGCAATTTTTCTCGCCAATAGTTTCGCGAAAGCGGGCTGGATCAGGCGGCGCTTGGCATGACGTTTCTTGTGCCAAGGATCAGGGAAATAGATGCGAACCTCAGACAAACCGGCATCAGGCACCTCTTTTTCAAGCACCTCTACTGCATCGTGGTTATATACCCGCGCGTTCGAGGCATTGTCGTCGGAAAGCCAATTCAGCAGCCGTCCAACCCCAGGGCGATGCACCTCGATGCCGATAAAGTCCCGGTCGGGTTCATTTGCCGAGGCAAAGTGCAGCGCCTCGCCGTTACCAAAACCGATTTCCAGCACTCGATCGGCTGACCGGCCAAAGAGCGTATCAAAGTCGCGCGTCTTGCCGAGATAGTCGAGGCCGTAACGCGACCAGTGCTGCTCAAATGCGCGCTCTTGCGCCGGCGTGAGTCGTCCCTGGCGCAGCACGAAACTGCGGATCGGCCGCATCTCATGGCGCTCAAACGGTGTGGTGTGGGCTTTGCTCATCCGATCATTCCGGTCAGCGTCTGCAATGCGCTGACTTTTTGGCTGTATGAAGTATGCCTGAGCTTGGCTGAGTGGCAGACATCGCGTACAGATCTGCGCTCAGCCATGAGTCGAGAAAGAGCAACACAGCCATGCCACGATTATCACCGCATGTCTCGTCCGGACCCAGCCGCACGAAGCAAGCCTGCCACGTCGCTTATAGTGCCTGCAGACTCGCAGCTGAGGAGGAGCGACGGCAAAAAAACGGATTGCTGCCACGCAGGTGAGCCGATATGATCGCAGCGCTGCGGGTGTAGCTCAATGGCAGA
>CAJDVW010000009.1_pt1 | contig 18880 bp, 21 predicted proteins | sample 7391471 | NCBI WGS metagenome assembly CAJDVW01 (sample SAMEA7055714, study PRJEB34461) | soil metagenome | biome: terrestrial ecosystem; feature: Peninsula; material: soil | place: Antarctica | collected 2016
CACCGGAACAATCGCGTAGACGCCCAGTTCGGTTGCTTTTTGCAGCACGAAATCCATCTTCTCGCCACGCGCTACTGCCTGTATCAACACAAGATGCAATGGGGATTCGGTGATCAGTACACGCACCGAAGTGATCTTCGCCCGCGCCCGGTTTTTCTCCACATCAAGCAGCTCGGCGTCGTAGTCACTGCCATCGCCGTTGAATAGCACGATGGGCGCACCTGCACCAAGACGGAGCACGCGGATCAGATGGCTCGCCACGCTGGTGGGTAGCTCGAGCGTCTCGCCTAAGGTCAGCGGTGTTTCAACATAACAACGCGTCAAGCGCATGGTAAAACTCCTGTGCGGTAGACCCGCTGCGACGAGGCAGTGTAAAGCTTCACAAGTATCTTACCCGGCAGAATGGCTGAGCTCGTGTCGTTCCTGATTTGAACATGCGCGTGGCGCGATGGCTTGCCAATCACGCTAGAATCGACTGATTGCCAGTTGGGACAATACAAGATGATTCCGAGTCGATATGTAGCTGTAAATCCGAGTGCGCAGCGATCGCTGCGGTCAGGGCGCGGATTCACCTTGATCGAAGTGCTGGTGGTGGTTGTCATTTTGGGCATTCTTGCTGCCATCGTGGCGCCGAAGTTTCTGGATAAGCCAGGTGAAGCACGCCAGATGAAGGCGAAGTCCGACATTCAAGCGCTGTCCACCGCGCTGAATATGTACCGACTCGATAACTTCAACTACCCCAGCACCAATCAGGGCTTGGAGGCCTTGGTCAACAAGCCCAGTGGCTTGCCCGAAGCACGTAGTTGGAAGGCGGGCGGGTATCTGGATCGCTTGCCCAAGGACCCCTGGGGACGTGATTTCGTTTATCTCAGCCCCGGTCAGCACGGTGATTTCGACCTGTACACACTGGGTGCCGATGGGCAGCCGGGCGGGGAGGGTGAGAATGCGGACGTGGCGAACTGGGACGATTGAGCCGCTGCTGCAGCGCAGTGGCGGTTTTTCACTGATCGAAGTTCTGGTGGTGTTGGTCATCGTCGGAGTGATGACGACAGTCGTCAGTTTGTCGATCCGCGGCAGTGGCGAGCGTGCAGTGGAGAATGCGGCCCAGCGTGCGCGCGCACTGATCCAGTTGGCGTGTGAACGTGCGGTGCTTAGCGGCCGCGACATCGGCTTTAGCCCAGTGCTTGAGGGCCTGCGTTTCGGGTATTTCGGCGTCGATGGTTGGCAGCCGATGGCGGAGGGTGGCAATGACGAGCTTCGTGCGCGTGCCTTGGGGTCTGGGCTTACGCTGAGCGCAAGCCGCGATGGTGTTGATCTGCCGTTGGCGGATGAACCTGACAGAGATCCTGCTTTTGCCTGTTTGTCGTCGGGCGAGTTGACACCCTTTGTCTTGCGCGTGGCGCGTGATGATGCCGAGTTGACGTGGGAGCTGGAGGGTCAGTTGGATGGGGAACTCCAGTTGCGACAGCTAGCCCATGATTTCTGATCTGGCCAATGAACTGGCCGTCGTGGCGGATGGTGCGGCTGCGGACAAGCGAGTGACCTTTGGCACGTGGCCGGCACGCGGTTTTACCTTGCTCGAAGTCTTGGTGGCCTTGTTGTTGCTGTCCTTGGCCTTGGCCGCACTGGTGCGTTTGGCGGGCCTGGATGCGCGCGCCAGCGCACAATTACGCGAGAGCACCATGGCGCAATGGGTGGCCGCCAATGTGCTGGCCGAAACCCGCTTGCGCCAACCGTTGCCAGCCATTGGCAATAGCAATGGCGAGACCACTCTCGGTGGGCAGCGCTGGCGCTGGACCTTGGTGGTCAATGCTACCGACGAAGCCGGCATCCGACGTCTGGATGTCGATGTCGTGGCTGTTGAGGCGATCAATGACAAGGATGGCGTCGCGGCACACTTGACCGGTTTTGCGAGCCGCCCATGAACCATCGCGTGCATGATTCGTTGAGCAGGAAGGCCGAGTATCGTGCGGGGTCGAGTCAGGGCTTGCACGCATCGCACGCTCGTCAGGGCGGGTTTTCTCTACTTGAGGTGCTCTTGGCTGTGTTGCTGTTTGCACTGGCCTCGGCCTTGGCGTACGGCGGCCTTCGCAGCATCGTTTCGGCCCAATCGCAGGAAGTTGAGTTCAAATCTCGCCTCGGCCAGCTGCAGTTTGCGATCGGGCTGATTGAGCGCGATGTCGCCAGTGCTGCGCGACGCGGAGTGCGGGACAACCATGGCGCGCCGCTGCCCGCTTTTGATGGGCGCGGACAACGTCTTGAGTTGACCCGATTTGGTCTCGCCAATGCCTTGATGTTGCCGCGTGCCGAACTTGAGCGGGTCGCCTATCTGAAACGCGATGATCGCCTTTTGCGTCTGCGCTGGCCGACGCTCGATCGCGCACCCGGCGCGCAGGCGATAGAAGACGAGTTGCTCGACGGCCTAGATCGCATGGAGTGGGTATTTCTCGATGCACAAGGGCGTGAGCATCGTCAGTGGCCGCCGCAACGAGGCGGGACGGAAGTGCTGCCGCGTGCCGTACGCCTGACTCTCGAGGTTCGTGGTTTCGGAGAGATTCGGCGTGTGCTCGAACTGCCTTGGGAAACGAACCCATGAATCCACGTCGGGAACGAGGCGTGGCCTTGATCGCAGCAGTCCTCGTCGTGGCACTGGCCGCGGTTCTGATTGCGTCCATGCTCGACCGCGGCGAGGCGACGCTGGCGCGAACCCGTAATCTTCTGCGTGCCGAGCAGGGCTGGGAGTTGATGCGAGGAATGGAAGCTTGGGCCAGCACCGTCCTCATACAGGATCTCAATCTATCGCCCGGCATGGATAGTCGTGACGATATCTGGGCGCAGGAACTGCCGCCGATCGAGTTGCCGGGAGTGCGTATCTTTGGCGTCATGCAGGAGCGCAACGGTTGTTTCAACCTCAACAGTCTGCACCCAGAAGGCAATGACGACAGTCTTGCGATTGCCCGCTTCGAGCGCCTGTTGCGCGCATTGAAGTTGGATCCGGTCATTGCCGACCAAGCCTTGGACTGGATTGATGCCGATACCATCCCGCGTTCACACGGTGCTGAGGACTCCACCCTGCTGTCAGCACGACCGCCGACGCGAGCGGCTAATCAGCCCTTCGTGCATATATCCGAGTTGCGTTTGCTGCCCGCTGTCACGCCCGAGGTTTATGCGGTGTTGGCGGCAAACGTCTGCGCCTTGCCGACCGCGAGTCCGATCAACCTAAACTTCGCCAGTCCGGCGCTGTGGATGAGTTTGTCAGAATCCATTACGCCCTCGATGGCCGAGCGCCTGACGCGCGATGGTCGAGCCAGCTACGACTCGCTGGAGGCCGTTGAACAGGAGCTCACTCAGCTGGGTCTGACGCAAGTGCCGCTGGCCGGTTATGGCGTCAGCAGCGAGTGGTTTCTGCTTGAGGCCAACATCGTCGCTGATGGCATCCCTTTCAGCTATTCCAGCCTGTTGCACCGCCAGCCCGAGGGCGTGCATGTGACCGCCCGCGCACGCGGCCGGCTGTGAGTTTCGATATCGTTTGGCACCGGTCGTTTCAACCCGCGAGAAGTCAGCCAGCGTCGGCTATCGTTGCAGTTAATTCTTGGTGAGCGCAGGAAAATTGACGCGACGATTCGCACAATACGCCTGCCTTGATGCTAATTCGGTGCGCGAGCGAAGGGCAGTTTTGCCCTCGGCGCACAGCCACGATGTCATCTTCTGCGTTCCTCGATGAACGTCGCGGGTTAGAATCGACTTCATTGCAATGAGCTGACCTATGCCGCATCGACACCTGATCCGCCTGTTTGACGACGACCGCGCCCAGTGGCTGGCGCAGGATCGTGCTGGGCGCGTGTTGTCCGGTCCGGTGGACGGGTTTCCTAGCGAACCTGCGGAGGAAACCGTCGTTTTGGTGCCCTCCAGTGCCGTCTTGTTGCTGCAAGCGCCGCGCGTGGCACGCCAACGACGACAATTGGAACAGGCTGTGGCTTTTGCCATTGAGGAGCAATTGGTAGCTCCCGTTGAGCAGGCCCATGTTGCGATCATCGAGGATCTCGGGCCAGAACTGGTGGCGGTCGCCGTAGTGGCGCGCCAACAAGTGGATGCTTGGCTGGCACGTCTGAGTGAAAACGATGTTGTGCCCGATCGCTTGCTGCCGGAAGCCTTGTTGTTACCGCCCGAGCCGCAGTCGACTTTGTTACTGGAAGGCCTCAGCGCGACCTTGCGTTATGCCCGTAGCGGCTGCCTGTCTGGGACGGTCACGGAAGTGCCGGATTGGCTGGCACTGCTGCGCACTCACCGCGATGATCGCGGCCTGTCGGTGATAGCCGATGTCGGACCAGATACCCCCGACGTGGATATCGGCGCAGCGCCGGTCTCCAAAGTCAGTGTCGCGCACTGGCTGGCTGAGCGTGTGGCCCTATTACCGGATGAGGGATTCAATCTGCTGAGTGGGGACTACACCCCGCCGCGGCGCCGTGCTGCAGACACACGCTTGTGGCGAGCGGCGGCGGCTCTGCTCTTTGCAGGCCTGCTGGTCGCGATGGGATCTATGGCACTGGAGCGTTGGCAGCTTGAGCGCCAGTACGCTCAACAGCGCGCACAAATGGAAGCCTTATTGCGAGAAACCTTGCCGGATGTGCAGCGTGTGGTTGATCCGCGTGCGCAGATGCTGGGTGAGCTGTCACGACGGCGTGGTCAAGCGACAGGCACTGGCGCGCTGGCCATGCTCAGCCGCATTGCGCCACTGCTTGCAGGCAGCGGTCGTTACACGCCGCAGGCGCTGGAGTTTCGTGGTGGGACACTGGAGTTGACCGTGCGCAGTGCCGATGTTGCGACCTTGGATGAGTTGCGCGAGCGCGTCGCCAGTCTTGGCTACAGCGCGGAACTCAGTGCAGTTGCGCCTGGTAGCAGCGGTGTTGAAGGCACTCTGCGGATTCGCGGGGGTGGTGCATGAGCGCCATGCGTCGCTTCTGGTCTAATTTAGGGTCGCGTGATCAGAGAATTCTGCTGATCGGCGGCGTGTTCGTCGCGCTCGTCGTGATTTGGCTTGGAGTCTGGGAGCCGCTGCATACGGCGCGCGACGCGGCCAGGACTCGGGTGGCCGCTGCTGCCAATGATCTGGCCACGATGCGCGCTGTCGCACCCCAGTTGAATGCATTGGCGGGAGCTTCTGCGCCGGCCGCACTCGACGGGCGCTCGCTTCTGGCATTGGTCGATGCCACCGCGCGTGGCGCTGTGGTGGGTGATGCGCTGCTGCGGGTCGAGCCGCTGACGGGTGACAGGGTCCGCGTCTATTTTGAGGGTGCGGGTTTCGACGCACTGGTGCAATGGCTGGGCGAACTGGAGGCTCAGCAGGGCGTGGTGACGGGCGAGTTGAGCGTCAACCGTGCGGCCGGCGTCGGCCGGGTCGATGCGCGGGTATTGTTACAACGCAGTGGAGGTTGATCGCGTGAAAAAGTTTTTTCTGATTCTGGTGGTGTTGTTCGTGGTGCTTGTGGTCGTGGCAGCGACTTTTCCTGCTCGACTGCTGACCTCCAAGCTGCTGCCGGAATCGTCACCGGTGCAGTTGGACGAAGTATCGGGTTCGATCTGGAAGGGCAGCGCCGGTCGGCTGTTGTACAAGGGTGTTGATCAAGGTCGTTTGAGCTGGAAAGTACAGCCGGCATCCCTATTGCGGCGGCAGATCGATGTGCTATTGGATCTGCAAGGCAGCAGTCTGAAGGGTGTCGCACGGCTTATTCGTGAATCCGATCGTGTGCACATCAGCAATGCCCACGTGACCGTGCCAGCCGCTCGCCTCGAACCGCTGCTCGACATTCCAGCGCTGCATCTCACCGGTAGTGTGCAAGTGGATCTGGACGAAATGCAATTGGTAAACCGTGTTCCAACTGCGCTCAAGGGCAGCGCGACGTGGCACGACGCCGGTGTTACAGGAGAAGACCAAGCCTCGTTTGGTACGCTGGTTGCGAGCTTCGGGGCGCTGTCTACGGGCGGCTTTGGCGGCACGATGGAAGATCAGGGCGGACCCTTGGAGCTGGACGGTCAATTCAAGACCACGCTGATGGGCTATGAAGCAGAAGCCATCCTGCGGGCGCGCAATGACGACCCACAGGTGACGCGCGCTTTGCGTCACATCGGTGAGGTTCAGCCCGACGGCACTGTGCTTTATCAGGTGAAGGGCGGATTGGGCCGGTGAGCGTGAGCGCGCCTGATCCGGCATTCCTTGATACCGCGCTGGAGGTAGCACGTCGGGCCGCGCAAGCGGCAGCGCGCATCATTGAGCACTACTGGCAAAGTGGTTTTCAGGCCCAGCTCAAACCTGATGCGACGCCAGTGACTCAAGCCGATATCGAGGCCGAGCAAGCGATCCGTGCGGTCTTGCAAGAGGCTTTTCCGGATCACGCCATCTATGGCGAAGAGCAAGGTCATGAAGGTTCCGGAGATTACCTCTGGCTGGTGGATCCGCTCGATGGAACCAAGAGTTTCGTGCGGCGTAACCCTGTGTTTTCGACCCAGATTGCGCTGATGTATCGTGGCGAACTGGTGCTAGGGGTATCGTGCGCCAGTCACTTTGGCCAGATGGCTTGGGCCCGTCGCGGTGGCGGCGCGTTTTTGGACGGCACGCCATTGAAGGTCGCAGCCACCGATACCCTGACCGACGCTGTCGTTTCCACTGGCAACCTCAAGTCACTGGCGCAGGGAACACGCTGGGCCGCGCTGGGCGAGCTGTTGATCGAAGCCAATCGCGGTCGCGGCTATGGCGATTATCTCCACTATCACCTGTTGGCCCAAGGTAGCCTCGATGTAGTGATCGAGTCAGATGTAAATATCCTCGATATCGCGGCTTTGGCCGTCATCGTGCGCGAAGCGGGTGGGGTATTCACCGACCTGTCCGGCGCGCCGGTGGGTCTGGATACACGCAGTGTGCTTGCCGCCGTGCCGGTGCTGCACTCGAGCGTGTTGAATCGTTTTAAAGGTTGGGAAAATGTCGAAATTACCTGAGATTCTCGACCGTCGAAAACTAGATTTTGGCGGTCGCTTCAAGGTCGAGCAGATCGATCTGCGCTTCTCCAATGGCGCCCTGCGCACCTATGAGCGGATGCCTACGCGCAACGCCGGTGCGGTCGTTGTCGCTGCCATGCGTGACCCGGAGACGCTACTGCTGATCAGTGAGTATGCCTGCGGCCCACATCGTTATGAACTGGGGCTGGTCAAGGGTCATATTGATCCAGGCGAAACTGCAGCGCAGGCTGCGGTGCGTGAGCTCAAAGAGGAGGCCGGGTTCGGCGCGCGCAAGATCACGCTGCTGCGAAATATGACTATTGCTCCCGCCTATATGGAACATCAGGCATGTCTGGTGCTGGCCGAAGATCTGTATGCCGATCGTTTGCCGGGTGACGAGCCGGAGGAGTTGGAGGTGATTCCGTGGCGACTCGATGAGCTGGATCAGTTGATCCTGCGTGAGGATTGCTCGGAAGGTCGCTCCATCGCATCGATGTTTATCGTGCGTGAGTACCTGCGCCTGCGCGAACGTGGCCTGCTACCGGCCGATGCGCCGATGGCTCAGGACGTGGAGGCGTGAGCCCGGATTCGACGCTTGCGGCATGGCGGGAGCGTTGCATTGCGATTGCGCGTGAAGCCGGCGTCGCCATCCTGAGTGTTTATGAGCAGGATTTTTCCGTCCAGACCAAAGCCGATCACTCACCCGTCACTGATGCCGATATGGCGGCCCATCGCATCATCATGCGTGAGCTGACGCTGTTGACGCCGAATATCCCGGTCTTGTCGGAAGAAGGCGCGAACATCCCGTGGCAGACCCGACAGCAATGGACGCGCTATTGGCTGGTCGATCCGCTGGATGGCACGCGCGAATTCGTCAAACGCAACGGTGAGTTCAGCGTCAACATCGCTTTGATCGAGAACGGTGTACCCATACTTGGCGTCATTCTCGCTCCGGTAAGCGGCTACCTCGTTCATGCGCAGAAGGGGCTGGGTTGCTGGTTGCGTGAAACAGACAGTGGACGCGACCTAGCACTGGACAGCCATCGTCCCGCACCCACTCGTCTGCGCGTGGCGGCCAGTCGTTCACATCTGGATGAGCGCACCGCAAACGTGCTGGATGCCATCGGCGAGCATGAGCGCATCGGCTTGGGCTCATCCCTCAAGTTCTGCCGCATCGCCGAAGGCCGGGTTGATGTCTATCCGCGCTTTGGTCCGACTTCGGAATGGGATACGGCGGCCGGTCATTGTGTGCTGGAGGCAGCCGGTGGTGTGGTCTTGGGTCTGGATGGCGAGCCGCTGCGCTACAACGCGAGCGAGTCTTTGTTAAATCCCAACTTCATTGCGCTGGGTGACCCTGAGCTGCCGTGGCGGACTTGGATCGATGGTTTCGATCACTGAGCTTCTGGCGCTAATGGTGCGTCTGCGCGATCCCGAGCGTGGTTGCCCATGGGACAGGGTGCAGGACTTTTCCTCTATCGCGCCCTACACCATCGAGGAAGCATACGAAGTCGCCGATGCTATCGCCCGTGGCGATCGTTCAGCACTCAAGGACGAATTGGGTGATCTACTGTTCCAAGTCGTGTTTCACGCGCGCATGGCGGAGGAAGAGGAGGCGTTTGATTTTGACGATGTGGTGCAAGCTCTGCACGACAAACTGGTGCGCCGGCATCCGCATGTGTTTGGGGATGCGTCGGCTGACGATCCTGAGGCCGTGCGCGACAACTGGGAAGTGATCAAGCGCGCCGAGCGCCGCGCCTCGCAGGCTGACACCAGTGCGCTGGCGGGTATTGCCGCCGGTCTGCCGGAGTGGATGCGCGCGCTCAAACTACAAAATCGCGCTGCGCGTAGCGGCTACGAATGGCCTGATATGGCACCGGTGCTGGCTAAGCTGCGGGAAGAAATCGAGGAGGTCGAGCTTGAGCTTGAGGCCGGCTCTGACATGACGCGGCTGGAAGATGAAATCGGCGATGTGATGTTCGTGGCGATCAACCTAGCGCGCCATGCCAAGGTTGATCCCGGTGCTGCATTGCGCCGCGCCAACACCAAGTTTGAGCGTCGCTTCCGCGCCATGGAACAGCTGGCAGAGGCAGGGGGCACGGAGTTCGATGCGCTCGATCTCAATGCTCAGAGTGCGCTCTGGCAAGAGGTCAAGCGCAGCGAAACTTAGGCGCAGTCGTTCGGCTCATCGCGGGCGGGAATGCGCGTCCGAATCGGCCCGCAGCAATGATCGGGTCGTCTCTGGATTGCCGTCATTGATTTCTGGCGTGATGCGCAGCAGTCGGGCGAGCAACGGATAGACATCAACGGTGTCCAATTCTGCGATCACCACGCCACGACGAAAATCCGGGCCGTGGGCGATGAACAAGGCCGCCATCGAATCCAGCGCTGGGTCATAGCCGTGTGCGCCTAGATTAGCCTTGCGATCGCCATAGCGACGCATCAGTTCGCGATCAACGATGTTCCAACCCTCGTCGGCAAGGCAGATCCAAGCCGGCACGCGGCGGTGACTGCCGTAACGAAAGCGGGCGGGCACCTTGTCCTTGCGCCAACATTGAGCGTGTTCTATCGGCTTTGACATGGCGGCATCCAGGGCCGCGTCCGTGCCCTTGCGTGGCTCGATGCCAGCCAGAGGGCCGATCGTGACAAGTTCAAATAACTTGCGTGGCACATAATCATCCAAGGCCAGCGACTGACCGGCAGGGGTTTTGGCCATGCCGTGATCGGACACCACGACAAGGTTGGTGTGCCGCCACGCATCGCGTTGTTTCAGGCCGGAGATGAGCTGCCCGATGGCATGGTCGGTATGCGCCAGCGCGAGATTCACTTCGTCTGAGTCCGGTCCGTGGACGTGGCCTTTCTGGTCGACCTCATCAAAATAAAGGGTGATGAAGTTTGGCCGCTCCGCGCTGGGTAGATCGACCCAGTCCAGCACTTGCTGAACACGGGCGGCGGGGGTCATCTCTTGGTTAAATGTGAGCCAGTAATCGGGATGATGACCGTGGATCTCAGCTTCAGACCCTGGCCAGAACATGGTCGCACTGCGTAGGCCTTCCTTGCGCATGGTGTTCCACAAGGGTTGGCCGTCGTTCCACCAAGCGGGATTTTCTACTGCATCCCGATTTCTCAGCGTGAATCGCTCGCCCGGGATCTCGGCATCGACCATCGTGTTGTTGATCAGGCCGTGATGGTCAGGTACCAGTCCTGTGACCAAACTGTAGTGATTGGGAAAGGTCAGCGAGGGAAACGCAGGTCGCATTGCTTCGGCACGCACGCCGTCAGCCGCGATGGCGGCCAGATGGGGCGTCAGCTCACGTGCGAGATAGTCGGGGCGGAAGCCATCGATCGACAACAGGATGACCAGTGGAGGGTCGATCGCCGGTGGCTGGGCTACCAAGGTCGGTCGCGGCGGCGATTGGCAGCCGGACAAAAGTAGGGCAAACACGGTGCCCAGAAGCAACAGGAAACGAACTTGCATTGAACTTATCCACTCTCATCGTGTGTCATTGTGGTCATCATTCTTACCGAAACGACCGCACACCGGACAGTGTGATCGGTCATGCGTTCACAATAGCCCCGTGTGGCGTGAGAAATGGAGAGCGAATATGAAATTTCTACAGCGTGTGGTCTGGTTGTGGGCGCTATTGCTACCGACTTTGGCGTTCGCGCTGGATGGCCCACACCACATTGGTACCGACCTACGGGCCGGTGGGCAGCCGGATCAGGCCGCGCTTGCAGACTTTGCCGCATCTGGCGGTGCGCGGGTGGTTGATCTGCGGATGCCGGATGAAGATCGCGGGCTGAACGAGGCCGAGGCCGTCGCGGCCTTGGGCTTGCAGTACCTCAACTTGCCGATCGACGGTGATGACGACATCACGACCGAAAATGCCCGCGCCTTACATCGTGCCTTGGCCGAGGCCAGTGGCCCCGTGTTCGTGCACTGCAAGACCGGAAATCGGGTCGGTGCGTTGCTGGCGCTCGATGCGGTGGCTCATGGCCAATCGCGTGAGCAGGCGTTGGAGTTGGCGCGCCAAGCCGGCATGGACAAGATGGAGCCGATGGTGCGTGATCGCCTCGGCTGCTCGCCCGAAGCTTGCTGAATCGCGCAGCGTCAGCGCGTGGACGTGCATGAGTGCCGGCAGTGTGCCTCGCTGTTCTGGATGATGACGTAGTGCTGTTGCCGCTTGCCGATGACACAGCTTCTATACTTCGGCTTTCCTTATGCGGGGAACCGACATGAATGGCAAAACGCGCATCGACGCCAGCCGCGTCATCCATCCACCACGCGGCACCGAACTGAGCTGCAAGAATTGGTTGATCGAAGCGGCCTACCGCATGATTCAGCACAATCTCGATCCAGAGGTTGCAGAAAATCCAGCCGAGTTGGTGGTCTACGGCGGCATTGGTCGTGCGGCACGTGATTGGGAGTCGTTTGACGCGATTCTCAAATCCCTGCGCGAGCTGGACGAAGACGAAACCCTGCTGGTGCAATCCGGTAAACCTGTCGGTGTGTTCAGAACCCATCTTGACGCGCCACGCGTGCTGATCGCCAATTCCAACCTTGTGCCGCATTGGGCGACGTGGGAGCACTTCCACGAACTCGATCAGAAGGGTCTGATGATGTACGGCCAGATGACGGCCGGCTCGTGGATCTACATCGGCTCGCAGGGCATCGTGCAAGGTACCTATGAAACCTTTGTGGAAATGGGGCGGCAACACTACGGGGGCACCCTAAAAGGGCGTTGGATCCTGACCGCCGGATTGGGTGGCATGGGCGCAGCCCAACCTTTGGCGGCCTCACTGGCTGGTGCCTGCTCGCTCAACATCGAATGCCAGCAAAGTCGGATCGATTTTCGCCTCAAGACCCGTTACGTCGATGAGCAAGCCCATGATCTCGATGATGCGTTGGCCCGTATCGAGCGTTACACCCGCGCTGGTGAAGCCAAGTCCATCGCATTGTTGGGCAATGCAGCCGAAATCCTGCCCGAGTTGGTCAGGCGCGGCGTGAAGCCAGATGCCGTTACCGATCAGACCAGTGCGCACGATCCAGTCAATGGTTATCTACCGGTCGGATGGAGCGTGGAGGAATGGTTCGAGCGCCGCGAGCGCGACCCGGACGGCACCCGAGATGCAGCCAAGCTGTCGATGAAGCAGCACGTCGAGGCGATGCTGGCTTTCCACGCACTGGGCATTCCGACCTTCGACTACGGCAACAACATCCGTCAGATGGCGTTTGATGTCGGTTGCCAGAACGCCTTTGATTTCCCCGGTTTTGTGCCGGCCTATATCCGTCCCCTGTTTTGTCGCGGTATCGGGCCGTTTCGCTGGGTTGCGCTCAGTGGTGATCCCGAGGACATCCGTAAGACCGATGCCAAGGTCAAAGAGTTGATCCCCGACGACCCGCATTTGCACAACTGGCTGGACATGGCCGCGCAGCGTGTTGCGGTGCAGGGCCTGCCCTCACGTATCTGTTGGGTGGGTCTCGGATTGCGCGATAAGCTCGGCTTGGCCTTCAACGAAATGGTGCGCAACGGTGAATTGAAAGCCCCTGTCGCCATCGGCCGCGATCACCTCGATTCCGGCTCGGTCGCCAGTCCCAACCGTGAAACCGAAGCCATGAAAGACGGTTCTGATGCCGTGTCTGACTGGCCGATCCTCAATGCCTTACTCAATACGGCATCGGGTGCGACGTGGGTCAGCTTTCATCACGGCGGTGGCGTCGGCATGGGTTATTCCCAACATTCCGGCATCGTGATTGTCTGTGATGGCAGTGAAGCCGCCGACAAACGCATTGCGCGTGTGCTCTGGAACGATCCCGGCACCGGCGTGATGCGCCATGCCGATGCCGGTTATGAGATCGCGCTGAAGTGTGCCAAGGAGCAGGGCTTGAAACTGCCGATGATTGACTGATCGACGCGCGATACGGAAAGCACATGATGAACAACACACACCTTCGCAGTGCCATTTTTATGCTGGGCTTGGCGGCCTTGCTGGCCGCGGCGCCGGCACAGTCGGCCGAAGTCGATCCGGGCCTGTTGGCGAAAGCTACTCAGGGCGGCTCGGTTCCTGTATTGCTGGTTTTCCCCGATCAAAGCAAACCAGTCCTGACGCCTTTGCGCACCGATACCGATGTGTTGGAGCGTCGGCACGCCTTGGTCGATGCGCTGACGGCGCGTGCCTATACCAGTCAAGCATCTGTGCGCACTTGGCTGGATCAGCGCGGTATTGCCTATCGCGCCTACTGGATCACCAATGCCATTGAGGCGCAGCTCACGCCAGCACAAATCGACGAACTGGCAGCACGTGTTGATCTGGCGCGGATCGCCACCAATCAGCCGTTTCGCCAGTTTGTGCCACCGCGGGAACATTACCGTCCACAGCCGAATGCGTTTTTGGCATTGCCTTGGGGCATCAGCAAGATAAACGCATCGCAAGCTTGGGCCAGTGGAGCTCAAGGGCAGGGCGTGGTCGTGGCGGGTGCCGATACGGGCTACCAATGGACTCATCCCGCACTCAAAGCTCAATACCGAGGCTGGGATGGCGCGAGTGCCGATCATGCCTATAACTGGCACGATGCCGTGCATGAGGCTGGCAGCATTTGTGGCGCGAACTCGACAGTGCCTTGTGACGATGATGACCACGGCACTCACACGATGGGAACCATGGTTGGCACCATTCCCGGCAGCGATGTTATCGGCGTCGCCCCGCAAGCACGTTGGATAGGCTGCCGCAACATGAATGATGGGTGGGGAACTCCAGCGCGCTACATCGAATGCATGCAGTGGTTTTTGGCGCCAACGGACAGCGCCGGCAACAACCCCGATCCATCCAAAGCACCTGATGTCATCAACAACTCTTGGGGTTGCGTGTTTTCGGAAGGTTGCACCACGGGCGAAGAATTGCGTGTGGCGGTCGGCAACGTGGTCGCCGGTGGCATCTTGTTCGTGGTCTCGGCGGGTAATTCGGGCTCGGCGTGCGGCACTATTCGGGACGCACCGGCGACTTATTCAGACAGTTTCGTCGTGGGAGCAACCGACAGCAGCGACGCCTTGGCAGGTTTCTCCAGTCGCGGGCCGGTGCCCGGTGCCGAAGGAGTGGAGTTGGATATAGTGGCCCCAGGGGTGAGTGTGTATTCAAGCGTTCGCGGCGATGGTTACGGCAGCATGCAGGGCACCAGCATGGCCGGCCCACATGTGGCGGGTGTGGCCGCTTTGATCATGTCGGCCAATCCGGCGCTGCGGGGTAGACCAGACGACGTCGCCGAAATATTGCGTGCGTCCGCTGTTCGTCAGGGCATCACGGATCCTTACAGAATGACGTGCGGCGGCCTGACCATGGCCGACTGGCCTAATTGGCAGGCTGGATACGGGCGATTGGACGCGTGGAGAGCAGTGCAGATGTCGGTTGACTCGATTTTTGCCAATGGATTCGAGCCTTAGGCGCGGCTTTTGAAAAATGGAAGGCAGTAAACTTAAATGATGAACCCGGCCCGCATCACCCTTATCCGCCCAGACGACTGGCATCTGCATTTGCGCGATGGTGCGATGACCGGTGCGGTATTGCCAGACACCGCACGGCGCTTTGCCCGGGCGATCGTCATGCCGAATTTGCAGCCACCGGTTACAAGCGTCGCTCAAGCGCACGCTTACCGCGACAGAATTTTGGCGGCCTTGCCAAAAGACATGACGTTTACTCCGCTGATGAGCTTGTATCTGACAGAAGCCACCACCGAGGTCGACATCGTCGAGGCGGCCAGCAGTGAGTTTGTCCACGCGGTGAAGTACTACCCCGCGGGCGGCACCACCAACGCGGCCGCGGGCGTGACCGATCTTCGGCGTGTGTATCCGGTGCTCGAAGCGATGCAGAAGCATGGAATGCCGCTGTTGATGCACGGCGAGGTGACCGATCCGGACGTTGATATTTTCGATCGTGAGCCGGTCTTTGTGGAGCGCGAGCTGACGGTATTGCGACGTGATTTTCCTGAATTGCGCATGGTGCTGGAACACATCACCACAGCCGAGGCAGCCGATTTTGTGCGCGAAGCGCCGAGCCATATCGGCGCCACCATCACCCCGCAGCATCTACTGATGAATCGCAATGCGATTTTCACCGGTGGCCTGCGCCCGCATCATTACTGCCTGCCAGTCCTCAAGCGTGAACGGCACCGTCAGGCGTTGCTCGCCGTGGCTACTAGCGGTGATCCGCATTTCTTTCTTGGCAGCGACAGCGCACCGCATCCACGCCACGCCAAGGAAAGTGACTGCGGCTGCGCGGGGATTTACTCGTCGCATGCGGCGATCGAGCTGTATGCCGAGGCCTTTGATGAGTGCGGCGCTCTCGACAAGCTCGAGGCCTTCGCCAGCGTGCACGGGCCGGACTTTTATCGACTACCGCGCAATACCGACACCATCACGCTAGTGCGTGAGCCGTGGACGGTGCCGGATGAAGTGGATTTCGGTGGCGTTGCAGGGGTGCCGCTGCGGGCTGGCGGTCAGATCGGCTGGCGCTTGCTTTAAGCGCCGTCGCGTCCGGCTCAGGCAGTACTCGCCGCTGGCCAAAGCATAAAGCCGTATACCAGTACCGACGCCAGAACATAGCCGCGGTTGACCCATGCACGACGCGCGTCATTGCCGCGGCTGTTGGTCAGATCAATAACAAACTGGCGAAACAGAAAGGTGTAGAGCACAAAGTACAGAAATGGAATGACGTGCACCGCCCATGAGTAATCGCCAATTTGCTTGTTGAAGCGAGCGAGTATCCAGTCGATCTGGGCGTAAATGCCAAGGATGCCGAGCGCAGCATTGATGAACATCCAGCGCACTTCATCCATGCCGAAAATAGTCAGGTAGAAGATCAGGTACGCAAAGATGGCAATGCCACCGTGCAGGTACAGAAATGACAGGCCCGGAGCATTTGACGCATAGGCCATGAAGAAGCCGCTCAAGCCGAACATCAGCATGTGCACGCCGAAGAACGGATAAATGCCCCACATTTGCGCGCGTATTTTCTCCGGCGTGTCGAAGTCTTCGCGTTTGAGTTGTTTGCTTGCCATGCCTGTATTTGCTTAGCGTCCGCCGCCCCCACCGCCACCGCCGCCGCCGCCGGATGAGCCGCCGCCACCGCCGCCGGACGAGCTGCCAGGCGCGGTTGAGGCTGAAGCGATCTGTGAGCTGAGACTTTTACCGATCGCGTTGCTGAGTTGATTCATATCGTTGAAGCTGCCACCGCGATACCACGCTATGCCAGCCGTCGCTGCTGCCGCTGCGGCGGCACCCACCGCGAGAGTGAATTTGCCCGTCCACGCCTCTTCCACATCCAATGCCACCGCATAAGGCAGCAATTCCTGATAGCGCTCTGCATCAAGCTGTGGTGGGCCATCCGGGCCATCCGGGCCATCCGGGCCTTGCAAGCGCGCAATGTCATCACGCTCAGCGACACCCAGATACAACTTCAAGCCTTCGATTTCATCCAGCATCTTGCGCCCAGCCAATGTCGGTGCGCGCACCAGTATGTCGAAGACCACGAGCACTGCCAGCATCACCACAGCGATCGCCACGATCAAAGCAGCACCGCTGCCGCCGCTGACCTTGAATGCCAGAACGATGCTTGCCACAGCGATGAGTAAGGCGATGCCAACACTGCCGTGATTACGCTGGAACATGTGTTTGGTATACGCCTTCTCCAGCGCGAGAGCTTGGCGCGCTGTGGATATCCGCAACAGATTGTGGTTCTTGTTGTTCAGAATCAGGGTTCCGCCGGCTTGGAACAAGTTGTCCAACAGCGCCTGCTGAGAGGGGGAGATAGTCGTGCTGGCAGTAGCCGAGGTGCGTTGCAATGACCACTCGTCCTTCAGCAAACCCTTGTTGCGTTCAATGGTCACTAGTCCCGCCACGGCCAATGACAGTAGATCGGACGTCATGCAGCGCGTATCGGCTCCCATCCGCTTAATAAAACGCAGCGCCGCCGGCGAGTAGCCTTCCGGTGGGTTGTAGCGGGCAATGATGATGCCGGCCTTAGGATCACGCCCGACCAGGTGCCAACGCCAAGCCGCGTAGCCCGACATGACCAGTAATCCGAGCAGAGCAATCAGCACGCCGCCGTTGTCTTTCAAGAACGTCGCCGCACGTCGAGCCAAGGGTGGCTGGACGATGATGCCCTTGGGAAAACTCAATACGGTGGTCAGGCCGTGGGATGGCGGAAGACTACGGGTCAGTTGCCAGTGCGCTTGGCCGGGTGCGGTAATCGTCGCCACGAAGTTTTGTTCTTTGGCGCCGTGCACGCCGGTATAGCCCTCAGCTTTCAGTTCCGCCATCGGGACCGCTTGTGGCAGATTCACCTCGACCGTGCCGGCTTCAACCGGAAACGCCCAGCCGGTGCCGATCGCATTCCAGTAAAGCTCATCGTGATCTGAGAAAAAGCCAATCTGACGCGTCGTGCGAAAGCGCAGTGTGTAGGTGTATTCGCCCGGCACCGCGAGAAAATCATCATTGCCGGTATTCAAACGTACCCCGTTGCTCATATTTTCGGTAAACCAGAACTCGGGTTGTCCGTTACGCAGGACTTCCTGTACTTGGAAGTCGACGACCATCCGATTGCCGTAGCGATCGCGGTAGCGGGTAGGAAAATCCCGATAGATCCCGCGCCGAATTTGTTTACCTTCGGCTCGCACCCGGATGCGTTCTTCCACATCCATGCTGCCATCGGTCTGGATTGTCACCGTGCTGTCATAGGAGAGAATGCGCTCTTGTGCGTGGAGCGGTAGTGCGAGAAGAAGGCTGAGCAGAAGCAGGATCGATCGGAAGATCATGGCGAAAGCTCCACTTTGGGCGCGCTGCGGCTGCCGGTTTCGGCCTGGAAGAACTCGGCGTCATCAAAACCAAAGCTACGGGAAAGGATGAAGTCAGGCGCACGCTGGGTGGTGTCGTTGTAATCGCGCACGGCACCGTTGTAGAAACGGCGCGCGAATTGCAGATGCTCTTCGATGGTCACAAGCGCGGCTGATAACTGCGCGAAGTTCTCATTCGCTTTCAGGTCGGGATAGGCCTCGCGCAGCGCGATCAGCCGACCCAGCGCCTGCTCCAGTGCGGTTTCCGCAAGGCCTTGCTGGTTTGCGCCATGTGCGACCTGTGCCTGATTGCGCAGTTCGGTCACGGCTTCCAACGTGGCGCGTTCATGTCCGGCGTAGCCTCGGGTTACCTCGACCAACTGCGGCACCAGATCGTGTCGACGCTGCAGTTGTACGTCGATATCAGCCCAGGCGGTACGCACCTGATTGCGCAGTCGAATCAGACGGTTGAAGGCGAATACCGACCATCCCAATAGTGCGGCTGCCATTGCCAATACAAGCATTGCCATTGCGTTCCTCCATCCAGCGCGTCGGTCGATGGTAATGGCTGTATGACGCGGGGTGGCAGATCAATGTGACGCAACAAGCCGGCAATGGGCCCTGCGACTGCCAGGCTCAGTTTTTGATTCCCATCCGGCCATTGGGCTTCACCACGGGGCGGGGCGGTGGGGTTTTGCGTATTGGGCGCGGCGCTCAGTTGCCAACAATATGTCCGGTTTCATCCAGAATGAAACGGGCGCGCTGGTCGCGGAAATAGAAACTGGCGCGGTAGTGACCCGCATCCTCACCGGTACCTCGTTCACACAGTACGGCGATCTTTCCCGCACTCATCAGTTGACGGAACTCTGCAACATCCAGTCCCAGCGTTCGCGCCACGAGTGCGCCGTCGATGTCGATGTCGATCTTGGGAGTTTTCATCGAGAGTGCTCCGGTGATGTCATGCCACAGGATGCGGTGCGCGTGGTCCAAAAACGCTGATCTGGATCAGGTACGCGATTGGCTTTCAGGTTCGGTCAAAGAAGAGGCGGCATTGTGTTGTGCCTC
>CAJDVW010000038.1_pt1 | contig 18138 bp, 15 predicted proteins | sample 7391471 | NCBI WGS metagenome assembly CAJDVW01 (sample SAMEA7055714, study PRJEB34461) | soil metagenome | biome: terrestrial ecosystem; feature: Peninsula; material: soil | place: Antarctica | collected 2016
CTGCGTCGCGCCTTGCGACCGGGCAGTCAGATTCTGTTTCTTCTCGATCCTCGCAGTGTGGACGATCGCGTGGCCTCGGTCGTGGCAGGCTTGCGCCGCCATCACGATCTAGCCGCGTGTCTGCTCGTCGATCCGATTGAGCAAGCGCCGCCGCCACAGGATGTCTACCGCATCGGTGATGGTCACCAAACCGGGCGACTGCATCTGGATGCTCGCACCGCTCGCCAACGCTGGCAGACACATTTTGCCGCCCTGCAGTCGGGTGCTCAGGAACGCTTGCAGCGCGCCGGGGCACGGGTGGCGATCGTGGCGACCGATGCCGATCCCGTCGAGGCGCTTGGCACATTGCTCCGCGGCAAGACTGCCGTTCAGTCGCACGCCAAGGTCGCAGTATGAACCCGGCCGGCCCAGAACTACTCGACATCCATCTGCCGGCTGCGCCGTCTTGGTGGCCACCGGCACCGGGATGGTGGATGCTGGCTTGTCTGCTGATCGCGGGCATCGTCGCTCTTGTTTTGTGGTGGCGACGACGCGCTCGCCTGCGGGCCACGCGCCTACTATTCGAGCGCGAACTGGACGCGCTGGCCGCGCGCCATCCGGGTGCAGCGCAGGCCGCCGTGCGAGTTGCGCAGCTGTCGGTGTTGTTGCGGCGTATTGTCGGTTTGCACGCACCACAGGCACTCACCTTGCAAGACGAGGCGTGGCTAAGATTTCTGGATGGCAGTGATCTCACGCGCCCATTTTCGACGGGTGAGGGCCGGATATTGCTGGACGCTCCGTACCGATCAAGCGTGCCCGAGCACGAGGCCAACACACTGTTCGAACTCGTGCGGCGCAAGCTGCCTGAGTGGACGAGGCCCGGTCATGTTTGAGTTCGCTTGGCCGTGGGCGTTTGCCGCGCTCCTGCTGCCATTGCTTGCACGATGGGTCTTGCCACGTGCACGCGAGCAGGCGGGTACAGCGCTTCGGGTGCCGTTCTATGCGGAGTTGATTGGGCTTGCGGGCGGGGCGCGAGGCGAAGGTTTGCGTGCTGGCGTGTGGTTGCCCGCAATGGCGTTTCTGGTGCTGTGTACCGCTGCAGCGCGCCCGCAATGGGTGGGGTCAGTCGAGGCACCGCCGCGCAGCGGGCGCGACTTGATGCTGGCGGTTGATACCTCTGGCAGCATGTCGGCCGATGACATGAGCTTGGGCGGACGGCGAGTGGATCGCCTGCAGGCAGTGAAGATTGTCTTGGGTGACTTTCTTGAGCGCCGAGAGGGTGATCGGGTCGGTTTGATCGTCTTTGGGCAACAGGCTTATCTGGTCACGCCACTGACATTTGATCGCCGTAGCCTGCGCCATCAGCTCGATACGACAGTAGTTGGTCTGGCCGGGCGCGAAACCGCGATTGGTGATGCCATTGGCCTGACTGTCAAGCGTTTGCGCGACCGGCCAGAGCAACAACGCGTTCTGATTCTGTTGACCGATGGCGCCAACAATGCCGGTGAGCTGCAGCCGTTGCAGGCCGCGGATTTGGCTGCTGCTAATCATGTGCGGGTCTACACCATTGCCTTTGGCTCGGATGGCCAGCGCGGCCCGTTCGGTCGGATGATGCCGTCCGCCGAAATGGACGAGCCGACCTTGGAAAAGATCGCCGAGAAAACCGGTGGCCGCTTCTTCCGTGCCCGCAGCACGGCCGATCTGTCGGGCATCTATGCCGAACTGGAACGATTAGAGCCTTTGGAGCAGGCCGGCGAGCGCATTCGTCCGCGCGAGGAGTTGTTCATGTATCCGGCCGGAGCTGCCTTTGTGCTGGCACTGCTGGCCCTACTTTGGCGGCCGGGGCTGGGCTCCGGTCAGGTACGTCCATGAGCGCCTTCATCGAACACTTCCACTTCTTGCGACCGCTGTGGTTGCTGGCCGTGCTGGCTTTGCCCTTATGGCTCTGGGTTTGGCACCGTCGAATGCAACACGCTGATCCTTGGCGGCGAATTTGTGATCCTGAGTTATTGCCGCATTTGAGCCAGACCTCCGCCGGTCGCTGGCGTGATCGTGGCGCGTCTTGGCTGATTAGCGCGTGCTATGTGCTGGTGGTCTTGGCACTGGCCGGCCCGGCTTTTCGCATGGCGCCCCAGACCGTGGTGCGCCTGCAATCGCCATTGATCATCGCGGTCGATCTGTCCGATCGCATGCGCTCAACCGATCTCAAGCCCACTCGTATGGCACGCGTGCGCTTCAAGCTGACGGATCTGCTGACGCGTCGGGCGGAAGGCCAGACGGCTTTGATCGGCTATGCCGGTGACGCCTTTACCGTCGCACCATTGACCGACGATGCCGCGTCCTTGGCCGATCTGGCTGCGGCCTTGTCGCCGGATGTCATGCCCTTGCAAGGTCAGCGTGCAGATCGTGCTATCGACTTGGCGCTGCAGTTGCTGCATGACGCCGGTCATGATCGCGGCGATCTGCTCTTGCTGACCGATCAGGTCGACTCACGTGCGATGGACGCAGCAAAGCGTGCTCGCACTGCCGGCTTGCAGATATCCGTATTGGGCGTGGGCACGGCCGAAGGCGCGCCGGCGCTGCAGGCCAATGGTGGGTTTTTGCCCGATCCCCAAGGCGGTATTTTGTTGCCCAAGCTGGATCGTGCGGGACTGGAGGCGCTCGCCCGTATCGGTGATGGTCGCTATGCCAGCTTGGGTGTGGACGCGAGTGACTTGCGCAGCTTGGGCGTGCTCGACGCGCGCAAGGATGAGGGGCAATCGGCTGAGGCCAACGATGACGCTCATCTTGCCTGGCACGATGAAGGGCCTTGGCTGTTGTTGTTACTCCTACCGATGGCGGCATTGGCGTTTCGACGTGGGTGGGTGGCATCGTTTGGTTGGCCGGATTTGTGGCAACGGGCCGACCAGCGCGCTTGGCAAGCCTTGCAGGAGGGCGAGCCGGAACAGGCACGCGAATTGGCACGTGATCCCGCGTTGGCGGGCGCAGCGGCCTATCGTGCCGGTGATTACAAGGGCGCAGAAGAACGGTTTGCCCAAGGTGACGATGCGCAGTCGCACTACAACCAAGGCAATGCGCTGGCCAAGGCAGGCGAGTATGAAAAGGCCATTGATGCCTATGATGCCGCGTTGACCTTGCAGCCAGATTTTGTTGATGCCAGCGCCAATCGCAAGGCGGTCGAGGACTGGTTACAGCAGCAAAAACAGCAACAGGATCAGCAGCAGGATCAGCAGGGCGAGCAGGATCAGTCCCAGAAGGGTGATGGGTCTGGTCAGTCGGGTTCACAGCCAGATGACGCGTCAGACGAGCAGCAGGAGTCTTCACCGTCGAATGAGGATGGCGAGCAGTCTGACGATCAGGCATCGCAAGATCCGAGCAAGCAAGATCCGAGCAAGCCCGATCCCAACACGCCAGACGAAGGCGAAGCCGACGAGGGCGAGCAGGACCAAGATGAGTCGCAACAGGGCGAGTCGTCGGCCGATGCGGAGTCATCTGACACGCAGCCGGATGCAGCGGAGCAGGCGCAAGCAAATCAGGAAAAGGATGATTCATCCTCTTCCAATCGCGCTGATGCCACGGACGCTGACACACCAACACCCACGCCTGAAGATGAGGCACAGAAGGAGGAGGCCTTGGACCGGTACGGGCAGGAGATGCAAGACGCGCTGGAGCAGGGTGATACCGGTGAAGAAGAGGGTGCGCCGGTGACGCTGAGCACCGAAGAAGCGGAGCAGCAACAAGCCATGGAACACCTACTGCGGCGAGTTCCTGACGATCCCGGCGGCTTGCTGCGACGCAAGTTCCAACTTGAGTTTCAACGTCGTCAGCAACAAGGAGGTCGGCGATGAATAGTTCTGTGCGCGCTTCCAGTGGAGCGCTCCAACGCGCAGTGGCCGCTCTACTGGCTCTGATGTTGCTGCTGCTTGCCGGTCACGCGAATGCCAGCGTGCGAGCTTGGTTTGATCGCAGCAGCATCAGCATGGGCGAGACCGTGACGCTCAACGTGGAAAGTAGCGACACGGGCGAGCCGGATTTTTCCGTGCTGGAGAAGGATTTTCGTATCACTGGGCGTTCCACCAACAGCCAAATCCAGATCATCAATGGCGCGATGGCGCGCACCAACTTGTCCGCGGTGGCACTCGAGCCCTTGCACGAGGGCGTGATCGAGGTCCCGCCGATCTCGGTTGGCAATGACATGACGCCGCCCTTGAGTCTGACGGTCAGTGCGATGCCGCGCGGTTCGGCTGCTGCGGGCGATGACGTGTTTCTCGAAGTGGAAGTCGACACCCACTCGCCCTATGTCCAGCAGCAACTGTCCTACACCGTGCGATTGTTCTACGCGGTGCAGCTACTCGAGGGCAATCTGGACGAGCCTACTGGTGATGGCGTGCAGGTGCGCCGGATCGGTGACGATGTGAACTACTCACGTCAGGTCGGTTCGCGGCGCTACAACGTGGTCGAACGGCGTTACGCCGTCGCACGTTATGGTGCTTTTCTTGGCCAAGGCACGCCACTGACGACCGGTAGCGAGGCAATCGAGCTTGATGTGCGAGCGACACCAAGCGGTGCGCCAATGCCGTGGGTGCCGGCTCAGTCTCTGCGTTTAAGTGACGATGCTGCGCGCTTGCCGGCGCAGGCCAAAGTCGGCGATGCGCTGGAATTGACACTGAGTGTCGAGGCCAGCGGTCTTTCTGCCGAACAGATTCCAGAGCTGACATTGCCCAAGATCGACGGCGCGGAGGTCTATCCAGATCAGGAAACCCGTGAGACTGGCGAGGTGGATGGCCGTTTGCTAGGCAAGCGCACCCGCAAGTTCGCCATCGTGCCTTTGCGCGAGGGTGCATTGAAGCTGCCAGAGCGCAGTCTGTCGTGGTGGAATCTGGCGACCGATCAAGCTCAGCGCAGCACCCTGCCAGCTCGCAGTTTGGAGATTTCGCCGGCTGCCGGTGGGACAACGCCGGCACCGTCTGCGCCGAATGTTGAGTATCCCGTTGGCGTTGATGTGGCAGCGGCTGTGCCGTCATCGCGGCAGTTGCGCGTATGGCAAGGCTTGACGCTGTTCTTCGCAGTGGCGTGGTTGGCAACGCTAGCGGCCTGGTATTGGCGCCGACGCGCTGACCACTCGGATGGTGATCTCGACGCGCGACCGGTGCCAGCGCGTGCGACGCTGTGGCGTCCGGCATTGGCCCACGCGTTGACTCGAGGCGATCTCGCGGCGGCTCGCACCGCCTTGTTGCAATTGCGGCCCGATCTGAATGATTTGAGCAGTCTGGCGACGGCGCTGGTGGATGCTGATCAACGCGATGCCGTGCAGACGCTGGATCGAGTGCTCTATCGTGGTGATGCGGGCGCTGGTCTTGTCGAGCGTTTACGCGCCGCCTTTGCACGCACGCCACGTTTTGTCGACGACGCCCAAGCCGCCAAACCCACTGCGCTGACATTGCCGCCCTTGTATCCAAATCGCGATCAGTGAGCGCAGTGATAGGAACATGAATATCGATACCACGACACCGATCTCAACGCCGATCTCGACGCTGAGTCACCACGCACCGGGCGCATCATGAATTCCATCGGCCCATTCTCGCTGCGTGTTGCCCTGATCGCGGCGGCGGTGATTCTCGCCTGGGCTGTGGCGCACGGCTTGGCACGTCGTCGCGGCTTGCAGACGCGTCCCACGGCGGGTGGTGTGTTGATGGATGCCAGCCTGTGGGGTTTTGTCGTGGCGCGACTGGCCTACATCATCTGGTGGTGGCCGGAATACAGTGCCGCGCCCTTGTCGATGCTGGCGATCGGCGATGGCGGTTTTGTCTGGTGGATCGGCGCGCCGGTCGCCATTGCGTGGCTGCTGTGGCGAACCCGCGCCCATTTGCGAGTTCTGCGTCAACCGGTGCTAATCGGCATCGTGGCGGGTTTTATGGCGTGGGGATTGGTCTTATATCTGGGGCACGCGCTCCGTCAGGCTGCGCCGCCTTTGCCCGATCTCGTCCTAGAGACCACTGACTCAGAGTCGGTCAATCTGCGTGATTATCTGGGTCAACCCATCGTGGTTAATCTGTGGGCTACCTGGTGTCCTCCCTGCCGGCGCGAGATGCCGGTTTTTGTGCACGCGCAAGAGGCGTGGCCACAGGTGCGATTCCTGCTGGTCAACCAAGGTGACGAGCGCACTCTGGTGCGTGATTACCTGAGCCGCTATGAGTTGCCCTTACGCGATGTTCTGCTGGACTCGGGCTCACGCACGATGCAGGCGACCGGTTCACGTGTGTTGCCGACCACCCTGTTTTTTGATGCCGAAGGACGCTTGGTGGATACCCATATCGGTGAATTAACCCGCGCCGCGCTGGCCGATCGCCTGCAGCACCGACTCGGGGTGAACGAGCCACCTTGATTGGCTTGTATGCCGCCCACGCTGTGCGGCCACTCCCTCTGTTTTCTGCGTGATAAAGCCCATGACGACGCCCAGCCGCCGCGATCTTGCCAATGCCATCCGTTTTCTTTCTGCCGATGCGGTAGAAGCCGCCAAAAGTGGCCATCCTGGTATGCCGATGGGCATGGCGGATATGGCTGAGGTGGTGTGGAACGACTTTTTGAGCCATAACCCCAGCAATCCAAAGTGGGTCAACCGTGACCGTTTCGTGCTCTCCAACGGGCATGGCTCGATGTTGCAGTACGCGCTCTTGCACTTGGCCGGTTATGACTTGTCGCTGGATGAAATTAAGCGCTTCCGTCAACTGCACAGCAAGACTGCCGGCCACCCCGAAGCGCACGCGACACCGGGCGTGGAAACCACGACCGGCCCGCTCGGTCAGGGCTTGGCCAATGCCGTCGGTTTGGCCTTGGCAGAAAAGTTGCTGGCGCAGCGCTTCAACCGTCCGGCGCACACCATCGTCGATCACCACACCTGGGTGTTTCTTGGCGACGGCTGCCTGATGGAAGGCATCTCGCACGAGGCCTGTTCGCTGGCGGGAACGCTTGGCGTGGGTAAGCTGATTGCGCTCTACGACGACAACGACATTTCCATCGACGGCAATGTCGCAGGCTGGTTTACCGACGATACGCCCAAGCGCTTTGAGGCCTATGGCTGGCAGGTGATCCGCAACGTTGACGGGCACGACCCGCAGGAAATTGCGCAAGCGATCCGCACCGCCAAAGCTGAGACTGAGCGCCCGACGCTCATCTGCTGCAAGACCACCATCGGCTTTGGCTCGCCGAACAAGGCCGGCAAGGAGTCCTCACACGGCGCGCCGCTGGGCAAAGACGAATTGGCCGCCACGCGCCAGGCATTGGGCTGGAATTACGGTCCGTTTGAGGTGCCACAGGCCATCTACGCTGCTTGGGATGCACGCAAGGCGGGACAGGAGCGTGAAGCCGCGTGGACGAGCCTGTTTGAACGCTATCAGGCGGCGTTTCCTGAGTTGGCCTCCGAGTTCTCGCGCCGTATGCGCGGTGACTTGCCGGCTGATTTTTCTGCCGTGGCCGATGCCTATATCAGCAAGCTGCAGGCAGAAGGCCCGGTCGTTGCGTCGCGCAAAGCCTCGCAGATGGCGATTGAGATGTTCGCGCCGCAGTTGCCGGAGTTGATTGGTGGCTCGGCCGACTTGGCCGGTTCCAACCTGACCTTGTGGAAGGGTAGCCAGAGCGTGACCAGCGGTGCGGCCGATGCCAACTATGTCTATTACGGCGTGCGCGAATTCGGGATGACGGCCATCGCCAATGGTCTTGCCTTGCACGGTGGTTTTATCCCGTACGAAGCCACATTTTTGGTGTTCTCCGATTACTCGCGCAACGCCTTGCGCATGAGTGCCTTGATTCCGTCCGGCACGATCCATGTCTTTACCCACGACTCCATTGGTCTGGGCGAAGACGGTCCGACCCATCAGCCGGTCGAACACATGGCCAGCCTGCGCTATATCCCGGACAACTCGGTGTGGCGCCCCTGTGATGCAGTGGAAAGCGCAGTGTCTTGGAAGGCGGCGATCGAGCAGCGCGATGGGCCGAGCTGCCTGATATTCAGTCGCCAGAATCTGGCCCACCAGCCGCGCACCGCGGAACAGGTCGCTGACATTGCTCGCGGCGGCTATGTCTTGTCCGATCCGGGTGAGGCGCGTTTTGATCTGATCCTGATTGCGACCGGCTCCGAAGTTGAGTTGGCGATGGAAGCGGCTCGTCGCCTCGACGCCGATGGCATCAAGGCGCGTGTGGTGTCGATGCCCAATCCCAACATATTCGATCGCCAGCCTTTGGAATGGCGCGAAGCGGTATTGCCGTCGTGGTGCCGCAAGCGCGTGGCGGTGGAAGCCGGCGTCACGGCTTACTGGCGTCAATACGTGGGTCTTGAAGGCAAGGTGATCGGGATCGACAGCTTTGGCGCGTCCGCCCCGGCCGATGTGCTGTTCGAGCACTTTGGCATTACCGTCGAAGCAGTGGTGGATGCCGCCAAGTCATTGTGAAGAACTGACGCATAGCGAAGCCGACTGCCTCGGCTTCGCTATGAGTGGTTTAGCTCGCGCGTGTGCCGAAGATACGATCGCCGGCATCACCCAAGCCTGGCAGGATGAAGCCGTGCTCGTTTAGTTCTGTATCAATGGCGGCGGTATAGATTTCGAGGTCAGGATGCATGGCCTCAACCGCGCGTAATCCTTCCGGTGCGCAAACCAGTGTGATCGCCTTGATGCGACGGGCGCCTGCGTGCTTCAGCAGGCTGACGGTGGCATTCAAGCTACCGCCGGTGGCGAGCATCGGATCTAGCACCAAGGTATCGCGCTCATCCATGCGGCCAGTCAGGTGTTCGAAGTAGGGCACGGGCTGCAGGGTTTCTTCGTCACGACGCATGCCAATCACGCTGATGCGCGCTGTCGGCACCAAGGTCAAAACACCCGGTAACATGCCCATTCCCGCACGCAAGATCGGTACCAAGGAGAGCTTGGCTCCGGCGATACGCTGCACCTTGACCGCGCCAGACCAACCGTTTTGGAAAACATCTTCCAATTCCAGATCAGCAGTGGCTTCGTACGCCAGCAAGGTGCCCAGCTCAGTAACGAGCTCGCGAAAATCCTTGCTATTGAGGAAGTTATCGCGCAACAAGCCGATCTTGTGTTGCACCAGCGGATGACGAACTTCGACGATTTTCATTCGTACACAACCCCGTAGCCATAAGGTTGATCAGGCCAGAAATTCCGGCCTGATCACCTGATCATCTTACTTGGCGGCACTGGCCTTGGCTTGCACCTCGCCCAACACGCGCAAGAGATTGCCGCCCCACAGCGCAGCGATTTGGTCTTCGGTGTAACAGCGGCGCATCAGTTCGGCGGTGACGCTGGCGGTTTCCGAGGCATCATCCCAGCCCTGTACACCTCCACCGCCATCAAAATCAGAAGCGATACCCACATGCTCGACACCAATGCGCTTGACCGCGTAGTCGATATGGTCGGCGAAGGTCGCCACGGTGACATCCGGATGCGTATTGCGCAGGGTCTGCACGCCTGCCTGCATCGCGGCGATCTGCTCGGGGCTCGCCTTGTCCCAGCCCTCGGGCAGGTACTGCTTACGCAGCTCGGCAATGCCGGAAACAATGGCGGGATCGATATCGGCCACGTAGCCGCGGAAGGCGACCATCTGCGCCACGCCACCGCTGTCGCGGATCGCATCGAGTTGGCTGTCATCGAGGTTGCGCGCATTGTCGTACACGCCTTTCACGCCCGAGTGCGAGGCGATCACAGGGGCCCGCGAGAGGGCTGTCGCTTCAAGCATCGTGCGCTTACCCACGTGGGAGATGTCGACCATGATGCCGTTGTCGTTGAGCGCCTTGACCAGCGCCTTGCCAGCCTCAGTGAGACCGGGATCTTCGTTCGCATCGCCCAACTCAGAGTCCGGATTGGAGCTACCGCCAAATTGGTTGTTGCCCATGTGCGTGATGCCGACATAGCGCACCCCGCGCTTGGCCCACAACGCGACCTCGTCAAGGTTCGTGCCCAAGGGGTAGGCGTTCTCCATGCCGATCAGCACGACGCGTTTGCCTTGTGCGTGCAGCCTGCGCACCTCCTCAGGCGTGGTCGCCAGCCCGACCTGATTTGGGTAGGCGCGAGTCAAACGGATGATCGCCTGATACTTGGTTTCCACGATCTCACGCGCTGCGCGAAACCCGGCTTCGTCCAATGCGCCTTGGCCGGTGTAGAGAATCAGAAACGCCGCATCCAGACCGCCCGCGCGCATCTTGGGCAGATCATTTTGGCTCGAAGTGAAACCGCCTGGATCAAGTTTTGCGGTGGCGTATGCCATGTCAATATCGACGTGCGTATCGACCGAGATCACGCGCGAGTGCAGCGCCCAGACATCATCATCGGACGGTGTGGTCAATGGACATTGCGCAGCCTGTGCGCCGGTGACCATGGCGCCTGCCAGCAGCAGGGCGAACAGCGCACGCGGTGAAGGACAGGCACGCGAGAACGGGGGTTTTGATGTGTTGGGCTGGGACATGATCAGGTTCCGTCTGGCATGGGTTAACAGGCTCTCACTTTCGCGCGCTGATCTTCGCGCTGCAAGGGCCAATGGTCAGGGGGCCGGTGTCTGTGGCGGCGTCGGTGCGCACCTGTCGCAAGGACTGTCCCGACGTTTGGCCAGATCCACTAATCCTAATCCGTGCTTCAATGGCTGTTTTGCCCGAGGGATCAACGCCCATGACGATTGCACTAACCGATTTCGCCCGCGCTCGCCTGTTTCCACGTGATGGTCGTGCCACCGCTATCCGCGACTGTACGCCGGAAGCCTTCGTGCAGCGGCTCAATGAAGAGACACCCGTCGCGGTGTTGGATGGCTATGCCGACTTCTGCAAGCTGCATGTGCATCGGAACTGGACGAGTACGCGCTGCTCGGTGATTGCCCTTGATGAGGGCAACCAGAACCAACTGCGCAGCGCGTACGAAGCGCGCACGCGTGAGGAATTGCCCGTGCTGGTGCGCTGGTTCGAGGGTCTAGAGCCTCCCGTGGCCAATTACCTGGTGCCGATTCTCTACAGCCGGGAGCAGATCGCGAAGGAGGGCACGGTCATTGATGCTGATTGGGGCATCGTCGGCTGTCTCTACACCATCGAGCCCGAGGAAATTCCCATGGTGCCGATCACCATGATGCGTAACGCACTGGGCGTGGAGGAGGGTGGTTCTGGTGTGCCGCTGGATCGCGCCGCGTATTGCCACAGCGTTGCCTTCTGGGAGCGACACGCCAACTGGCGGTGAGACAGAAAATAGCGCTGAAAAAGCGTGTGGTGCATTCGATGACATCTAGGCCCGCTTCAGCGCTCGCGTGCAATCGCTGCGAATCGAGCGCTGGTCAATAGCGCCAGATCATGCGGTGACAATGCCACTTCCAGACCACGCCGACCGGCACTGACATGGATGTGTGAGAGCGACTGAGCGCTGGTGTCGATAAACGTCCGAAGCTTCTTTTTTTGGCCTAGCGGACTGATGCCACCGAGCACATAACCCGTCGCACGCTGTGCCGCTTCCGGCAATGCCATTTCGCAGTATCGCGTGCCCGCGGCAATGGCCAATGCCTTGAGATCGAGTTGAGCAGCAACCGGCACAACCGCAACCAGAAGTTCACCCTGACTGCTGCTGGCGATCAGGGTTTTGAACACCTGATGCGGGTCCAGTCCGAGTCGTTCCACCGCCTCCTCGCCATAGGCTTGATTCCCCGCTTGGTGCTCGTAGGCATGGACGTCATGTGGAATGCACGCGCGTTTGAGCGTCTGGATGGCGGGCGTCATAGCGGTACTAGCATGATGTCGATCGTGGCTTAACTCGCGTTTTTGCAGCATACCGTGTGGTGTGGCAGCGCATGAGTGTGCGGGCTGTTTGACCGCCCTCACAGACGCGAATGCCGGTGGGCTGGGGTATCCTGCCGGATCATTGCCGCCGTCAGTCTGGAACACCACATGCACGCCGATACGCCGCTGCTGATCACTTTCATTGCCTATTTGTTGTTGATGCTAGGCATTGGTTTCTGGGCCTGGCGCTCCACCCGCACCTTTGACGATTACATCCTCGGCGGGCGCTCCTTGGGCAGCTATGTGACGGCCTTGTCGGCGGGTGCCTCGGACATGAGCGGCTGGTTGTTGATGGGCTTGCCCGGGGCCTTGTATCTCACGGGTTTGTCGGAGGCCTGGATCGCGATTGGACTCACGGCCGGTGCTTGGCTCAACTGGCGTTATGTCGCTGGACCTCTGCGGCTGTATACCGAACGCAGCAACAACGCGCTGACCTTGCCGGATTATTTCACCCATCGTTTTGGCGACGAGCAGAAATTGCTGCGGGTGTTTTCTGCTGTGGTGATTCTTGTGTTTTTTGCCATCTACTGCGCCTCCGGTGTGGTTGCCGGCGCGCGCTTGTTCGAAAGCATTTTCGGATTGCCTTACGAAAAGGCCTTGTGGTGGGGCGCTGCCGTCACCGTGCTGTACACCTTCATCGGCGGCTTTTTGGCGGTGAGCTGGACCGACATGGTGCAGGCGACTTTGATGATCTTTGCGTTGTTGCTGGTGCCGATCATGGTCGTGATGGGTTCCGGCGGCATCGAATCGACGCTCGTTGTGATTCAAGAAGTCGATCCGTCACGCCTGCGCTGGATCGGGGCCGGTGGGACGATGGCGGTGATCTCAGCGATGGCCTGGGGATTGGGCTATTTCGGTCAGCCACATATCCTCGCGCGCTTCATGGCCGCAGAAGGCGTGCACACGATCAAGCCCGCGCGTCGTATCGGTATGACTTGGATGATTTTGTGCCTGATCGGCTCAGTCTGCACTGGATTTTTCGCGATCGCGTGGTTCGCAGGGCACCCGGACTTGGCGATTCCGGTGGGTGAGAATCCCGAGCGCGTGTTCATCGAGCTTTCCCGTCTGTTGTTCAATCCGTGGATCGCGGGCGTATTGCTTTCAGCGATCTTGGCGGCCGTCATGAGCACCTTGTCGGCGCAGTTGTTGGTGTGTTCCAGCGCCTTGACCGAGGACTTCTATCGCGGCTTGGTCAGGCCTCGTGCCAGTCATCGTGAACTGGTGTGGTTTGGTCGTGGGATGGTGCTGGCGGTGGCGTTATTGGCGCTGTGGATTGCGCGTGATCCGAACAGCCGCGTGCTGGGTCTAGTGGCGTATGCCTGGGCCGGCTTTGGCGCGGCCTTCGGGCCGGTGGTGATCCTGTCCTTGATTTGGAAGCGCATGACTCGCAACGGTGCGCTGGTCGGCATGATCGTTGGGGCGGTGGTGGTGATGGTGTGGAAGCAAACTGGTAGTGCACTGTATGAAATCGTGCCGGGCTTCATCGCCGCCAGCCTAGCCATCATCGTTGTCAGTCTGCTGGGTCGAGAGCCTGCCGATGCGATTCAGGCCCGTCACGAGCAAGTGCGCGCCAGCCTGAGAGAAACCCAGTATTGATGTCTTATTTACGGTGGCTCAGCCTGAGCTCGGACGTGGCTGCTCGGCGCTGACGACACAGTTTCTACCGCGTTCTTTGGCGACATAAAGCGCCGAGTCTGCGCGCTGTATCAGTGCCTCGGCGGTGTCTTCGCCCGTGGCTTGGGCGACGCCAATGCTCACGGTCACCGCGCGGTGCGGCCAGTTCTCGTCCAGAAAGGCGGCCCGGATGCGCTCGGCGGTTTGTACGGCAGCGTCCATCGAGCAATCGCCCAACAGCACCGAAAACTCCTCACCACCATACCGTGCCGCAATGTCCTGTGGACGTATGCGACTGCTCAGCAAGGCACCCGTCCGGCGCAATACTTCGTCGCCAGCCGGGTGGCCGAAGCTGTCGTTGTAGGGCTTGAAATGATCCAGATCCAACATCAATAGATAGAAATGCCGATCGACTTGGTGACGCTCGTGCAGTAGCCGCGCCAAGATCTCGTCGAAGCTGCGCCGGTTCGCCAAATTGGTGAGTGCGTCGGTGTGCGCGGCATCGTAAAGCGCGCGAACCTTGGCGCGTTGCAGGTCGACGCGCTCCGACAGAGCAGCCGCGTACCAGACCAGCATGGCGACACTGGCGCCGGTAATGAAGGCGCTGATCGAGATCAGTGCGGCTTCCTCGATACCAAGCACGCTGCGTGCCCACTGCGCCACCCACGCGTACAGCACCGGCAACAACAGGGCCGGGAGCATCAGACGGCGGGCGATCATGCCTCCGATACCGCGCGCCACCACCACCCGGCCCAATCGGGTGGTCGGCTCGATCGCAATCCACGCCAGACTGGTGGAAAACAACAACACCGCTGCGAGTGGAGTCGAGCGCAAGAGCGCACTTTTGTCACCATGCGCGACGGTGACGCCAAGTGCGGCCATGGCGATCATGCTGGTGGCCAGTAGTGCGATCGACAGTACGTCGCCAACGAGAGGATTCTTCCAGCGTAGAAAGGCGAGCGAGCGAAAGCCAAAGAGGGTCAGTACGACGCTTGTCATAACCGACATGCGCGCAGTCGTCGGTTGACGATCAACCATCAGTTGCCAGTTGGAAAAGCCAAAGTCGGCCAGTCCAAGATGTTCAGCAAAGTTCGCGCTGCCCAGTCCGATCATCAGCAGCGCGCCGACCTGGCAAAGCGGTCGCGCCCATCGCGCCTCGCTCAAGATTAGCAGCAAGATGGCTGCGACGATGAGAAAGGTCACGGCGGTGATGCCGCGCATCGGGGCTACACCAAGAGCCAAGCTTGCCAGTTGATCAAAGCCCAAAACCCAGCCCATCAAGGTCAAACTGCTGAGGATGGCCGTGACCCACGCGATGATGACGACATAGCGTCGAAAAGCACGCACGGCATCCGGATCAGATCGCGCTGGGGTGACGGGGGCAACGGAGTACATGGCTGGTAGAGGCTGGGGTATCGGAGGCAGTCGATATTACGTCGTTTGCAGGCTCAGTCCTGTGCGCTCTGTGGCACATAGTGCATCAACCATTCCGCAACACATACCGGACGCTCTTGGCCACTGCATTCGACTGTACAGGTCCAAGTTGCATGAGCCGCTTTGCGCGTTGCGCGCAAGGAGCTCAATTCAAAGCGCCCGCGCACTTGGCTGCCGGAAGGAACCGGTGCGGGCAGGCGCATGCGGTTGATGCCGTAATTGATGGCAAAGGCGATGCCGCCCAGTTCCACACAATCGCTCATCAGCCGTGGCAGGAGCGAGAGAGTGAGAAATCCGTGTGCGATGGTGATACCAAACGGCGACTCGCGCGCTGCGCGCTCTGGATCAACGTGAATCCATTGATGATCGCCGGTGCCTTGGGCGAACGCTTCGATATCGGCTTGGGAGACCAAACGCCAGTCACTCACCGCCACCTCGGTGCCGATCAGCGTCGCCAATTCGGCAAGGCTTTCGATACGCCGTGTGTTCATCACACCGCTGACCATCCACCGTCCACCGCCAAGACCTGTCCAGTGAGGAACGCACCGGCATCGGAGCAGAACAGCAAGGCCGGACCCTTCAAGTCATCATCGCCGCCCAAGCGGCGCAGCGGTGCATTGCCGATCAATGTCTTTTCGCCGAGCTGCTGGATCAGGCCCTGGCTCATCTTTGATGGAAAAAATCCCGGAGCCAAGGCATTGACCGTGATGCCGTGTTCGCCCCATTCGCCCGCCAACGTGCGGGTGAGGTTGATCACTGCGCCCTTAGAGGCGTTGTAGGCGGCGGTACGCATTGCGCCTGGCGGGTTGCCACGCAAGCCAGCGATTGAGGCGATATTGAGGATGCGCCCGTACTGACGCGGAATCATGCTGCGTTTGGCAACCTGCTGGCTCAACAGAAACAGGCCGCGAACATTCAGCCCAAAGACTTTGTCCCACGCCAATAGTGGGTGGTCCTCAGCCGGTGCGCCCCAGCTGGTGCCAGCATTGTTGATGAGTATGTCGATATGGCCGAGCGTGGCCATCGCCGTCTCGACCAAGGGTTCGATCGCTTCAGGCTGTGCAACATCTGACACGATGACACTCACATCAACACCGAGCTTCGCAAGATGGTTTTTGGCAGTCTCCAACTCATCCGCCTTGCGTGCTGTCAACAGTAGCTTCGCGCCATAAAGACCTAAGGCTTCAGCCATTTGCAGGCCGAGACCGCGCGAGCCGCCGGTGATCAGGGCTGTTTTACCATCCAGATTGAACAGGGAGCGGTCAGCACTCATGGGGATTTCTTCTTCGGGACATCCGCACAATTATGGCGGCAATAGCGGGGATACGGTGCGATCGCTGTTATTCACGACTGGGCGCGTGTTGCGAATTACCCGTCATGCTCCACCAACGCACATATTTTCTAGCCACACAATCACCGTCACGGACAGTCGTCAGGGTGGCGATTCGCGGACTCAGGCTTCCGGCAGGCGCAGCGGCAAACGGACCGTGACCTCGATACCCTCGTCGGTCGGCTCACTGGTTAGACCATACTCTGGGCCGTAGAGCTGGGCGATGCGGGTGGCGGCGTTTACGACGCCGACGCTGTGTGAAGAAAGGTCTTGGCTGCGGCTGTGATCGCGGATTCGGATCACCAGCGTTCCGTCTTCGGCGCGCACCGATACACGAGCAGCGACCAGCGTCATGTCCGGGTCGTCACCATTACGCAGTGCGTTTTCAACCAGTGGCTGCAATAGAAATCGCGGCAGCGTGGCGCGGGACAGTTCCGGTGGTGCATCCACCTGCACGAACAAACGCTCGGCGTAACGCAGGCGCATGATTTCCAGATACAAGTCCAACACGTGCAACTCACGTTCAAGCGTGGTTTCGTGGGACGTTTCGTTGCTGAACGAGTGTCGGAGCAGTGCCGTCATGCGCGCGATCATTTCCTCGGCCGCACGCGGGTTGGCATAGACAATGTGAGCAATCGAACGCAGGGTGCCGAACAGAAACTGCGGCTCAAGCTGACGCTGCAGCGCCATAAGCTGTGCTTGGGTCAGCTGGGCGCGTAATTCGACCGCCTCCAGCTCACGATTACGCACGCCGCGGTAGCGATCGACCACGATGGTCAGCGCCACAATCAGGGCATAGACGATGAATTCCGTCGGCAGCGCAAGCAAGTAGCGATTGGCAGTCAGGACATAATCACCCGCACCGGTGACCCCGGGCAGCGTGATCAGCAGGTAACGCAGCAGACTGTTTGTGGTGGTGTGTACAAAACCCACCGCCAGCGCAATCAAAATGTGCAGAGGCAGGTTACGCGCCCAGTGCGCCCCGAAAAGTGGCAAGCGGCGCGTGGCAAACACCATGACCGGCACCAGCAGAGCCGCAACATAGGTGCTGCTGCTTTCTTCGATCAGGATGCGCAGCCACTCGGCCGAGCGCGCGCTGACCAAACGTCCGAAGTAACGATCCGCGAACAACAACAGCGAAATAGCTGTCGCCATGGCGAACAGACCACCCCAGAGTTGGGCCGGCGTAAAACGTCGGGTTTTCAAAGCTGGTTTGGGGCTGGATGACACGCGACTCACCACGGCGAAGCACACGCCATTGTAGGGTGCGCGCTCAAGCTTGCCAGCGTTGTCGGCTCGCCAATCATGTAGGGTCTGGCTTTTTTTCGCCTGCCTCGATCGCTAGGCGCAAGCGATTCTCAGGCGGCGCTGTGGGGCAGACGACATGCCCATTCAGGGCGCACGGTGGGTTGTAGGCGCGATTGAAATCCAATATGACCTGTCCATCCCTGGGCGCATCGGCGTAAAGGAAACGCCCACCGCCATAGCTGACTTTGCCCGAGGTACGATCCGCGAACACGAAAAACAGTTCGCCATCCTCGGCATCAGTCGGCCACAGGGTGTATTGCTGACCGTCGCGCTCGAACACCGCTTGGCCTGAGACGGTGCCTTCTTCCGGCGTGCCGAGCACGGTGATGTATTCCAGTGTCCGCGGCGGGTCAAAGGGCTCCCAACGCGCCACGATGCGCCAGTCGGGATCGACATCGAAGTGCGGGATGCCGGTAAAGTTTTCGCTTAAGGCGGAATGCGCATCGCGCAGGCGCCAACCGATCAAATCGGCCGTGCGCACCACGTAGAACCAGGAGGTACCAAAGTCGATCCGGGTCGGACCACCCTCGTCCAATTGGGTTTTCATCTCGATTGTGTCAAATGGCTCACCCGCGATGCGACCAAGTCCGTCGGGAGCTGACACAAAGCGCAGGGTGGCGGGCGGCGTATAGGTCAAGGTGCCGAGCCGAGATGG
>CAJDVW010000035.1_pt1 | contig 17746 bp, 13 predicted proteins | sample 7391471 | NCBI WGS metagenome assembly CAJDVW01 (sample SAMEA7055714, study PRJEB34461) | soil metagenome | biome: terrestrial ecosystem; feature: Peninsula; material: soil | place: Antarctica | collected 2016
CAAGACATGGCTGGGCGCACTGAATCGTGTGCCGTCAGCTGCAAAGCCGAGCGCCATATCCTCTTCCGCCGCAACCGGCGGACGAAGCATCCAACGCGCTTTCTGGGCTTCGAATTGGCTCGGATCAAATGATGGATCGACCGCTTTGATCCGCTCCAAGATCGGCGGATGGGTCGCAAACCAGGATGAAAACCCCAGACCTTCACCAAACAACATATGGCTGACTTCTTCAGTCGCACCATTGCCGAGCTTTGAGCCGTCAGGCAAACCAGCGATCTTTTTTAGCGCACCGGCCAGGCCAAGGTTTTGACGGGTGAACTGGACCGCTGACGCATCAGCCAACGTCTCACGGGAGCGGGAGACACTGGCCTTGATCAAGCGTCCGAACACCAAACCAAGATAGCCGACCACCGTCAACACCAAGGCGGCAGCCAGGACCGCTAACACGCCACGCGAATCGCGTCCGCCGCGCACATGGATCAGGATGCGTCGTCCAATGATTCCAAGCACGAGGATGCCGAACAATACGCCCATCAGGCGAATGTTCAGTCGCATGTCGCCGTTGAGGATGTGGCTGAACTCGTGCGCGATCACGCCTTGAAGCTCGTCGCGATTAAGCCGCTCCAGCGCGCCGCGTGTGACCGCGATCACGGCATCGTCGGGAGAATAACCGGCAGCAAATGCATTGATCCCGGCTTCTTCCTCCATCACATAAATCTGCGGCATCGGCACACCCGAAGCGAGCGCCATTTCCTCCACCACATTGCGCAGCCGTCGCAGCGCCGGTTCGCGCGTATCTTCTGCAACCAGCGTGGCGCCCATTGATTGCGCCACCTCGGCCCCGCCACCGCGAAGTTTTGCTATTCGCACCAAGCTGGAAATACCGATCACAGCGAGAGTGAGCAGACTGGTCATCACCAAGACGCCAGCACGCCCGTCCGTGCTGGCGCCAACACCACGCTCGATATCGTCCAACGACACTCTGGCTCCAAGGGCAAGCCAGACTGCCAAATCGATCGCCACCACAATCCCAATCACGGCGAGCACGAACAGGAACACCATCCGACGCGATGAGGCACGTGCGTGTTGTTGGCGTTCAAAGAAATTCATGGCGGCTCCTGCAATGGCGGGGACTGGGCGGCGAATACGTCGTCTCAGTCGAAGGACACTTTCGGCGCGTCGCGCTTGTGCGCCTCCTCAGCCGCGATCTCAAGGAACGCTGCCGGCTGAAAATTAAAGGTGCCGGCAATCAGGCTGCTCGGAAACACCTCGCGCTTGTTGTTGTAGGTCATGACTTGGTCGTTGTAGGCCTGACGCGCGAACGCCACCTTGTTTTCGGTCGAGGTCAGCTCTTCGGTGAGCTGGGCCATGTTCTGGTTGGCCTTAAGATCGGGGTAAGCCTCGCTCACCATCATCAATCGCCCGAGCGCCGCACCCAAGCCGCTTTCCGCACCGGACAGCTGCGCCATCGCTGCCGGGTCGCCAGGACTGGCTTTCGCTGCACCGAGCCCAGCAATCGCCGCCGCGCGCGCCCTGATCACAGCTTCCAGCGTGTCGCGCTCGTGCGCCATGTAGGTCTTGGCCACTTCCACCAGATTCGGAATCAGGTCATAGCGCCGATTGAGCTGCACATCGATCTGGGCAAAGGCATTTTTGTAGGCGTTGCGCGCCTGTATCAGGCCGTTATACAGGCCAACAACGAACAGCACCAAAGCGGCAGCGCCACCAAAGATGATCAAAAGAAACATAAGAATCGCGGACATGGCACGTCTCCTGGTTGAACGGCACCCAGCACCCGGACAATCCGGGGCGACGGGCGATCTGCGTTAAACTGCCACGAATTATGGTGTGGGCAAAGCGCAACAGTGAAACACAAGGTTCTAAGACGGCTATCCATTTGGTTTGTGACCATCTTCACCGGCACCTTGTTGCTGCTCGGCAGCGCAAATGCCGCGAAGTCAGTCGCGCCCGCGTCCCGTTCAGCGAAGACCGTCACGCCTGCGCCGGTGCGATCCTCGATTCCAACCGAGCGTGAGCAAAAGGCACTGGCTGAACGTATCGAGCGCCGCGCCGAAGATATTTTGCGCATCGCCAAAGGCAGCGGTATGGCGATCGCTATCACCCAAGGCGACACGGTGCTGCTTGAGCGCGGGTTTGGCGTCACCGACACCACGACCGGTGAGAAGGTCAGCACTGACACCGTGTTCCGCTTGGCATCGCTATCGAAAGCCTTTGCCGGCACCCTCACCGCAATGCTGGTTGACGAAGGCGCACTGCGATGGGATTCACGCATCATCGATTATCTGCCGGCGTTCAAGCTGCGTAATATCCATTCTGCGCAGAACCTGACTGTGCAAGACATTCTTAGCCACCGTGTTGGACTGCCACACAACGCCTTCGACCGTCAGCTGGAAGAAGATGAGCCCTACCCACTGCTGGTCGCAAAGCTCGGCGAGGTGGACTCCACCTGTGATGCGGGTGATTGCTACGGCTATCAGAACATCGCCTTCAGCCTGACGGCCGACATCGTGTTCGCCACCACCGGCCATTTCTATTCGCAGCAGGTCGAAAAACGCATCTTCCATCCACTGGGCATGTACACCGCCACCTATGGCCGGGACGCGCTGGAAAGCAACGACAGCTGGGCTCGACCGCATGTGCGACAGCGCGGACGCTGGACGCCGGTTCGTCCCAAGGAAACCTACTACCGCATTCCGCCGGCCGCCGGAGTCAACGCCAGCATCCACGACTTATCGCTCTGGATGCGAGCTCAGCTCGGTCATGCGCCAGACGTACTCAGCCCGGATCTGCTCGCTACCGTGCACGCGCCGCTGGTGAGCACGCCGGATCAGCTACGCGGCTCATCGTGGCGTCGTAAGCGTTTGCGGGATGCGCATTATGCGCTGGGCTGGCGTGTCTACGACTATGGTGGCCATCACTTGGTTTATCACGCTGGTGCTGTGCAAGGCTACCGGGCCGTGATGGGCCTATTACCGGAGCATGACTTCGGAATCGTGATCGTGTGGAACTCGGAAAGTGGCGTTCCGGGCGCCTTGCTCGCCACAGCGCTGGATCAATATCTCAAGCTTCCAAGCGAGGACTGGCTGCAATTGGACAAACCCTCTCGAAACGGCTGGTTACGCTGACGGACGTCGCCTAGCAATGCAGCGCGCGTTTGAGAAAAATCTAGCATGCTGATGTGAGTCGAGTTTTGAGCCGAGTATTGCGCTCGCCAAAGTCACTCGAAGTGGCGATCTAGCGTCGCGCATCCATCAACGCGCTGTGCAGTAAGCGAAGCAGGTTCCTCCCGCTGGATGGCGGGAGGAACCCGTGGCAACGCGATACAGCCGAGGCTGTCTGGCGCAGATCAGGACAGAGTCGGCGCAACCGGTGCCGGCGGCAGCGTTTTCTTGGCAGCTGGCTTCTTGGCAGCGGCCTTTTTTGCCGGTGCCTTCTTCACAGCTGCGTTATTGCTCGACGAGTTCTTCGCCGCGCTCTTTTTCACGGGTGCTTTTTTGACGGCGGCTTTCTTTACTGGCGCTTTCTTCGCGGCAGCTTTCTTAACCGGCGCCTTTTTCACCGGTGCTTTCTTGACGGCTGCCTTTTTCACAGCGGCCTTTTTCACCGGTGCTTTCTTGACGGCTGCTTTTTTCACGGCGGCCTTCTTAACCGGCGCTTTCTTCACGGCAGCTTTCTTAACCGGTGCCTTTTTCACAGCGGCCTTTTTTACCGGTGCTTTCTTGGCTACGGCTTTTTTCACCGCTACTTTTTTGACGGCTGCTTTTTTCACTGGCGCCTTCTTGACCGTGGCTTTTTTCACGGCTGCTTTAGCTTTCGTGGCGACGGCTTTGGCCTTTTTAACGACGGCCTTCGCCTTCTTGACTACCACCTTCTTCACGGCAGCCACCTTGGTTGCGGGCTTCTTGGCCGGTGCTTTCTTGGCAGGTGCCTTTGGAGCCGCCACTTTGCTGGCAGCGGCCTTCTTCGCCGGGGCTTTCTTTGCGGCGGGCTTCTTTGCTGCAGGTTTGCTAGTTGCCATGTTTCAGGTTCTCCTCGTCATCGAAAATGCATCTTCAAAGTCCAGCGACTCACACGGCCTACGCCGCACACAAAAACGCCCACGCTACGTCGAGCATGGGCGAATGACTTGCTTGACTAGAACGCTTCCAGCGGAACAACGATATCGACAGTGGAAACGACTCCTTGGCCACGGATTGAAAATCTCCGTTGTGTCCCGCTGATCGTTCACACCTTGATGGGTTGTCACTCACCGATGAACCTGAAGCCAAGAGTTGAGCGAAAACTAAACATGCATGACGAGACTGTCAACAGCGCACTTTTATTTGCACGTGCTCGTCGTACGCCGCGCATCATCTCGCAAGCCTTATGCCGCACGAAAACGCACGTCGCACACATCTTCTTTGGACCAACGCTTGGCGTGTTTAAAGCCAATGACGACACGCTTACTAATTGCGCAAAGCCTTGTTACACATGGGTCACAGCACATCGTCACGATGCGCGTCACGCGTGTGCCGAACTTACTTCGTCGCGTACCAGACGAACGCGTGAGCGCGGCGACGCGAATGCATGGCACGCGCGACACGGCATTGAAGAAAATCTAAAACTCTCGCAATGCACAAGTTGATTTGCGCAGCTTTATGCAACGCGATGAACATCATCCAACACACCCGCAAAAAAAATCGGCCGCCCAAAGGCGGCCGATTCAATCACAGGATGCGGGTGCAAGATCAGGCGTCTTCACCTTCGACAAAAGCGAGGTAATCATCGGGGTCTAGCAGACCGTCGAGTTGCGATACGTCATCAACCTTCAACACGTACAACCAGCCCTCGCCCCAGGCATCCGAATTGATGGTGTCGGGTGTATCAGACAAGGCTTCGTTGACCTCCAATACCGTGCCGCCGATAGGTGCATAGATATCTGATGCAGCTTTGACCGATTCGAGTACGGCGCTGCTCGCACCCTGGTCGAAATGGTCACCCACTTCTGGCAACTCGACATAGACCAGATCGCCCAGTTGATCTTGGGCATGATCCGAAATACCAACGACCACACGACCACCGTCTTCGAGGCGCGCCCACTCATGTGAACGCATGAACTTCAGACCACCGGGGATATCACTCATGTCTGGCTCCGGGTTATGAAAAATCACCGCAAGTGCGGCAGTAAAAGTAGCTTGATTGTAAGTGCGATGGCGGCAGCGTGCTCAAATCACGCTACGCGCCTGTCATCAGTTAGCGGGGACGCTTGCGGCGGCAACTATCAAAACGCCGTGTTGCCCGAACACGCTCCCGTTGAAGGTTTGCGCGTGGTGAAGTCGCCGATTGCTCAGTCTACGGCTTTACCATCACGCACAAACGGGTACTTGACGATGCGCGCAGGCACCACGCGGCCGCGGATGTCGACACCAATGTCGCCAACTTCACCCGCTGGAATGCGCGCGAAGGCAATGGATTTTCCGAGCGTGGGGGCGAACGTGCCGGACAGGATTTCACCGTCACCCAATGCTGTCACCACGCGCTGGCCGTGACGCAGCACGCCCTTGTCTTCCAGTATCAAGCCAACCATTCGGCGCGGCACACCGGCGGCTTTCTGTGCGTCCAGCGCGGCACGCCCGATGAAGTCACGGCCCTCGTCAAACGCCACGGTCCACGCCAGGCCGGCTTCCAACGGCGTCACATCTTCGTCCATGTCCTGACTGTAAAGATTCATGCCCGCTTCCAGACGCAAGGTATCGCGCGCACCCAAGCCACAGGGTTTGACGCCCGCCTCTGCTAATCGATCCCAGAACGCGATAGCAACATCGGATGGCATCACGATCTCAAATCCGTCCTCGCCGGTGTAGCCGGTACGCGCCAGAAACAGTGGTTCGCCTTCAGCGCCGACGACATCAATTGCACTGAACTTGCCTAAGGCCTCGGCCCGGTCACGGTCAGCAGCAGCCACCAGCGGTAATACGGCGGCACGCGCTTCCGGCCCTTGTACCGCGATCAGTGCCAACTCCGGACGCTCGGTGACCGTGACGCCAAAGGCTTGCGCGTGCTGTTCTATCCAAGGCATATCCTTGTCGCGGGTGGCGGCATTGGTTACTAGGCGGTAGAAGTTTTCGTCTAGGTAATAGGCGATCAAGTCGTCGATGACTCCACCACGCTCGTTGAGCATGCAGGAGTAGATTGCTCGACCCGGGGTCTTGAGCTTGTCGACGTTATTGGCCAACAGGTAGTGCAGGAACGCGCGCACCTTGTCGCCATGCAGATCGATCACCGTCATGTGCGACACATCGAACATGCCGGCGGCGCGGCGCACCTGATGGTGTTCATCCATCTGCGAGCCGTAGTGGATGGGCATGTCCCAACCGCCAAAATCCACCATACGTGCGCCAGCGGCGCGATGGGTTTCGTTGAGGATGGTTTTCTGGCTCATGGTGACCTCGAACAATGCGGGAGGCACATTATCGCAGCAGTTCACTCGACGTGGCCTGATCCCGATCAGCACACATGCATCAGAATCAGCACAAGGATGCTGGTATCTTTCCCGCCTTGCACGATGCTGTGCCATCGCCTTGGATCGCCCGCGCATGTCCCAGTCCCAATTTAGCCTGCTCCGTCACCGCCGTTTTTTACCGTTCTTCCTCACTCAGGCTCTGGGCGCGTTCAACGACAATGTGTTCAAGAACGCACTGATCATTCTGGTCGCGTTCCACATTGCCGGGCTGTCCAGCGCGCAAATCGACTTCTATTCCAACCTCGCAGCCGGGCTGTTCATCCTGCCGTTCTTCCTGTTCTCGGCTAATGCCGGGCAGTGGGCGGAAAAACACGAGAAGTCGCGTTCGATCCGCTGGATCAAACTGGCCGAAATCGGTCTGATGAGCTTGGCGGGCATCGGCTTCTGGTTGAACTCGCTACCGTTTTTGCTCGGCGTGTTGTTTCTGATGGGCACGCAGAGCGCGCTGTTTGGACCTTTGAAGTACTCGATCCTGCCGCAGGCGCTGCGCCCGAATGAACTGGTGGGCGGTAATGCCCTGGTTGAAGCCGGCACCTTTCTGACCATTCTGCTGGGCACTTTCACCGGCGGCTGGTTGATGGGCTATCCCGCCGGCACCACGCTGATCAGCGCGACCGTCATTGCCATCGCCATCGTGGGATGGTTCACCTCACGTGCGATTCCGCCGGCGCCGGCCACCGCGCCCGAGCTGAAGCTCAATTGGAATCCAATCAGCGAGACGTGGCGCAACTTGCGCTTCCTGCGTGGCCATCGTGCTGTACTCAACTCGGTGCTGGGGATCAGCTGGTTCTGGTTCTTTGGCTCAGTTTTTATCGCGCAACTACCCAACTACACCCGTCTGTATCTGGGTGGCGATCAAACCGTTGCGCCGCTGGTTCTGATGCTGTTCGCTCTCGGCATCGGCATTGGTTCGCTGCTGTGCGAAGTGCTGTCGCGGCGCACCGTCGAGATCGGTCTGGTGCCACTTGGCGCACTCGGCATGACGCTATTTGGCATCGACTTGTTTTTCGCGCGCCCCGATGCCGCCGCTGTCACCGGATTGACGTGGCAGCAATTCTTGGGCGCACCCGGCAACGTGCGCATCTGTATCGACTTGCTCTTGATCGGCTTGTCTGGCGGCTTTTTCACGGTGCCGCTGTATGCACTGATCCAGCAACGCACACCGCGTGAACGACTTTCGCGCGTGATCGCGGCCAACAACATCCTCAACGCCTTGTTCATGGTGGTGGCAGCGGTGATGGCGATCACTGCACTGCAATTCGGTCTGAATATCCCGAAGTTGCTATTGGCCGCCGCCGTGCTCAATGCCGTCGTCGCACTCTACATCTTCACCTTGGTGCCTGAGTTCGTCGCGCGCTTTGTTGCGTGGATATTGGCTAAGGCGCTGTACCGCCTGAAAGTCACTGGGCTGGAAAACATTCCAATGGAAGGCCCCGCCTTGCTCGTGTGCAATCACGTCAGCTACATGGACGCGGTGTTGATTCTGGGCGCCGTTCCACGTCCGACGCGCTTTGTGATGTATTACAAAATCTTCGACATCCCCGGCATGAACGTGGTGTTCCGCGCCACTCGCGCGATCCCGATTGCCGGTGCAAAAGAAGACCCCGGATTGATGGAGCGCGCGTTTGCTGAAGTCGATGCCGCACTGGCAGAAGGCGAATTGGTCTGCATCTTCCCCGAAGGTCGCTTAACCAGCGACGGCGAAATCGGCCCGTTCCGCCAAGGCGTTGAACGCATCCTCACGACCCGTCCTGTACCGGTTGTCCCCGTGGCGCTGCGCGGCATGTGGGACAGCATGTGGAGCAAACGCGATTCACGCATGGGGCGCATGCGCCTGCCACGTCGCTTCCGCGCGCCGGTGGAATTGGTCGTCGATGTCCCCATGCCGCCGCAATGGGCCAGCGCCGAAGCGCTGGAAGCGCGAGTGCGGGTGTTGCGTGGGGATGCGCGTTAGCAGTCTGCTGAGATCAGGTGGATCGGAAAGAGCTTGGGCTGGGCCAAATCGATCAGCCCGATCCGCTAGGTGATGTTGCAAGGGCCGGCCGACGCATTCATGGACACAGGCTATTGTGCGAATTCAAGAGGTCGATCCGCTGCGCTGCCGACACTACGGTCCGACCGTGCGTAGCCTTAGACACCTCAAACAAATCGGCCCGTTGCATCATCGGGCATTGTCGATGCGCGTGGTTGATGGCCTTGGCGGTGACGGCAAAATCAATAGAACGTGCCCTTGGTTCTGCTTGGTCGAGCTACGCTGCTGGCGGGCCGCCGCCACGCTAAGTGCGTCTGCAATAAAGCGATGACGCATCCGCCGCCCTAGCCATCTGCGGAAAATATGTAGCGGCAGGCTAGAATCGCCTCATGCGCTATCTATTTCACGACTTCTGCTTTGACGCGACCAACATGCAGCTAGCCGGGCCGCAGGGAGAAATTTCACTGCGACCGATGACGGTTAAGCTCTTGCAGGTTCTGTTGGAAAATGCACCACAGCTATTGCGCCACGACGAGCTGCTGGATCGGGTGTGGGGTCGACAGGAAGTTACTCTGGGTGTGTTGTCGCAGTCGGTACGCGAGCTGCGCCAGGCGCTGGGAGATTCTGCGCAGGAATCTCGCTTCATTGAGACCAAGCATCGCTTGGGATACCGCTTTATTGCAGAGCTGCAACGAGTGGCTGATCAGCCGGAGACGAACGAGTCGGATGCAAACGTGGCGACAGCGGACGTCTTCTTGGAACCTGCCGCGATACAGCGCAATCGGCCACGTTCGCAGTGGGTGGCTCTTGGTCTGGTGCTGCTATCAGCACTGATATGGCAACTTTGGCCCAGCACTGACGTGCAGTCATCGACTGAGCTCGACCGTGTCGAACTTGTGCACGATGGCCGCCCGCAGGAGCCGCAGGCACTGGCTTGGTATCGGCAGGGACTTGAGGCTCTTCAGCGCGGCGACCTTGCCGAAGCTCAAGAACGTTTCCACGCAAGTCTGGAGCGCGAGCCCGGTTCCGCAGCTGCGATGGTGGCTCTGGGCGACACATTTTCGCGTGCGGGCGCGCTGAATGATGCACGGCGGTGGGCGGCATCGGCCGAGCAGGATGCAGTCGATCTCCCGCGTGCCGAACAACTGCGTATCGCAGCATTCCGTGCGCGCATCGAATATCGTTGGGATGATGCCCGAGCGCATTTGCAGGCACTGTTTCAGTTGAATCCGGGCGACACCGAAAGTGGTTTCCGGCTGGCCGAGGCCGAGATTATCGCTGGCCGTCTGGGTGAAGCGGACGCCACCTTGCAGCGGCTGGAATCGCTGGACACACCGGCGCTTGATGCTTTTCAGATGGCCTTGATGCGGGCGCAGCTTGCCACCGCACGCGGCCAACACGCGGCGCGACTGGCAGCAGCCGAACAAGCGCTGGATCTGGCGGCGAGCGAGAGACAGCGTGTCGATGCCTCCTTGGAGCTGGCCTGGTCGCAGTTGCTGCTTGGGCAAACCGACAACGCCCGGCAGCGTCTGGATGCAATGCGGTCGACCGATGCCGGCACGCCCACTACCCTTTCGAGCGTACGCCTGACGATGTTGGACAGCACGCTGAAACGTGAGGCCGGCGACTACCCAGCGGCACTAGCGGGCTTTCGCGATGCGGCCAGCAGCGCCGACACCTTGGGTCAGGATGCGTTAGCCGCGCGAGCGGATCGCGAAGCCGCCTTTGTGCAAATTCAGGCGGGCGACGCAGCCGCGGCGGTCGAGGCTTTGGCCGAAGTAATCGAACGACTGGATGCTCAAGGCGACACCCGCGAAGCCGCGAGCGCGCGCGACGTGTTGTCGCTGGCGCAGCAGCGGGTTGGCAATATGGACGCCGCCCTTGCAGCCAGTCAATCGGCGCTGGATGCCTACGTCACGGCGGGTGATCGCATCGGAGAAGCGTCGGTGCGCAATCAGCTGGGCATGCTTAAAGCGCGAACCGGCAAAGTGGACGAAGCGCAGGCGCAGTGGGAGCAGGCGCATGTCCTGTTCGAATCACTGGGCGATCGACGCGGCGCTGCCACGGCGCTGAGTAATCTGGCCATTGTGTATGGCCGTGCCGGACGCATTGACGAATCGCGGAAAGCCAACGAGGCAGCGCTTGTGGACTTTCGCGAACTGGGATCGTCGGCCGAGGTGGCGCGGCTGCAGTTCAATATGGGTGTGCAGGATCGTAGCGACGGTAGTCTCCATGCAGCCGAGACGCGCTTTCGGGAAGCACAAGAGGCATTCGCCAAAATCGGTGCAGTCGACCATCAGCGCCAGGCGGCAGCCAGTCTTGCCGAGTTGCTGCTCAGTCATGCAGAGCTGTTTAGTGCCGCCGAGGTACTTGCCGAAGTGGCAGACCTTGACGGCGCAGCGGCGCAACCACGCGCGGCGGTCATTACCGCGCGCGCTCGATTGGCAGCACTGCGTGGTGATCTTGAAAGTGCTGACAGCGGTTTTCGTGAGGCGATGGCGCTGCGTACAACGGCGGGTCTCGACGACTGGGCACGGATGAATGCACTGGATCTCGGCGAACTGGCTGCACGGCGCGGTCTTCTGGCTGAATCCGAACAGGTTGTCCGTCAACTGCGGCGCGACATGCTCGACGGCAAGGATGGTGGCGCCGCGCTGCAGGCGGGCATTCTTCTGGCCGGCACGTTGGCGGCGCAGGGTCGAACTGAGGCTGCTGAACGTCTACTCGATCAGCTTGAAGCCGAGCGCAAGAGTCATCCAGATGCGATGCAGACCTTGCGTCTGGACTTGGTGCGTGCCGCGATCCGTCAACAAGGGCGCACTCGCGCCTTGCACACGGTTGCCGATTCAGCCCGCGACATCGGCTTCGAACTATTGGCTCTGCGCGCCGATTTGTTGGCCGGTGGTGAGGTCGGGCTGCGTGCCCGGGATGAATTGCAGCGGCGCGGCATCCTGATTGAAGGCATGCCGCCGCCGCTTCCTTACTGACGGGCCATGTAACGGATCAGAACGCATTGATCACGCTACGCCTACCGCAGCAGGCTGATCACCTCTAGTCTTCAAAACCGTCCTCAAACAGAGTCAGATCGGGTGGCAAAATGCCGACAAATCCGCCCGATCCGACTACTACCAAGGTGCCGTCTGGCTCGAACAGACACTTGCTAACCGATCCTTTCACGTCTGGCGGCGTAATATTTACGAAGCTACCGCCCGCATTGGTGGACAACAAAATCAACCCGGTATGAGCACTGGTCGGCTGGCGCTCACCTACCGCAACGACCGTATCGCCACGCGTGCAGACGCCGCGTCCCCAAGTCTTGGCGGTGGGGTTACCGATAATGTCGGACATCGAGTGCGCGAAGCTGGGGTTCTGGCCGAGAATATTGCCGATATTTGCATCTTGGTTAACGCCTACAGCGACACGGCGAATGATGCTGTTGTATTCGTCGACGGATATTCCCCAGAGCTCGCCTTCCCAAGTAATCCCCGGCCAGGTGCTGACGGTGAATTGGTAGGGTGTCGACGAGGTGGGCGACGGCGGCAGGAACTGCTTCGGCGTTTCGTCAATACTGCCACCCACAGCCCAGAATCGGCCAAAGCCCGACGTGAGATCGAGAATCTGGCTCGATGGCGTGTGTGAAACCCAAGTGCTGGCAGAACTACCCAAGTGCTGGCAGAACTAGTGGCGGTATCGGGTTCGCGATACAGCAAGTCGTGGCCGTTCAGTGACTCGGCAATGCCTCTCCCGTCGGCTAGCTCGACATAAGTACCGACGTGAAATTGCCGCCCGACCTGCGCTACCGACACTAGAAACGGCGTCACTGCAAATGGCTTCGACGTGGTGTTGAGGCTTAACACCATCTCTTTGGTTTCGGCATTGAAGCCAGCGATACGCAGTTGACCATTACTGCCGCGCACGATGGAGCTGACCCTGAACTTGGCCAGCTTGCTCGCTGGTGTGACAGGTGCGGCCGCCCAGCTTCCGCCGCCATCTTCGCTGTAGAACAATCCATAGCCCTCGGCTGCCGTGCCGCAACCCACCCAAAGCGTGCCGTCGCTGTCGCGATGCAGTGCATCGGTTCGATACGCACCCGGACAGTTGTGGAAACTGACCAACCAGTTGTCGACGATGCTGGCGTGGCTCCAGCTGATGCTGCCAAGCAGCAATGCGGCGAGCGCTAAGATCGTTCGTGCAGGCACAACGATGGCGGGAAGTGATGTGTTGAACATAGAGATATTCCTTGAGAAATAGAGTCCGACTGTCGTGTTGAGGCCGCTACCGCCACGACTCACCCCAGTTGCCGGTATCCCATTGCAGGCCGTCGGCGCAGCTGACATTGACGTTGGTAACTGACATGGCCGGCATCACGCCGGTCTGACGGTGTAGTTGGTACCGGCATCGACCAGGGTGTTGAACTGATAGGGGCCGTTGCTGTTGTAGGCGTGGTTTTCACTCGTGTAGCCAGCCCTAAGCCGCAGCACCAGTCCGCTCCCAGTCAACCCGCTGATGCTGCCGCCAACCGTGCAGCACGCCTCAAAGCCGTCAACGAAGATCGGCGTGGCATGTGAGACCGGCATCGTTAGCGCGAAGAACAACAAGCAGAGAGAAAGGCCGCGCACCTCAGTGGTCCTCAAACAGGCTGCCGGCGCGCCAGTCGTTGTCGCCCGGTGCGGTGCCCTGTGCCCCACCACTAACCGAAGAATAGGTGCCAGCAGCCGTATTGTTTGAGCCGCCACTAACGCTAGAACCGTATCCGTCCGCGGCGTTGCTTGCGCCGCCGCTAACCGTGCTGTTTGCGAAGGTTGCGTCGTTGTTGAGGCCTCCGCTGACCACGGAGCTGCTGCCGGAGGCCCTATTGCTATTACCGCCGCTGACAACCGAATACTGCCCGCTGGCTGTATTGTTTAGACCGCCGGTAACGGACGCATGTTTTTTATTGGCAAGATTTCGGTTGCCGGCCAGCAGGTTGCCGTAGCTGCTGTAGCTGTTGGCCTTGCCGACAACCACGGCGTGCGAACCGGACCGGTGATCAAATGCCCACACCCCGCCGTTGAATACGCAGTCCGGGCCCGTGTCGTACCTTCCATCTGAACACCGCTCGACCTTATACGTAGCGGTATCGAGTTCGTTGTAGCCAACGATCACGTTGCCGAGACCGTTTGTGGTGCTGGTGTCGCCAGTCCCGTTGACCACCTGTAGGTTGACCCCGCTCAATCGAACGGTGGCGTACGGGGTGGCGTTGTTGGGATCAATGATGTCGGTCAGTTCAATGTAGGGATCAATCCCCATCACGTTGCTGCCTTGGATGGCGTTGATCGCGGTCTGCTGACTGTTGTGCTGGTTCTGCAGTGTCGTTATTTTCGACTGCAGCGTGACAACCAGCGCCTCCAGCGCGGCAATGCGCGCATCGTTATCGTCCACCGCAGTTTCAACCGCACTGAAATTGGCGTTGACCTTTGCAGCCAGTGCAGGGGTGCCGGCGGTGAAGCTGTGCGGCACATTGAGGTCGCCGGCTTGAGTGGCAGTCGTAAATGCGGACAACAGCGCGAGCAGCGCTATCGCGAGACAAACTGCAAGCACCGGTGCTTGCCGTCGCTGCCCTCCGATTGGAGCGTGATCGATTGACGCATGACAAACCGCCCCCCACGTCGCACGCGGCGTTGGAACGCCGCCAGGCAACTCGCGCCACGCGCAACGGGAGGTCGGAAACAGGGAATCAAAGAAATTGTGCAACATGGCGGCGCCCTCGGTGACTAGAGGCCTCACGGTGCGCGTCGGCAACCGCCAAGTCATGAAAATGCGGCGAAATTTCCGTGAAATTCGCACTTTTGCGGCTGGCATTGAGGTGTCACGGTATCAATGGACGCCCCGCTAACGGCACTGAGAAGGTCGTCAACCATTGCATCAACTGGCTGAATTCATAGAGTTAAAGATGAATTTCATCGAAATTTCATCGAAACTTTAGGACTTGCTGACGCGAGATGGGCACGGTGGCGATGGATCCCGCTGCCAGGTCACGCTCATGAAACTGCCATCAGTAATCCGCTCGTTCCACGTCTCGGCGCTGCAGCCGATGATTCTGCTTGGTCTGCTGCTCGCTCTCTCGGCCGCAGCCAATGCCATGCCAACCGATACCTGCCCGATCAGCGAAGGTCGCTGGGGTGGCGGGCCACCCAACGATGCCGCGCGCTGGACCGGTGGCAGCGAAGACCTGCTGGCAGTCGGCGCCGGGGCCGAGTTGGTCCTGTTCAATATCAATACGCCGACCACGCCGGTCGAGCTGGGTCGCGTGCTGATTGGGCATCTCGCGAAAAGCGTCGCAATTTCACCCGATGGCAAGCTGGTTGCGGTGGCGGACTGGTTCGACAACCTCAGCCTGGTCGACATCAGCCAGCGCAGCGCGCCGGTGCTGCGCGGCAGCTATGCCTGGCCCGGCATACAGCAGCCCACCGGCATGGCTTTCAAGGGCAATCATCTGTACGTTTCGGTGCGCACCGTTGGGCTGGCCGTGCTCGACATCAGTGACCCGAGTTCACCGACCTTCGTCGCCAATTCCGACGGCGCGGTCACTGACTATGTTTCTGATGTGGCCCTACGCGGTGACTACGCCTACCTCGGCCAGAGTGCCGATGGGGTGCAGGTGGTAGATATTAGCGATCCGAGCGATCCGCGCGTGGTCGGCAATCATGCCGCGTCGGCTGGCGTGGCTAAAATCGACATCGTCGGCAATCGCGCGTACGTGGCGCGAGGCAGCGCTGGCTTCAGCATCCTCGATCTGACCAGCCCGATTGCACCAATACTGATTGGTGAATTCGACACCGCTGGATACGCGTACGATACCGTGCTGCTTCCGGGTGATCGTTTAGCCGTCTCCCAGGGTAGCGGTGGCATCGACATTTTTGACATCAGCACGCCCGCCACGCCGGTAGAGGTGGGCGGTACCACCGCCTTTACGGTTGCGGGCCGCTTGGTGGCGCTGGATGACCGCATATTTAGCGTTTCCGGCGGCGACTACGTACGACCGCTCCGACTGATCGATTTCCAGACGCCGACGGCGCCGGTCGAAGTCGGCCATGTCGATTTTGATGGCGACAGCGCAACGGTTAGCGTCGGTGCCGGCCACGTTCTGGTCGCTAACAAAACAGGCGGCGTGGTGATGCTGGACAGCAGTAACCCGGTGGCGCCCTACGAGATTGGCCGCGTGGATATCGGGAGGGAGGCATCCAGAGTGGGGCATGTCAATGGCTATGGCCTCGCCACTGGCACTAACAACAAGATGATCAATGTTATTGATCCGCAGCCCACGGGTCCGGTGGTGGTTACCACCATCGACCGACATGAGCAACCCGCTGATGCCGCAGTTGCTGGGCGCCTTGGTGCCTGCGGGGCAACGCGTCTGGAAGATTGCTGTGTCTGGCAACTACGTCTATGCCGGCTGGGTCAACGCTCCCGATCTGCTGGTGATCGATGTATCCAACCCGACTGCGCCGGTCACGGTGGGTAGCCCCTACACGCTGCCCGGTGGCGCCACCGACATCGCCGCCAGTGGCAGCACGGTGTTCGTCGGCACCCAAATTTATGGTGTGCGGATTTTGCAGAATAATGGATTCGGTACGCTGACAGAGATTGCCGATATCGACATCTCACCCGCCTCCGTCACCGGTGTCCGGGTTGAAGACGACATGCTGTATATCAGCGCAGGCGTATTTTCCGGCTTGCTGATTTACGACGTGAGCAACCCGGCTTCTCCACAGTTTGTCGAGCAGCACAACACCACCGGCGAAGGTTTGGGCGTGGACGTCATGAACGGCGTAATCGCCATAGCCGAGGGCAGCAGCGGCGTCAGCGTGCTCGGCTGCGATCTCGCCAGCACCAACCAGGCGCCGGTGACCGTCGGCGTGATCGGTAACCAGAATAGCGATGAGGGTGAGGCGATCTTCCCGCTGTCGGTCAACGCGAACTTCAGCGATCCAGATGGTCAGGCGTTGACGTATGCGGCGACCGGCCTGCCGCCGGGACTTTCCATTGGTGTCGGCAGCGGCGTGATTGATGGTGTCCTCAACTACTTCAGTGCCGGCAACTACTCCGTTGTGGTCACTGCAACCGATCCGTTTGCGCTGAGCGTCAGTCAGTCGTTCGGCTGGACCGTGCACAACGTCAATGCCCCACCCGTGGTGGTCAGTAATATTCCCAACCAGTACAACGACGAGGGCGACAGCGTTAGCCTGGACGTGCATGCGCGATTTGCCGATCCGGATGGCGGAACCTTGCGGTTCGAAGCCGGTAGCCTTCCGCAGGGCCTGTCCATCGGCGCAAACAGCGGCATCATCAGCGGCACGCTGGGAACGCAGAGTTCGGGGAGCTATACCGTACTCGTCGCGGCATTCGATCCGGAGGATGCGCTTGTCACGCAAACCTTTAGCTGGGTGGTTCACGACAACGCCATTACGGTGTTCGCCGATGGATTCGAGTAGATCTACCGTCAAAAGGGAGTCGCTGCCGCTGACTTTTCGGAAGCGGCGGTGACAAGGCGGCTGTCAGACTGTATTTCTCTCCCGCAAAAATGGACTTCCTTCCGTCACAAACGCTCTCGTTAAATCGATGCTGCCGACTCGGCCCCGGGCATATGACACCCGCAAGGTTTTTCCGTGGAGTAGTATTGGATAAGACAACTCGTCAGGGCTTCTTCGATGAAAGCACCCCACGCCTCTGCCCTGATCGCTGCGCTTCTCGCGTCACTGACAAGCCCAGCATCGCGCGCTGGCGTTGACGATCAACTTCCCCAGCGCCAACGGACAGACCGCGGAGGCGCTGGTTACATCGGCCTGTCTGCGACTGGTAGACGTGGTTGGAACTCTCACGCTGGATGAGCCCTACCGCGGTGCGCAACTCAGCATCAACGGAGCACCGTTCGTCGATCCGCCAGTAGTCGTTGCCAACAATGATGAAGTGGTGATCCGCGCCACGGCACCCAACACCATCGACGACGTCAATTGGGTCTATCTGTACGACGGCGGCAACGCCATCGCCGATTTCTTGATTCGCACACGCAATGACGTGCGCGCACCGATGACCTTCCAGGTTGGCCCGGGCCGCACCTACACCGAGCTGACACAGGTTGCCGACCTGCTGCGCGCCGGCGACATCGTCGAAGTCGACGGCGACCACAGCTACGCGCCGGTGGAGTTCAAGCGCGCCGGCCTGCCCGGTTCACCCATCACCATTCGCGGATTGCGGGTCAATGGGCAGCG
>CAJDVW010000046.1_pt1 | contig 17186 bp, 16 predicted proteins | sample 7391471 | NCBI WGS metagenome assembly CAJDVW01 (sample SAMEA7055714, study PRJEB34461) | soil metagenome | biome: terrestrial ecosystem; feature: Peninsula; material: soil | place: Antarctica | collected 2016
GGTTTCGCCGACGACGGCGTTAACCGAGCCTACGTCGCTATTTTCAGCAAATCCGAACGTGTAATCGATCAAGGCATCGGCAGCGGTTGGCACACTGAGGGTGTTGGTCAGGATGATCGGCGTTTCTAGGTTGCCCAGTTCTTCTATCTGGGTCATGCCGACCAGCTTGCCAAACCCGTTGCCGACATAAACGGCTGCCGGAACCTTGTCCTGAAAGACATTTCCCTGATAAGGCATGACCGCCGTCACGCCGGTGCGAATGTTGTTTCCCCTGACTAGGGTCGTGTGGCCCACTAGGACATCGCTAACATCCGTGATCGCATTCCACTGCCCGGGCTGCATGACTCCAATCGTGACGCCGTGTTCGCGCAGATTCTTCTGCTGGGCGACGGCAGGCGTGCAGATAAACCACGAGAGCGCAGAGAGCAAAAGCAGGTAACGCATGATCAAACCTCGGCTTGAGTTGGCGTAATCCGATCATGAAGCATGCCCCAGGCCAACACCAATGCCGCTGACTACTGAAGTCGCGCACTGCTTGGAAATGGGACGTGGCAACTTAGCCGAAATGCGTCACGATCATTAGCGGCGGTTGTCAATCGACAGACACCGGGATGCGGCGCACGTTTAGTGCCGATAGTGAACCTTGGCATCACAGGCAGTAGCAGATGATCCGCATCGGCCACGCGCGCATCGCATCCGCGCGCAAACACATTCGGCGAATCGGACTCGAAGCACGGACTTGATCGAAGACGTGGAGGCGATCAAATTAGATAGTCGGAGTAGCTAGTCTCATCAACAAAATCCCCATGACGCTCTAGGGATTCTTCACACCGTCACTTCTTGAACACCCGGGTCACGTTGCCGGCTTCGGCAGCCATGTGACATCTAACAATCGCTAGGCAGCGTGAAATGCTATTTGTATGCTTGAAGCACTAGCACTGACCGTTATTAGCCTTAGCGGCCTGTACTTCTGCATTTTGGGAACTGCATCGTTGTTCGCACCCAACAAAGCCATTAGCTTTCTGCTCGGCTTTGCCAGCTCCCCGCGCGTTCATTACATTGAACTATCGATCCGTCTACTGGTGGGTGCATCACTGGTCATTTATGCGCCTCGCGTGGCCACGCCAGGTGCTTTCAGCCTCTTCGGCTGGATTCTGCTTGTGACCACAACTTGCCTTCTCCTCCTTCCATGGCGCTGGCACCATCAGTTTGCCAAACAGGCAGTTCCTCGGGTGACGTCCTTCATCAAGGTAATTGGTATTTTTTCGCTGACACTTGGTGGCTTTATATTGGCTGCGGTTTATCGCAGCGGCGCCGCCTAACTCTGCGCCAAGTCCAGCTGGAACCAAGCACGTTGCCTCAGCCAAACCTACGCGCACGAGAAACCCACGGCACACGCTCAATTCCGGTTGAAACGACGCTCTACGTCTGCTCGCCGAGGAATGGCCAGCGCCGCACCGGGCGACTCGGTCGCCATGCCGGCGACTTGATTGGCGTAGCGGATTGCCGAATCAAAGTGGGCGTCGCGCAATTCCGTCAGTGCGGCGGCGAGACTGCCGCTGAAGGCATCGCCTGCGCCGGTGGTGTCACGCACCTCAACCTGTTCTGCTGGAACGCGGTAGTAAGCGTTGTCATCACGCCAACGCGTCGTCTCGTCGTGAGACACAAATACACCGGCGCTGCCCAAGGTAATAACGACGGAGGGGACAGCCAGCGCTCTCGCCAACTGATGCAGATCCGCATCGGGCAAGGTGGCAATGCGGTCTGCATCGACCTTCGTTTCAGCGCGTCGCGCCAAGAGATGGGCGAACTCGGTTTCATTCGGCGTAAGCAGATCAACCCACTGCAGGATACTGCCGTCTTCGTCGCGCAGTGGTGGGGCGGGATTGAGGACGGTGGCGACATTTGACGCACGCGCCAACTCCAAGGCACGCCGGGTGGCAGCGGGATTTACTTCATGCTGGACCAAGAGCGCCGACGCTTCGCTAATCGTGCTGGCTTGCGCTTGGACATGTGCCACGTCCAGTTCTAGGTTCGCGCCCGAACCCACGACAATAAGGTTCTGCCCGCTGGCATCAAGCACGATGGCAGCGTTGCCGCTGGGTGTTTCATCACACCACTGCCAGCGCGCATCAATGCCCTCCTCACGCGCCAAAGCCACGGCACGTTCACCTATGGCATCGCGCCCTAGTGCGGCGATAAAGCTCACCTGCACACCCTGACGCACCGCGGCCACGGCCTGATTGAAGCCCTTGCCGCCCGGCCCGGTGGAGAACTGTCCGAGCCGAGTTTCGCCCGGCACCGGGAAGCTGTCGGTGCGCCAGATGAAGTCTTGGTTGTAGCTGCCGACAACGACGAGCTTGCCGGTCATCTCAGGCTCCGCTGGCGTGGTGATCCATTGCGTCCATGCGAGTGATCGGCGCACGCTCGTGCTTGTGCCGGAACAGAATCGCAAACAGCACCGCAATCACCGCCGAATACACCGCAAACGACAGCCAGATACCGTGCCAGTTCAGCACACCATCGGCGCCGGTGAAGAACTTATCGATCACGATGCCGCTGATCGCGCTACCAAGAATCGCGCCGATACCGTTGGTCATCAGCATAAACAAGCCTTGGGCGCTGGCGCGTATTCGCGGATCGGCCTGACTTTCGACAAACAGCGAGCCTGAAATATTGAAGAAGTCGAAGGCCAACCCGTAGATGATGTTGGACATGATGATCATCCACAGCAGCGCACCCGGATCACCGTAGGCGAATAGGCCAAAACGCAGCACCCAAGCGACCATGCTCATCAGCATCACGGTCTTAATGCCGTAGCGTTTGAGGAAGAATGGAATCGCCAGGATCAGCAGCGTTTCGGAAATCTGCGAGATCGACATGGTGATGGCTGGGAAGCGCACCGCGATGGCGTCCTTGAACTCATCCATCTTGGCAAAGTCGTGCAGGAAGGTGTCGCCGTAGGCATTGGTCAACTGCAATGAGGCGCCGAGGAACATGGCGAATATGAAAAACACCGCCATTTTGTAGTTTTTCAGCAACGCGAATGAGCGCAAGCCGAGCGCATCGATGAGTGAGTCATGCGTCTTGGCGAGCGGCGGACACGGCGGCAGGGTAAAGGCGTACAGGCCCAGCAGAATCGCGGCGAAACCCGCGACGCGGAATTGCGCAGCCGATACTTCCAGATGCATCAGGCTCACCATCCACATCGCGGCGATGAAGCCCACCGTGCCCCATACTCGGATCGGTGGATAGGCATCCACGACATCCAGACCCTCGCGCTTGAGCGCGTTGTAGGCCACCGTGATCGACAGCGATATGGTCGGCATGTAGAAGCACATATTGAGCAGCATCACCCAGAACAGGGTGCGCGGATTGTCGATGGTGGGCACGATGAACAGCATCACCGCGCCACACAAGTGGAGTATTCCGTAGAGCCGTTCGGCATTGATCCACTTGTCCGCCACGATCCCCATCAGCGACGGCATGAATAATGAGGCGATGCCCATCGTCGAAAAGATCGCACCGAACTCGGTGCCTGACCATTGCTTGGTCTGGAACCAGTACGCACCGATAGTGATGAGCCAGGCCCCCCACACGAAGAACTGCAGGAAGTTCATCACTACCAGCCGAGATTTGATACGCATCACCACTCCCCTACCCAGACGCCTGCTTGATGCAGACGGCGAAGCGTAGGTGAATCTGCGTGGCAGGTGCAACATGATCCCGACGCGAGTGCCAACTAGGCGGTGCACTTTGAGCTGCAATTCACGATATCGTGTCTGTCCACACGCCCGAACGTATAACCACCACCATGCTTTTTAATCGCAACTACTCTGCCGTGGACCGTCTATTGATGCGACTGGATCACGCCCTGTCCTCATCGGTTGCCGGCATCGCTCCAGCGCAGCGGGAAAACCCAGCCACTGGCATTGCCGAAGCAGACTTGGACGACGCCCAGCGCCGCCATGCAGCCGGACTGATGCGTATCAACCACACCGGCGAAGTCTGCGCACAAGCGCTCTACGTCGGCCAAGCCGCCGTCGCCCATGATGTGGCGACGCGCGAACACCTGGAGCACGCGGCGCAGGAAGAAGGCGATCACTTGGCTTGGTGCCACGAGCGATTGGTTGAACTGGGTCCCTGGCCGGCTGGCGCGGAGATGGTTGGAACTTGGGATTTGTGGTTGAAACCGAACGCCAAGTCGAAGCGCACTTGGACGAACACCTGACCACCTTGCCACCGCAAGATGCGCGCAGCCGTGCGATTCTGTCCGTCATGAAAGAAGACGAAATTCGTCACGCTGACAATGCTGAGGCGGCGGGCGCGCGGGTGTTGCCGCCACCGATACCTGACCTCATGCGATTGATGTCAAAACTCATGAAAACTGTTGCGTATCGAATGTAACAAAAGCCAAAACGACGACGCCGGCGCAAGGCCGGCATCGTTGAAACACTTAGCCAATGTGATTGCGCTATGTGCTGCTTACTTCCACTTGCCCAGCGCGGCCAAGCCATTGGCGCGTGCGCGCGCGTAGACGGTCTCTTGCGCCTTGGAGAAGTTGCCGGTCATGTCCTGCGCCCACAGTTTCAATGCCGCCTGCTGCATGGCACGACCGTAGGAGAACGACAGTGGCCACGGCCGACCGGGCAGCTTGTTCATGGCGTTGAGGTGGGCAGTGGCATGTTCGTCGCTCTGCCCGCCGGATAGGAACACAATACCCGGCAACAGCGCCGGCACAGTGGCCTTGAGGCAGCGCAAGGTTTCGCTGGCCACTTCCTCAATCCCCGCTTGCTCTGAGCAATTCTTTCCGGAGATGACCATGCTCGGCTTGAGGATGGTGCCTTCAAGCAACACGTTGTGCTCGTACAGCGCGGCAAACAGCGAGCGCAAGGCGGCCTCGGTGATTTCGTAGCACACGTCAATGTCGTGCTCGCCATCCATCAGAATTTCCGGCTCGACCATCGGCACCACGCCCGCTTCCTGGCAGAGCGCAGCGTAGCGCGCCAAGGCCTGACAGTTGACCTCGATGCAGGTGCCACTCGGGTTGTCGTCACTGATGGAAATCACCGCGCGCCATTTGGCGAACTTGGCGCCCAGTGCAGCGTATTCCTTCAAGCGTGGACGCAACCCATCCAAACCCTCGGTGACCACATCGCCGGGAAATCCGGCCAGCGCGACGGTGCCCTTGTCGACCTTGATGCCAGGCAGGATGCCAGCATCGCTCATCACCTTGGCAAAGGGCACGCCGGCCTTGGTGGATTGACGCAGCGTTTCATCGAACAGGATTGCGCCGGAAATGTGCTCACCCAGATTTGGTGTGGTCAGCAACATTTCCCGGTAGGCACGGCGAGTCTCTTCGGTGCACTCGATCCCGACTGCCTCAAAACGCTTTTTGATGGTGTTGGTGGACTCATCGATCGCGATGATGCCTTTGCCCGGCGCCACCATGGCCTGGGCAATGTCTTCCAGTTGGTCGATGCTCATGAAACACTCCGTTGTGAAGGCGCATGAACTTGCGCCACCAGTCAGCCGCTGGCGACTATCGCAACGCTTAGCTAACGGCCAGAGGTCGCGCGTGGTGCCAGGACTTTCGTCCAGCCTCTTTCTCAGGGTTTGGCGTCCAATTCCGCCGCTCGCGCCGCTGGATCAAGACTGAGCAGCTGTTGGCGATACGCATCGCGCCGTGCCGGTGGCAGCCGCGCCAATGTTTTGCGTAAGGCGGTGACGTGGGCGGGGGTCAGATCGCGCAACATCGCCAAGGTATCGGCCTGCTCTGCGGCTGGAACAAAGCGGAACAGGTCGTTGGCCAAGTCCATGGCCAATCGGTTAGTGGGATCGAACAAGTAGCGCTGGCGCTGTGCCGGATCGAGCGCATCGAAGCGCATGCGCCAGCCTTCACGAATATCCTCAGGCAAGCTCGAAAAGCGCTGCGCGGCATCCAGTGCGGCCGCACGAGTGCGGTCATCCAGGTGCTCCCACGCCTCGAAGCGCTCGCGTAAAGCCAGTCTTTCCAGCGGTGCACGGTCTTCCCACGCGATCAGATTTTCACGCAATGTTGCCCGTTCCTCAGGAGTCAGGGCCACCCAAACCTGCGCACGCAGAAACAAGGGCTCACGCAGGGTCGCGGGCAAGCGTTGCATCAAACTCTTGAATGGCGCCAACGCCTCCTGCACAGCCACTGGCTCATCTTCAAACACCCGCTCAGCCGCGCTCGCCATCGGACTGAAGAGCCCGACCACCAACATCAGAACACCGCCGAGCAGGACTCTCATGGCAGCGCATCCTGTTCTGACAGCCAGATGTAGAAATCCAGATCTTCGAGTAAGCCGTCCTGCTGCTGGCGCAACAACACCAGACGAAAGTCCGGTGCCGTCAGTGGCGCGGCGGGGGCATCCAGCGCGGGCATGCGTTGTGGCTCAGTATCGATCACCGTCGATTTGGACGGATCACTCCTCAGCCCGTACCACGCCAGAACACCGACCACGGTCAACACCAGTACCGCCAGCGCAGCGGGCAGACGCGGCCATAAGCCCCCATGCGTTCGACGGCGAGAGTCTCGACTAGGCGGTGTACTGGTCGGTGCGGCCGCGGATGCAGCAGGTAGAACAACCTGCCGGGATGGCGGGGATGCCGGTCGCACCGATTCGCTTGACGTGAGGGGTGACGCGGTGACGTGGACAGGCGTGGTTTCACGCGACTCGACAACCAAGGCGCTCGATTCCACAGGTACGGGTGCCACCCTTGCCTCGGCACCTGGCAACTCGATCTCAACCGCGGGAACGATGCTACGCCGGGCCGGCCTCACCAACAGACGCCGGCAACGCTGCAGCCAGTCGTCGCGCTGTTTGTCCAGCGGCGCATCCGACAACGCCATCCGCAGCTGCGCGACGGCATAGGCGAGCGACGCCCGAGCCGTATCTCGCGACAAGCCGAGACGCATGGCTATCCGATCCAAGTCCGACTCGCTGCGCAAGCGCATCAAGAACACCTGACGCTGCACCGGCGATAGACGATCGAGCGCCTCGTCAAACACAAGCCGCGCTTTATCGTCGGCTAGCGTTACGAAAGAGGTTTGCTTGGGCGTGACCGGGGATGGCATGAGGTGGAAAATCGTCTAACGATCAAGGCACAGGATAGCAGTCCGCGCCCTCCCCCGACCCGCCTCTTGAGCTACCCGTTCGTGGGCATTGGCAGGCACTCAAGGGGCGCTGCGCCAATCGGTACAAGGGCTTAGCCGTTTGCGGTTGTGCACAACCACATGGAGAGGCCGATAGAAAAGCAAAAATTTGTTACCTGCGGCTAAGGGCGCTCGGGCCTCATTTCGTAAGTCACTGATTTTATTGAACCAACGGAAGGTGGTTACTTTTTGTTCAAGTTGATTCGAAGGCTGATCAAGTGGGCCGGAGGGGGCCGTTCACGAGTGGTCTTCCACACACTTATCCACAGGCATTGTGGACTTCTCCGGTTTCATCATGGCTGACATGCACTTAGCGCAATTTTATGACGTAGCGCACAAGTCTCGGCCGCAACTGCACCTGCTGGCTGTCGTGATCCGTAAGCATCGCTACCGCGCCACGCTTACACTGGCTGCATGAGCGATTCTGCAACACCGGTTTGGCGTATCACCTTGCCCGTGCCCCTGCCCGGCCCCTTTGATTACCTGCCGGTGCCGGGCGGCTCGGTCACGCCGTGCCCGGGCAGTCGCGTCCGAGTGCCATTCGGATCGCGCCGATTGGTGGGCTTTTTTATTGGCGAAGGCCACGCCAGCGTCGACCCGACAACATTGCGAGCGGCCGAAGCGCTGCTCGATCCCGACGACAGCTTGTTCGATGAGTCGCTGCGGCAAAGCCTGCAATGGGCGGCCAACTACTACCACCGGACTCTGGGCGAGGTGCTGGCCACCGCCTTGCCGGTGCCGCTGCGTCAGGGCGAAGTGCTGCCGGATACCCGTGTGCCGCATTGGGGTCTGTCCGAAGCGGGCCAAACCGGTCTGAGCGGGCTGCGGCAAGGATCGCGCCCACGTGCACTGGCCGAGCATCTGGCCACTGCCATGTGCGCGGCGGCCGAACTGGCCACGATCGACCCCAAATGGCGCGCCACCCTGCGCAGTTTGGACAAGCGTGGATTCATCGAAACGTATTTGCTGCCACCGCAGAGGCAAACCAATACGCCTCGACGCCTGCCGCCGACCTTGTCAGACGCGCAAACCGACGCGGCTGGAGCCGTGAAGGCTCTAGCGGGTCAGTTCAAAGTAGCCTTGCTCGAAGGCGTTACCGGCAGCGGCAAGACCGAGGTTTATCTCGCCGCCATCGAGGACTGCCTAGCGCGTGGGAAGCAGGCAATGGTGCTGGTGCCCGAGATCGGCCTGACCCCGCAGGCGATTCAACGCTATGGCGAACGCCTGTCGGCCCCTGTGTACGTTTTGCACTCTGGGCTCTCTGATACAGAGCGCGCCCACACTCATGCCCTTATGGCGCGTGGCGAGGCCCGAGTGCTTATCGGCACGCGCTCGGCAGTGTTCTCGCCCTTGCCCGAGCCAGGGCTGATCGTCATCGACGAAGAACACGACACGTCCTACAAACAGCAAGATGGGTTCCGTTACCACGCCCGCGATTTCGCCTTGGTCCGCGCCAAGCGTCTGGGTATTCCGGTGCTGCTGGGCAGCGCCACACCAAGCCTTGAAACCCTGCGGCATGCGCACAGTGGCCACTATGAATGGCTGAAGCTGCGTGAGCGTGCCGGCGGCGCCCGTCCGCCGCGGGTGCGGGTGCTGGATCTTCGTGGCCTGCGGCTACAACACGGGCTCTCACGTCCATTGCTGGATGCCATCGGCGCGTGTCTGGCACGCGGCGAACAAGCACTCGTTTTCCGCAACCGGCGTGGCTATGCCCCGGTCCTGTTATGCCACGACTGTGGCTGGCACGCCGACTGCCCGCGCTGCGACAAACCCATGACTCTGCACGGGCGCAATCGCCTGCTCTGCCACCACTGTGGTTTGCGCCGGCCGGTACCACCGGCCTGCCCAGACTGTGGCGGGCTAGCACTGACGCCGCAGGGCGCTGGCACCGAACGACTTGAGCAGGCGCTGTCCACCGCGTTTCCGGACGTGCCACTGATCCGCGTCGACCGCGAGACGACCCGTCATCGCGACGCCTTGAACCAGCATTTCGAGCGACTGGGCGACCAGCCCGGCATTTTGGTGGGCACCCAGATGTTGGCCAAGGGCCACGACCTGCCAAACCTGACCCTGGTCGCTATCGCCAGCATCGATGAAGGCTTATTTAGCCTCGACTTTCGCGCCGGCGAACGGCTCGCGCAGTTGCTGGTGCAGGTAGCGGGTCGGTCTGGCCGGGCACAGCGGCCGGGCGAGGTCTGGTTGCAGACCCATCATCCCGAGCACCCCCTGCTACATACCTTGGTGACACGCGGCTATCCGGCTTTTGCCGAGGCCGAACTGATCGAGCGCAGCGCGGCACAGCTTCCCCCTTTCGCACATTTGGCTCTGGTGCGGGCCGAAGCACCGCACGCTGAGCCCTTGCAGGCTTTCTTGGAAGCCGCACACGGCGTGGCCCAAGGTCACGAGGGGATGATGGCGCATGCGCCGATGCCGGCGCCGATGCCGCGTCGCGCTGGCCGCCTGCGTGCTCAGATTCTGCTGGAGTCACCTCAGCGCCCCGCCTTGCAGGCCGCATTGCGCCTTATCGTTGCGCAACTGTACGCCCTGCCGGAAGCCAGACGGGTGCGCTGGTCGCTGGATGTTGACCCGGTCGATCTGTACTGACGCCCGGTAGCACGCGCCGCCGTGAGCGGCTGCCTGAGCGCGACCGGCTTGCGGTAGGCTTGCGCCATGCTGCCCGCCTGCCCATCGCGATGAAACCGGATCATTCTCATCACTGGATGCCGGACCTGTGCCGCCCGCGCGCCTTGTTCGGCGTCATGGTTGCGGTGGAGTTGGTTGTATTAAGTGCGGTGTTGTTTCACCTTCCACAAGAAGCAAACAGCTGGAAGCTGCTATCCATCGCCAGCCTGCTCGCACAGTGGTTGGCCTTGATGTGCGTCACCGTGCTGTGCCAACTGCGCCCACTGATCGCACGCGTGCCGCGCACATCCGGAATCGTGCTGGCACTGGCGCTGACGGTCACCATTGTCGGCCTGGCGACGTGGCTGGTCACGAGCATGGATCAAGCGCTGGACCTAGGTTTCAGCGTGGCGCCGGAACAAACCCTGCGCTTTGTTTTGACCTGCATGCTGGTCTCACTCCTTTTGACCGCGGCGGTACTGCGCTATTTCTACGTGGCCGAACAGTGGCGGCGCCAAGTCGCGGCCTCAGCCCAAGCCCAAGTGGAAGCCCTGCAGGCACGCATCCGGCCCCATTTCCTGTTCAACAGCATGAACACCATCGCGGGATTGATACGACACGATCCACGCGCTGCGGAAACGGCTGTGGAAGATCTGTCCGAACTCTTTCGTGCCGCACTGGGAGCGGGCAAGTCCGAATCGACATTAGAAGAAGAACTCCACCTGACCCGGCGCTATCTTGCGATCGAGGCATTGCGACTGGGTGACCGACTTGAGATCGATTGGTCGATCGATACCGATCTGCCGCAGGACTTAGCCATGCCTTACTTGATCCTCCAGCCTCTGGTTGAAAATGCCATCACCCACGGCATCGCGCGATTGTCGCAAGGCGGGCAACTGCACATCGCGGTGCGACGCAAGGCGCGCGGTGTGGAGATTGAAGTGCGCAACCCGGTCCCACCGGCCGGCACACGCTCGCACGGCAACCAACACGCCCAAGACAGCATCTCCCAGCGCCTGCGCCATCGCTTTGGCGATACCGCGGGTTTGGTCGCCGGCGCCCGGGATGGCTACTATGCGGCCATGCTGTTCATCCCTTTTGACCCACCATGAAGCTCCTGATCGCCGACGATGAACCTCTCGCCAGGCGCCGCCTGCGTGACTTGATCGACGACCTTGGTGGGCACGAGGTTATCGCCGAAGCACAAGACGGGCGACAGGCCTGTGAGCTGGCGGCCGAACTCCAGCCTGATGCGGTTATTTTGGATATCGCGATGCCGGTTTTGGATGGGCTGGAAGCGGCTCACCACATGGCGCAATTGTCTGCGCCACCGGCGGTGATCTTTTGCACCGCCTATGACGAACACGCGCTGGCCGCTTTTGATGCGCATGCGGTGGATTATCTGGTCAAACCCATCCGAGCCGAGCGGCTAGCGATGGCGCTGGAACGTGCTGGGCGCATGCGGCATGAGCCACGCGCTCTGCCACCCACGAACGGCACTCAGCGCACCCATCTGTCGGCCCGCATGCGCGGCAGTCTGCGCCTGATCCCCATCCCCGACATCCGCTATTTGCAGGCGGAGGAGAAATACGTCGTCGTGCACCACGCCCACGGCGAGGACTTAATCGAAGAGTCGCTCAAGTCCCTAGAAGCCGAGTTCGGCGATACTTTCATCCGCATTCACCGCAACTGCCTGGTCGCCGCTGATCAAATCCGCGAACTGACCCGCGACAGCCAAGGCAGCGAGGTCGTGCATTTGCGCGACGACCCCACTGCGCTGGAAGTCAGTCGACGCAACCTGCCCATCGTACGTAAACGCCTCAAGGTTCTCTGATCCATGACCACCCCTACCCGTCTGCGCATCGCTACGCGCAAGAGTGCCCTCGCCCTTTGGCAAACCGAGCATGTCGCCGCACGCCTGCGTGAGCATCATCCCGACTTAAAAATTGAGCTGGTACCGCTGTCCACCCGCGGTGATGAGATTCTTGATCGCTCGCTGGCTACCATCGGTGGCAAGGGGCTGTTTCTTAAAGAGTTGGAAGTCGCGATTGAGGAAGGGCACGCTGATTGCGCCGTGCATTCACTCAAAGACGTACCGATGGAATTGGAGCCGCCCTTTGCTCTGACCGCCATTTTGGAGCGGGCTGACCCTTTCGATGCCTTCGTCTCAAATAACTACGCCAGCTTGACCGAGTTGCCGCGGGGCGCGCGCGTGGGAACGTCCTCGTTACGGCGACAGGTTCAGTTGCGTGCCGGTCGCCCGGACCTGACGCTTGTCGACCTGCGCGGCAACGTCAACACCCGGCTGGCCAAGCTGGATGCGGGTGAATATGACGCCATCATCTTGGCCTGTGCCGGCCTGCAACGTCTGGGTTTTGATGCGCGTATCCGTGCACGCCTGTCACCACCGGATTTTCTGCCGGCGGTAGCGCAAGGTGCCATCGCGGTGGAGTCTCGCCGCGACGATCAAGCCACTGCCGCGCTTTTTGCGCCGCTCGATCACGCGCCCACACGGCGCTGTGTCGAGATTGAGCGCGCCATGAATCGGCGTCTGGCCGGCAGTTGCCAGGTACCCATCGCCGGCTATTGCACCGAAGCCGATGGCCGCTGGACCCTGCGCGCTTTGGTGGGCGACGAGCACAGTGCAGAGATCCTGCAGGCCGAGGCCAGCGCGGATGCCGAGACACGCGATGTGTTGGGTGTTCGGGTAGCGGAAGATCTTATTGCCCGTGGTGCCGAGCGTCTGCTGCGACGCTGAGCGTTTATCGCACGATCCCCTACGCCCATGTCACAGCGCATCCACCAGATCCATCAAACTGGCATGAGCGCGACGAAACGCCTCCAGCGTGGTGCCGTGCGGTGCCAGTACGCTGCTGCGGGCAATGGCGTGGGCCTTGCGCAGATAGTCGGCAATGGCCGCCAAACCGGCGCGCGCCGCCTCTTGCATGGTCACAAGATCATCCGGATAAAGCGTAAACAAGGTTTCGCGCCACTGCGCCAACCACAGATCGTGAGCCAAGGGTGATTGCTCGCGGGCCAGCCACCACAAGGCAATGGCTCGCCCCGTGTCTTTGGTAAAGCGCGGCGGTGTGCCCGGCAGGTTCGAGATTGGGGTGGTGTCCGGATCGGCGTGCTCCAACAGATGCGCCAAGGCCATGCACGCCGGCCGCGCCACGCGCAGGCCGAACGGTGTTTCCTCAGCATCGTGCACAGCCACACGCAAATAGCGAAAACTCGGCAAGCCGAAATCCCCCATCTCGGTATGAAAACGTCGCCACTGCTTGCGGCTAGCCTGATCCGCCGGCGGTGCGGCCAGCAACTCGACAAACCACTGGTCGTCATCGCCGGGCGGGCTCAGCCGCAAGGCCGGCAAGGCTTCGGCTGGAGTCGCGGCATTGCCGGGCGCAATGCCATTGGGAAAGCGCGGTTGCCAGCCGTGCTGCAATAGATCCTGCCCCAGCACTTCCGCCGTCGATACCGCATCGACGGCGGGCTGCAGCAGCAAGTCGATATCCTTGGTCGCAACGGAATGAGTGCCGGAAATATCGCGAAACGCCCACGCTGAAGCGATGCTGCCGATGACCACGACGTTGGCGCGCAAACTCTCCGGAACCCGTTCTGCGACCCGGCGCAGCAAGCTGGCGGCATCCAATTCACGTATCTGATTCATACTCGCACCGCCTTTGCATACTGCACCGCCTGGGCACGCAGGCCCAGTTCCAACAGGGATAAAAATACATCCGCCTTGCGCGCGTTGCGGCGCTGACTGGATTCGTCCTTGCGCACGCTTGCCCGATCCGCGCGCACCAGCGTGATCACCAAGGGCGCTGGCGCAACCACGTTGTGCTCCAGCTCCAAGCCATCATCGAGTTGACGCATCACCTCGGCATCAAAGTGCTTTTCGTCGCGCGGCACATGCGCCACCAGATCCAGACGCGGCACACCCACTAAATCCAGACCCGGCGCATCCAGATTCGCCAGCGCCGCGCCCGATAATGCAAACGGCTTCCACGCGGCCGGAGCATCTGGGCCCAGCAGCGCGTCCGCACGCCGCAACAATTCGGTCGCCGGCTTGATCCGCGCGCCGCGCTCGAAACGGAAACGCAGCCGTTGTGGCAGCGCACCCAACTTTGCCAACAACTCGATGGAGACATCTTCGGCTCGCACCTCGACACCGCGCCCGTGTGCGTGCACCACACCACTGGTTTGCTTGAGCTCAGCCAGAGCGGCACGCACGGGTGTTTGCGACGCACCGATGCGTTCAATCAGACTTTTGATCGACTGGGGACCGCGTCCGTCAAGGTCCGCATCCAGCAGCAAGCGCATGACCTCAAAACGATAGTTCGGCCGTTCCAACAACACGGCACTGGCATCGCCAGTGCGTCCGCCTAGCACTAGCGCCGCCGAATCAATTTGCAGCACCATCCTGGTGCGGATCTCCTCTGCGATGGCCGGCAGCAGGCTGTCCCATTCCTTTCGAATCGTGGCCTCGCTGATTACCGGCTGCGCCACGATCAAGCGGCCCATCGTGTTTGATTCATGCACCAGCTGGGCGGCCAAGGACAGGATTTCAGCGCGCAGATCACGGGTATTACGCAAGCCGTGAAGAACTGCGTCGGTGGCTGATTCGACCATGGATGTGTTGCCTCGCGGTTGCGGCAGGATCTGACTCTGCATGTCATTGTGTATTCTGCATGTAATTTATGACTCTGCAAGTGATAAATCACCTAGACGACGCTTTCTGGCAGCAGCTCGTACAATGGTCACCATGAAAATTGCCAGTTGGAACGTCAATTCGCTCAATGTACGCCTCCCGCACTTGCTCGACTGGTTGAAGCAAGCGCAGCCGGATGTGGTCGGTTTGCAGGAAACCAAGCTGGAAAACCACCGCTTTCCGGATGATCAACTGGCCCAAGCCGGCTATCGCAGCGTGTTCCACGGCCAGAAAACCTACAACGGTGTTGCGATTCTGGTGCGGGACCATCAACCCGAAGACGTGCAGATCGAAATCCCCGGTTTCGCCGATGAACAGGCTCGCGTGATCGCCGCCACGGTCGACGGCATTCGTGTGGTCAATCTTTATGTGGTCAACGGTAAGGCCGTTGGCGACGAAAAATACGACTACAAGCTGCGCTGGCTGGCGGCCGTGCACGCGTGGGTGGCGGCGGAGCTAAAGAAATATCCGAAGCTGGTGGTATTGGGCGACTTCAACGTCGCACCGGATGATCGCGACGTACACGACCCCGCGGTTTGGGGCGATGACAGCATCCTGACCTCGATACCCGAACGCGCGGCGCTGCAAGGTCTGCTCGACCTCGGCCTGAGCGACAGCTTCCGTCTGTTCGAATCCGATGGCGGGCATTTTTCCTGGTGGGATTACCGCGCGGCCGGCTTTCGCCGCAACCTTGGTTTACGCATCGACCTGGTCTTGGCCAGCGACGCGCTCAAACCACACATCAAAGCGGTAGGCATTGATCGTGACCCTCGTACGTGGGACCGACCAAGCGATCACACGCCGGTGTGGCTGGAATTGTCTACACAAGGCTGATCCCATGCGCCACCACTAAGGATGACGCATGGGCTTTCAGATCAGCGTTAAAGCTCGCAGAAACAATGCGCCGCGACCTTGAACGGCTTGCCGCCCTCAGGCGGTGACTGAAGCATACGCAGGCCACGATCCAACTCGCGTACTGCCGGTGCGTCCAGCAACATCGTCGGTATCCCCGTGCGCACCGCAATCGCACTGAGCATCGCATTGCTGCTGGCATCCGCGATGAACTTCTCGAACGGCGACAGTGGCTTTTCCACGTACTCCACGGCGTACTCGTCCGCACCCAGATTCACCCGGCGCGCGGCCTCGGTGATGGCATCAGACAGGCCACCCAACTCATCCACCAGACCAAACTCTTCGGCTTGCGCGCCGCTCCACACCCGCCCGCGGGCAATCTTGTCGATCGCTTCCGGAGTTGATCCACGCGCTTCGGCAACCTTGCCGATGAACTGGCGATAGCCCTGATCGATAACGGCCTGGATAGCCTCACCGATCTCAGGATTGAGCGGTCGGGTTGGATCGAAAGCGCCAGCGATGCGGGTGGTGCCGACGCCGTCGACATGCACACCGATCTTGGCCAGAGTGTCCGGGAAGTTCATGAACAGGCCGAAGATACCGATTGAACCTGTGATCGTGTTGGGCTCGGCATAGATCACGTCGGCGTTCATCGAGATCCAGTAACCACCCGAGGCTGCCACGTTGCCCATCGAAACCACCACCGGCTTGCCGGCGGCCTGGGTCAAGGCCACTTCGCGACGGATTTGCTCGGACGGAAACACACCGCCGCCGGGCGAATCCACCCGCAGCACGATCGCCTTTACGTCTTCATCTTCACGCGCTTGGCGCAGCAGCTTGGAGGTGGAAACACCACCCACCGATCCCGGCGACAGGTCACCGGCGGAGATCTCTCCCTGCGCCACCACGACCGCAACTTCTGATTCAGCGCGAGCTGCCCAAGATCACCACGGGCCGCGACCACCTGATCGGCGAAACCGTCGATCTGTGCCTGCAGAACGCTGGCATCCAAGCCACGAAAACGGGCAATATCAGCGAGATATTGCTGCCAGATATCGTTCATCCAGAACAGGTCAGCCTGACGCGATTCGTCCGACGCACCATCAAGAATGTAGGGTTCAGCGGCGGATTTGAATTCGCCGACGCGGAACAGGTGTACGTCCACACCCAACTTGTCCTGCAAAGCCTCTCGATAATACGGACGATAGCGCGCCAGACCTTCCATCAGCACCGCACCATCCGGGTGCAGATATACCTCATCGGCCAGTGCCGCAAGGTAATACTGCTTTTGTTCCATGCCGTCGGAGTAGGCAACAACCTGCTTACCGCTGGTTTTGAATCGCACGATGGCGCGACCCAACTCTTGCATCGAGGCAAAGCCAATCCCGCTCATGGCATCGGCATGAATAACGACGCGCTCGATACGCGCATCGCTGGCCGCCGCTTCCAAGGCACGCAACAGATCACGCAACTGCGTTTCCTGCTGTGATTGCTTCAACGCGCGTGCCAACGCCCGCTCTATGGGGTCGACGCTGAACTGCTCAACCACCTGTCCCTGCGGCGCAAGCACCAGAACATTGCGCGATTCAAGTTTCTTACCACCGGAAAACAGAGCGATCACGACGATCAACAACACAAATACGAAGATCAGGTTGAACACCAGACGTCGTGCGAAATTGAGACTGTTCCAGATGCCGCAAACAAAGCGTCTGAATGGCCCGGGATTCTTGTTGGACATGAATTAAAACCACCTGAGGACAAGCGCACAGGATACCGTGCCTTAGCCCATGCGCACGTGCCAAAAGGACTGGATCACGC
>CAJDVW010000015.1_pt1 | contig 17042 bp, 13 predicted proteins | sample 7391471 | NCBI WGS metagenome assembly CAJDVW01 (sample SAMEA7055714, study PRJEB34461) | soil metagenome | biome: terrestrial ecosystem; feature: Peninsula; material: soil | place: Antarctica | collected 2016
GCGCCAACCTGACGGGCGTGCGATTTCGACTTTGCCACTGGAAGCTCAGGCGCAAGGCTATTACAGCTATCAGCGAACCTTGAGCGATGATGTGCCGACGGGGCGCTGGTCATTGGAATACCGACTCGACCCCACCAGCAAGGAGCCGCTCGGCCGCTTCGCATTTCGGATTGAGGAGTTCTTGCCAGAGCGGCTCAAGTTGACCCTCGATTCGCCGGTCAAGCGTCTGGCTCGCAACGCGCCGCTGCCGCTGACCGTGGATGCTGCTTATCTCTATGGCGCACCCGCGGCAGGTAATCGCTTCAAGGCAGAAATGTTGTACCGGCCTTCGGTCCACCCGGTTGAAACACTCAAAAACTGGTTTTTCGGCGATCCGACCATCAGCTTGCCGAAGGAGCCGAGCGAGGTGATTGATGTTGCGCTCGATGACGAGGGCAAGTTGCAGCAGGATTTGGACGTCTTGCCGGATACGGAGGCTCCGGCGGCGCCATTTGAGGTGATCGTCAGTGGCAGCGTATTTGAGTCCGGTGGCCGCGCTGTGCGTCGTTCGATTGTTCGCAGCGTGTGGCCAGCCGATGCACTGATCGGCGTGCGACCCTTGTTCGATCCGGACGATGGCCCGACGGTTCGTAGTGATGCCAGCTTTGAGATCATTAAGGCCGATGCCGATGGCAAGCACATGGCTGCATCGAACCTGCAGGTCAAACTAGTGCGCGAGTTACGCGACTATCACTGGAATTGGGTCGACGGCAGCGGCTGGACCACCAACTACACGCAGCGTTTGCAGGTCGAATCAGAAGCGACCTTGAACGTCGATGGCACCACGCCAGCGCAGTTTTCTGCGCGCGTGGAATGGGGCGAGTACCGACTGGAAGTCACCGACCCACAAACCGGCCTGACCACACGCTATCCGTTCACGGCCGGATGGAGTTGGAACAATACCAATCAGGGACTGGATGCTCGCCCTGACAAGGTCAAAGTAGCCTTCGACAAAGACGGTTACCGCAACGGCGACACGGCCGTCGTCACGCTGACTTCGCCCTACGATGGCCCCGGTTTGATCGTGGTGGAATCCGATCACCTCGTTTATCGAACTGCCATCCAGGTACGTGGCAACACGACCGTCAAGATTCCGGTCACCAACGACTTTATGCGGCACGACGTCTATGTCACCGCGCTGGTGTTTCGCCCTTCCGAGCAAGCCAATCTGACCGGCCCGAATCGCGCCCTTGGAGTGGCTCACTTCCCTGTCGCTAAGGGTGAGCGCGAAGCCACGATGGAGCTCAAAGCGCCGGATTTGAGCCGGCCTGGCGATAGCATCGAAGTGACCTTGTCGGCTGCAGACTTCGCCGACCAAGAAGCATGGGCCGTGGTTGAAGCCGTGGATCTTGGCATCATCAACCTGTCCGGCTATCCAGTGCCCAACGCAGTTACTTACTTCCTTGCGCAGCGTGGCCTTGGGGTCGATGCCTATGATTTGTATGGCCGTGTGATTGGCCCACTGGAAGGAGAGCGCGCACGCCTGCGCTACGGCGGCGATGCGGCGCTGGCCGTGCTACCGCAAGCGCGCCGCCCCAACGCCAAGGTTCAGACCGTCGCGCTGCATCATGCGCCGGTGAAATTTGATGCCAACGGCAAGGCGACCCTGAGCTTCACCGCACCGGACTTCAACGGCAGCCTGAGGATTTCGGCGCTGGCGTATAGTGCCGAACGCTATGCTCGCGCCAGTCAGGAAAGTATCGTCCGCGCACCGCTGGTGATGGAGATCAGCACCCCGCGCGTGATGGCGCCGGGTGATCAAGCCAAGCTCACCGTCGATCTGCACAACCTCAGCGGCAAGGCCGCCAGCTACCGCATATCTGCTGACGCCAAAGCGTTGCTGACAATTGACAGCTCGGTCCGCGAGATCAGCTTGGCCGACAACGGTCGCACGACCTTAAGTTTCCCGCTCGTCGCGGGTAACGGTCATGGCGTAGGCAAGTTCAGCGTCAACGCCGCGTCCGGCGATACCAAACTCACGCGTGATTTTGAAGTCACGGTGCGTCCGGCTTGGCCGGCGGTACGTCGCGGTAGCGCGGAACAATTGGCCTCGGCCACGACCTTGAACTTCGGTCCTAATCTGTTTGAAGGCTTGATTGCAGAATCGTCCGTCGCCCAGATCAATATTGCGTCAGTGCCACCCCTGCCCTTCAGCGAGTCAATCAAGGGCCTGATCGATTACCCCTACGGATGCATCGAGCAGACCACCAGTCGCTTGTGGCCGCTGGTGAATCTGGACGCGGCAACCTCGCGTAAGTACGGCCTTGAGCCACTCGACCCAGACAAGCGTGAGCGCATGCTGGAAGTCGGCTTCGCACGCGTGGCCTCGATGCAGACCGAGGGCGGACAGTTCAGCTTCTGGCCGGGCGAAGGCTGGGCCGATCCGCAGATGACGGCCTATGTCGCCGACATCCTGATCACGGCCAAACAGAATGGGCTCACGATCTCCGAAACCGTGCTGGAGAAGTCCCTCAAACGGCTCAACGATGATCTACTGACGGGTGGTGACGGCTATTACAGCTATGACCATCCTCAGCACCTGCGCTTTGCAGCTAATGCCTACGCCGGCTATGTGCTGGCGCGCGTAAATCGCGCCCCGCTTGGTACCTTGCGCTCACTTTGGGACAACCAGCGCGAGCGCTCGCTCACCGCGCTGCCACTGGTGCAATTGGGTATCGCGCTGAAACTCGCCGGCGACGAGGACCGTGCGAACGCGGCTATCGCGCAAGCTTTGAAAATGGACTCCGAGCGACCGAGTTATCTGGGTGATTACGGCTCCAAGTATCGTGATGAAGCCCTCATGCTGGCGCTGCTCTACGAACAAAATCTCGCCACGCCCGCGACCGGCGCGCGCGTGATGAGACTGGCGCGTGAACTGCGTCAGCCGGACAAGGCGCGCTATTGGTTCAGCACCCAAGAACGACTGGCCATTTTCCGCCTCGGCCGGGTCTTGTTGAAGGAAGATGCGAGCGGCCTGCAAGGGCAGTTCCTGATCGCCGGCAAGCCGCATGCGCTCAGTGGCCGGCCTCTGGTGTCGCGTGAAGTTGATCTGTCAGACCTGCGCCAAGGTGTTTCGCTTGCCTTGGAAGGCGATGGGCCATTCTGGCTGTCGCGTGACATCGTGGGCTATCCGACTACCGCACCCAAGCCGACCGAATCCGGTATTCGAGTGCGGCGCGCCTGGTATCACACCGACGGCACTCTGTTTACTGGCGATCAACTCACCGAGGGCGACAGCCTGATCGCGATGCTCACGGTCGAGGCCGACGAAGATATCCGTGACGGACTGGTTGTTGACTTATTGCCCGGCGGCATCGAAATCGAGAATCTGGCTCTGGGTGGAAACGACGCCTTCGGCGAGCTGGCTCTTGATGGCGTGCAATTGTCAGAGCGTAGCTACGCCGCCGATGCGCGCTATGAGGAATATCGCGATGATCGGTACGTGGCCGGCATCCGACTTTGGGGTGGCCAAACCGCGCGCCTGTTCTATCTGGTGCGTGCGGTTTCGCCCGGTCGCTACGTTGTCCCGCCGCCCAGTGCTGAGGACATGTATCGCCCACAGATCTCCGGCGTTGGCAGCTCGCCACAAACGAGCATCACGGTGGTGTCTCCAAAGTGAGCATGGATTCCGCTGTCGACGAGCCGGACTGGCTCGTCGACATCGGGCTGAGTCCAAACTTCGCCTGTGACCTGAAACCACATACTTTCCGGTAACTTGCCACTACAATAGTGGGATGAATCAGAACCGCCCTCCCCGTTCGGGGAAAATCCCATATAGCATCATCCTGATCGCCGCGATTGCCGCGGGCTTGGGCCTCTGGCTCGGCCAGTCGTACTTTTCGGACTCTCAGGCCTTACCGCCCGTGCAGACCATGCGGCTGCTCGACAGCCCTCGCGCCATTGCCGACTTTTCACTCGAAACGGCGCAAGGCGGCACGCTCAAAAACGACGATCTGCACGGTCACTACACACTCGTCTTTTTGGGTTTCACCCATTGCCCTGATGTGTGCCCGATGACCTTGGCTGAATTGGCCAAAGCGGAAAAACTCTGGGGTGATTTGGCGGAAGCGCAACGACCACGCATCCTGTTCGTGTCGGTGGATCCCGAACGTGACACACCAGAAAATATCGCCAAATACGCCGCTTATTTCAGCCCGACCATCCTAACCGGCACCAGTAATGTGGAATCGCTCAGCCAGTTAGCGGCCTCGATGAGCATGGTGTTCGCGAAAACGCCGTTGGAAGGCGATGACTACACCATCGACCACACCAGCTGGGTCGCGGTGCTCAACCCACAGGCGCAATTAGCAGGCTTTATCCGGCCGCCGCTGGAACCAGCGCCGATCGCTGCTGATATGAAGCTCTTGCTGAAGTCGCGCTGATGTCACTCGCCGTCCGTAGCCAATACCTGTTGCCACACCGGCTAATTTCGCGCTTAGGTTTGTACGCTGCGCGCAGCCAATGGCGGCCGTGGAAGAACTTTTTGATCGGCCAGGTGCTCAAGCATTTCGATGTCGCCATGGACGAGGCCATCGAAGCGGATGCATTCGCTTATCCGAGCTTCAATGCGTTTTTCACCCGCGCGCTCAAACCCGAAGCGCGAGTAGCCGATGCAAACCCTAATGCGTTGCTGATGCCAGCCGATGGCCGTATTTCACAAGCCGGCCGTATTCAAGCTGGGCGTATTTTTCAGGCCAAAGGTCAGGACTACAGCGCCGCCGAGCTATTGGGTGACGAAAGTGCGGCAGCAGCATTTGCCGACGGTAGCTTTCTCAATGTGTATCTGGCCCCGCGCGATTACCACCGCGTGCACATGCCTTGGGCTGGAACCTTGCGTGAAACCCTGCATGTGCCTGGTCGCTTGTTCAGCGTATCGCCTGCGACCGCCGGCACTGTCCCGCGCCTATTCGCTCGCAATGAGCGTTTGGCCTGTCACTTCGATTGTGACTTCGGGCCGATGGTGGTGGTTATGGTCGGCGCGATGTTGGTGTCAGGGGTTGAGACGGTCTGGAACGGAATCAACATCCCCGCCTACGCCAGCCGCCCGGTTCATAAAGACTTCCGCGGACAAGGCATCGTGCTGGAACGGTTTGCGGAGATGGCGCGTTTCAACTATGGCTCGACCGTAGTCGTGCTCGTACCCGCTGGCGCAGTGGCGCTGGATGCCACGCTGAGCCCGCAACAGCTTGTGCGCGTGGGTGAACGAGCCGGCATGGTGAGTCCGCAAGAAACTGCCTAGGCTTTAGTTCATAAGGCCGATTGGCATACGCCGCCTCCACTATCCAAGAATCATACGTCGAGCCGCACCAACAGGCTGTTGGCGCGGCTCGCAGTTGACTGCTTAAACCGTCACAGTGTCCGCAACGTCCTTGTAATCATCGATCTGATCGAAGTTCATGTAGCGGTATATTTCTTCGCCCTTACCGCTGATCACACCCATGTCCGTCAGATATTCCGCACGCGTGGGAATACGTCCCAGACGTGAGCAAATGGCGGCCAGTTCGGCCGAACCTAAGTACACATTGGCGTTACGACCCAGGCGATTGGGGAAGTTGCGGGTCGAGGTGGACATAACCGTCGCACCCTCGCGCACGCGCGCCTGATTACCCATGCACAAAGAACACCCCGGCATCTCGGTGCGGGCGCCGGCCACGCCAAAGGTGCCGTAGTGGCCTTCCTTGGTGAGCTCTGCCTCATCCATCTTGGTCGGAGGTGCGATCCACAAGCGTGTTGGCAGATCGGTCTTGCCTTCCAGTAGTTTGGCAGCGGCACGGAAGTGGCCGATGTTGGTCATGCATGAGCCGATAAAGACTTCATCGATTGTCGCACCCGCCACGTCGGACAGCGTCTTGGCATCGTCCGGATCATTAGGACAGCAGACAATCGGTTCGACAATGTCATTTAGATCGATCTCAATGACGGCTGCGTATTCGGCATCAGCGTCGGCTTCCAGCAATTGCGGATCGGCCAGCCATTGTTCCATCTTGGCGATCCGACGCGCCAGTGAACGGGCATCTTCATAGCCCTGAGCGATCATCCATTTCAGCATCGTGATGTTGCTGGTGATGTATTCGATGATTGGCTCTTTGTTGAGCTTGACCGTGCAGCCGGCGGCCGAGCGTTCGGCCGACGCGTCGGCCAACTCGAAGGCCTGTTCAATCTTGAGGTCCGACAAGCCTTCGATTTCCAGAATGCGACCGGAAAAGACGTTCTTCTTGCCCTTCTTGGCGACGGTCAACAGCCCACTTTTGATCGCATACAGCGGAATGGCATGGACGAGATCACGCAGGGTCACGCCCGGCTGCATCTCACCCTTGAAGCGCACCAATACCGACTCCGGCATATCCAGCGGCATTACGCCGGTCGCCGCCGCAAACGCCACTAGCCCCGAACCTGCCGGGAACGAAATGCCAATCGGGAAACGTGTGTGGCTGTCGCCGCCGGTCCCGACCGTATCCGGTAACAGCATGCGATTGAGCCAGCTGTGGATGATGCCGTCGCCGGGGCGCAGGCTGACACCGCCGCGTGTGGAAATAAATTGCGGCAGCGTGTGGTGGGTTTTCACATCGACCGGCTTGGGATAAGCGGCGGTATGGCAAAACGACTGCATAACCAAGTCTGCCGAGAAGCCTAGGCAAGCCAGATCCTTGAGTTCGTCACGCGTCATCGGGCCGGTGGTGTCCTGGCTGCCGACGGTGGTCATCTTCGGCTCACAGTAGGTGCCCGGCCGCATGCCCTCGCCTTCCGGCAACCCGCAGGCGCGGCCGACCATCTTCTGCGCTAGCGTGAAGCCCCTACCCGTATCGGGCGGAACTACCGGCAGGCGGAAGAAGTCAGCATGTGGCAAGCCCAGCGCTTCGCGCGCCTTGCTGGTGAGTCCACGGCCAATGATTAGCGGAATCCGACCGCCAGCGCGGACCTCGTCAAACAGCACGTCGCTTTTGACCTCAAACTCGGCAATTAGCTTCCCGTCTTTCAGCGCTTTGCCTTCAAACGGGCGCAATTCGACGATGTCGCCGTGCTCCATCTGCGTCACGTCCAACTCAATCGGCAACGCGCCAGCGTCTTCCATGGTGTTGTAAAAAATCGGCGCGATCTTGCCGCCTAGGCACACGCCACCGAAACGCTTATTGGGAATGTACGGAATGTCCTGCCCAGTCCACCACAACACCGAGTTGGTGGCCGACTTGCGGCTGGAGCCCGTGCCGACCACGTCGCCAACGTATGCGACCAAATGGCCCTTTTCCTTGAGTTTCAGAATCTCGCCAATCGGGCCACGCTGGCCGTCTTCTTCCGGCTGAAACGCGGCGTCCGGGCGTGCGTTTTTCAGCATCACCAAGGCGTGCATCGGAATATCCGGGCGGGTGGTGGCATCCGGCGCGGGCGATAGATCGTCGGTATTGGTTTCGCCCGGCACCTTGAACACCGTAATGGTCAGGCTCTGCGGTACTTCTGGACGACTGGTAAACCATTCGGCCTCGGCCCAACTCTTCAACACCGCCTGGGCGTTGACGTTGCCCGCCTTGGCCTTTTCTTCGACATCGTGGAAGGCGTCGAACACCAGCAAGGTGTGTTTGAGTGCAGCGGCAGCGATGGCACCGAGCTCGGCGTCGTCCAGCAACTGAACCAGCGGCGCGACGTTATAGCCCCCCAGCATGGTGCCGAGCAATTCAGTAGCGCGCTCACGCGAAATCAGCACGTTTTGTTCGCTGCCAAACGCAATCGCGGCCAGATAGCTGGCTTTGACCTTGGCCGCGTCATCCACGCCAGCTGGCACTCGATTGACCAGCAGGTCGAGCAGGAACGCGGCATCACCCTCCGGTGGATTTTTGAGTAACTCAATCACATCGGCGGTTTGTTGGACCGTCAAGGCGAGCGGAGGTATGCCGAGTGCGGCACGTTCGGCAGCGTGTTGGCGATAGGCTTGCAGCATGGGTGTTTCCTTACGAGGGTATGGGTTTTAATCCTTAGGCACGATTAGCTTCAGACCTTTGAAGTAATCGCGGTAAAAATCAGCATCGAAGGTCAGCAGCCCATCGCACTGCAGCAGTGCGTGTGCGCCAACCAGAAAATCGGAAATCGTGCCGCCGCCGCCGCCGCGCTGACGCTGACGGCGTTGCATTTCTCCAGCACGCAAGGCCGACTTGGGTTCAATGGCGTTGTAGTGCACGCCCATTTCCTCCAGCGCCGCCAGTGCATCGGCACCGTTTCGCAGTGCTGTCGAGACTCGGGCTAGGACGACATCGCAAACCACAACGCGGCCACTGCTTAAGGTCTGACGCAAGCTTGTTTCGACAGCATCAGCGTGCGGGCCATCTGCCAGCAACTCGATCAAGACCGGCGCATCAACAGCGATCACGCGGGCTTGACTCCCACATCCGTAGCGGCATCCAGCGCAAATTTTCCGCGCACCCGAGATATCGCATCATCCACGTGCTTGCTCAGCACGATGCGACTGCCATCAAGTTCAACCTTGAGCACACTGCCCTTGGTCAGGCCTAGGGCATCGCGCACCGGCTTTGGCAAGGTGATCTGGCCACGTTCGGCAACCGTCGCTTCCATGATGTCGTCCACGCGCTTCGATATGCTAAGATTATACATACTTTATCGTGCATACACGAACTGTGATCGGCGTGACCCTCTGGGTGCGCCCTGACTCTGGCAGGCGCGTACAGCGTGCTCTGCGTCTCAGTAGTATGCTTGTAACAATGACTGGCGCGTAAGCCAGTTAAGTCCACGCGATGCGAGAGGCCCCGACCATGATTGATACCTTTTCTACCCAGCGCACCCTTGATGTCGGAGGGCGAAGCTATACCTACGCCAGTCTCACAGAGTTGAATAAGCGGTTCGATATCAAACGCTTACCGTACTCTATGAAGATCTTACTTGAGAACCTACTCCGGCACGAAGATGGGATCAACGTCACTGCCAAGGAAATCGAAGCGGTGGCTAAGTGGGACCCGAACAAAGAGTCGGATACCGAAATCGCCTTCCTGCCCGCTCGCGTACTACTGCAGGACTTCACCGGCGTGCCGTGCGTGGTTGACCTGGCCGCCATGCGCGATGCCATGAAGAAGCTCGGTGGTGATCCCAACAAGATCAATCCGCTGGCGCCTGTCGAACTGGTCATCGACCACTCGGTACAAGTGGACGTATTCGGCATGGCTGGCGCGCTGGCGCGTAATGCCGAGATCGAGTTCGAGCGAAACCACGAGCGCTACTCCTTCCTGCGTTGGGGCCAAAAAGCACTGGAGGACTTCCGCGTCGTGCCGCCGTCGACCGGTATCGTCCATCAGGTGAACCTTGAGTATCTCTCGCGTACCGTGATGACGCGGGAAATCGATGGCAAGACCTGGGCTTTCCCCGACACCCTCTTTGGTACCGACTCACACACCACAATGGTCAATGGTCTCGGCATCCTAGGCTGGGGCGTGGGCGGCATTGAGGCGGAGGCTGCCATGCTGGGCCAAGCCGCGTCGATGCTGATCCCGCAGGTAGTCGGTTTCCGCTTGTCTGGCGCGCTGCCGGAAGGCGCAACCGCGACCGATCTGGTGTTGACGGTCACCGAAATGCTGCGTAAGCATGGCGTGGTCGGTAAGTTTGTCGAGTTCTTCGGCCCCGGACTCAAGCATTTGCCGCTGGCTACCCGTGCCACGCTTGGCAACATGTCTCCTGAGTATGGTGCCACGTGCGCTATCAGCCCGATTGACGCCGAATCCATTGCCTACCTGCACCTGTCTGGCCGTGATGCTGCCCAAATCGAACTGATCGAAACCTACGCCAAGGCTCAAGGCATGTGGCACGACGACGACAGCCCCGAGCCGCAATTCAGTTCGATCGTCGAGCTGAACCTTGCCGACGTGAAGCCGTCACTGGCCGGCCCCAAACGTCCGCAGGACCGTGTACTTCTCACCGACATGCGTCAAAGCTATACCAAGGCCATGGATGCTCTGGGTGGCAACCCGAAATGGGACAAGCAAAAGGAGCGATTCCTGAGCGAAGGTGGCAGCACCGCCGTTGGTCGTGCTGAGAGCGAGCAAGAGCACGCACCCGAGGCGTGCCCCAGTCACGATCACTGTGAACTAGGCAATGGCTCGGTCGTGATCGCTGCGATCACCTCTTGCACCAATACATCCAATCCTTTCGTGATGATTGGTGCCGGCTTGGTGGCACGCAAGGCCGCAGCACTCGGGCTCAAGCCCAAGCCCTGGGTCAAGACTTCCCTGGCACCCGGCTCCAAGGTTGTTACCGAGTACCTGGAAAAAACCAACCTCTTGACCGATCTGGAGAAGCTCGGCTTCTACTTGGTTGGTTATGGCTGCACCACCTGTATCGGTAACTCCGGCCCCTTGCCGGAAGACGTCAGCAAGACCATCGCCGACAACGACTATGCCGTTGCATCGGTGCTCTCGGGCAACCGCAACTTCGAGGGACGCATCCATTCCGAAGTGAAGATGAACTATCTCGCCTCACCGCCGCTGGTCGTGGCCTTCGCAATCGCCGGCACTATCAATATAGACCTGTCGACCCAGCCTCTGGGCCAGGACCAGTCCGGCAACAACGTCTATTTGAAGGACATCTGGCCCAGCAACAAGGAAATCGCAGACCTGGTGGCCAGTTCGGTAAATGGCGAAATGTTTGCCAGAAACTATGCCGACGTGTTTAAGGGCAACGAAGACTGGAACAAGGTTCAGTCCCCTGATGGTGACCTGTATGCCTGGGATGCGGATTCCACGTACATCAAGAACCCGCCTTATTTCGACGGCATGACCATGGAAGTGGGCACCGTCGAGGACATTCATGGTGCGACCTGCCTCGGCTTGTTCGGTGACTCAATCACCACCGACCATATCTCTCCGGCCGGCGCGATCAAAAAAGATTCGCCTGCGGGTCGCTACTTGCTCCAGCGCGGCGTGCAAGCGCTGGACTTCAACTCCTATGGCTCACGTCGTGGCAACGACGATGTGATGGTGCGTGGCACCTTCGCCAACATCCGCATCCGAAATCGCTTGCTCGATGGTGTTGAGGGTGGGTATACCAAGCACATCCCGTCTGGTGAACAACTGGCTATCTATGACGCGGCGATGAAGTACAAGGCCGACGGCACGCCGCTGTTTGTTATCGCTGGCAAGGAATACGGCACGGGCTCATCGCGTGACTGGGCCGCCAAGGGCACCCTGCTTTTGGGCGTGAAGGCCGTGTTGGCCGAAAGCTTCGAGCGCATCCATCGCTCCAACTTGGTTGGCATGGGCGTACTGCCACTGCAGTTCAAGGACGGCGAAAGTGCCACCAGCCACGGCCTGACGGGCTATGAAACCTTCGACATCACCGGTTTAGATGATGGCAATGCAAGCACGGCTCACATCGTCGCCACGGCTGCCGATGGTTCCAAGAAGAGCTTCGACGTCAAGGTGATGCTGCTTACGCCCAAGGAACGCGAGTTCTACCGCCACGGCGGCATCCTGCAATACACCTTGCGCCAACTGGCTGCGGCCTGATCTGAAAAAGGCCCACTCGGCATCATGCGGGCGGGCTGATCGGATGTATCACGACGCGTCGTCACTTTCGGTGGCGGCGCGTTTTTTATGACTGCTTTAATACCAAACCATCACTGGACGATGTCCGATCCGGCAATGCGGCTCAGTATCACGCGCATCGCTTCCGCGTGGTCGCGACTTACGGTGATTCTGAGTTGACGGGTTCGCGTTCGCTGCGCACTCGTTCGATGTAGCGCAGTTCATCAGCAGACATGGCATCGCTGGAATCCACACGCATGCTTTCGCGATACTTCTTCTCCGCTTCGTCCAACTGATCCAACTCCACCAGCGCGTAGCCCTGGCCGCGCAATGCCCGACCTTGCTCACGAGAGCGTGCGTGCTCAGGTGAAAACTCCACCGCATTCTGTTCCGCTTCTTCGTAGAGCTCGAGACTCTTGCTAAAGTCTTTTTCGAGTTGGTAGATGTGTGCCATTTCTGCCTTGTAGAGGGAATTCACAGGCGCCATGTCGATCGCAGTTTGCAGCGCTTTGCGTGCATCGTCGAGACGGCCCAGTTCGATGAACGCATACCCCTTGAGATACCACGCCTCTGACCAATGCCAAAATAAGACGACCGCCTTTTGGTTTTGACTATCGGCGTGCACATCCCCGACCTCTCCCTCTTCATCCGCAACAGCCTCTGCCTGATCATGCTTGACAGCGGTCTGTAGCAGGTAAAAGAGTGCTTCGACCGGTGAGCGCGAGCTGTAATAGGTGACGCCCGGCGCGTGATAGGCGCGTTCGTACGCTTTAATCACCTCCTCGATCGGGCCACGCAGAGCTAGGTTGGGTTGCTTTTGAGAAAGGAGTGTGTACGCGTCCTCCAGTAAGGCCGACTGGGCGGCCTCATCAACTTCGTGTGATTGATCCACCGTCATGGACGACTCGGTCGATGCTTGGTCTGAGTAACTCGCTTCTGCAACAAAGCTCAGGCCGCTGATGACAAGCAGTAGTGCGCTGTATCGCAGTAATGGAGGTGCCGTCATGGCGTGCATATCCTGTTATTAAAGGCTGATTTTTCCCGAACAAGCTTTTGCCTCGAGAAGTGATTAAAAGCCAGGCCATCCATAGGTGAATTCCGCCTTACTCCGCGCTTCTGAGTAACGTGCAGTATGACCATGAGGGTACAAGGGTACGGACTAAGAGCCAATCTGGAGGCGCGCCAGCTTCTGCACTTACCGTAAGCTTGCACGATGATTAAGCCCAAAATTGTTCGCACACTCCAGCTCGAAACCGCGTCGGCCGCCGGTCGCGCTAGCCACCTCGCCGCAGGCAGTGGATTGGTCGCCATTGGCGATTTTCTTTACGTCGTTGCTGACGATGAGTTGCATTTGGGCTGCTTTCGCCGGTCAAGCACTACCGCCGGCAGTCTCGTGCGTGTGTTCCCCGGTGAGTTGCCAAACGAGCATGCCGAACGCAAGGCGGCCAAGCCGGATTTGGAAGCGCTGGTGCGTTTGTCCCCGTTTGCCAATTATCCGCATGGCGCCTTATTGGCAGTGCCATCGGGCTCAACTCGGCAGCGTTGCCGTGGCGCTTTGCTGGGACTCGATGCGCACGGTGCGATCAATGCCGATGCACAGTGCATTGATTTCAATGAACTTTACGGCGAGATCGCCACGCATATTCCTGCGCTAGATATCGAAGGTGCCGTGGTTCTCGACGATGCGCTGGTGCTGCTTCATCGCGGCAGTCGGGACCACCCACTCAGCGCCTTGATCGAATTATCACTGACTGAGGTCCAAGCTGGATTAGCGACGCACAGCGCCATTGGCGCGTTGTCGCCACGATGCGTGCGCTGGGTTGATTTGGGGACGATTGACGGCGTGGCGCTAACGATCACGGATGGAGCGACCCTCCCCGATGGCCGCTTGGTGGTCAGTGCGGTGGCCGAGCAATCGGCAGACAGCTACGCCGACGGTCCGTGCCTTGGTGCCGTCATTGCTGTTCTCGATGCAGCCGGACAGGTGCGCCAAATGCACCGCTTGCAACCGACCTACAAGGTCGAAGGCGTGCAGGCGTGGATCGATGACGGGGTGATCCACCTGTTACTGGTCACTGATGCCGACGATGAGAGCGCCGCCAGTTACCTGCTTGAAGCCGAGTTCTCGGCGGCTACCCAAGAAGCCTAAACCCGCTGAGCCCTCGATCGCTTGCTTCCTTCACTGACTCTGGCCAAGTGGTATCGCAGACGACAAACTGTCGCCCTACTCAGAGAACTTCTATCAGATGCCTAACGCGCCTGCGTTGATGATTGGCTTTTCCATCGGTGTCGCCTTGCTGTTGGCGCTTGCGTTCGCCACCACGTATCGACGCGTGGAACTGCCTTTGCAGTCACGCCTAGGCGGCTACGTCATGCTCGCGGGATTGGTGTTTACTCAATGGAGCCACTTGGGGATTATCAACTCGGATGCGGTGATGCCGCTCACACGCGCTTACGTCGTCGTATTGTTCCTGCAGGCAATGGGCTTCTACTGGCTCGTGCTTGGGGTGCTGCGACCAATTGAACGCTGGCGCTCTTGGGAGTTGGGACTACCAGTAGTCGTAGTTGCCTTCAGTGCACTGGTGCCGATGGGATGGGCCATTCCTTTGGCGCTGCTAATCGGTACAGGTTTCGCACTTCACTTAGCCACCCTGCTGTATCGGCTGCGAGCGATAAGACGCCGGTTCCGGCTAGAGTTTTCGGTTGTGCTGCTGTTTGCGTTGATGGGCGTCGTAGCGGCTGGGGTGGGATTGGCGGCACCGTTCGTTATTGGGTGGACAGAGTACGCCCGCATCTACGCGATCCTCATCGCATTCGGGCTGTTTCTAGTTGTATGGCTGTTGCTGGCAGTGCCTGACATTGTCATGAAGACGCGGGAAGCCGTTGCGCAGAGCTACGCACAGTCAACGCTCGGTCGGATAGACGTGGACGACAAGCTCACTGCACTTCGTCAGTTATTTGAGCGTGATCGTATTCAGCGAGACGAAACACTCACCCTCGCTCGTACGGCCGACTTGCTGGCACTTTCCCCACATCAGCTCTCCGAGTTGGTGAACACCCGCTTGGAAATGAGCTTCTCGAAGTTGGTTCGGGAATACCGCGTCCACGATGCCCAGCGCATGCTGCTGGACGAACCTAAGGCATCGGTTCTCTCGATTGGGATGGCGGCGGGGTTTGCGTCGCAGTCGAGCTTCTACATCGCTTTCAAGGAACTGCAGGGAATGACTCCTGCTCAGTTTCGCAAGAAGCCGGATGGCCTGCGGCCTTCGGAATGATCATCCCGTAAACATCTAAGTCATTGATACTTAAAAGTCATAACCGCGACTTGTTGTTTTTTTATAAAAACGGAAGCGCGGAAACCCGACTGCGTTGATCCTGCATGCATTCTCCGCAATCAGGATCACCATCATGCTTTCGTCCGACGACTTTTTGTTTCTGTACGGTTGCCTAGGTTTGTACCTGGGCTTGTCACTGGTAATCATTCGCCGTGTGGCGCACGCCATGGCAGCGATTGCCGAACCGCTGCTAACACGTCACTTCGGGCTTGATCCGGAGACGGCGCGAGGATTGATCCGAAGCCTGATCGTGGGCTTCTACCTGATCAACATCGGCGTCGTTCTCTATCGCCTTGACCCGGTCAACACGCGACCCGACAGCCCAGTGCTGGACATCTTCGCCAGACTTGGCTTCAGCTTGTTGGTACTCGCAGCGACCTACTTCATTTCGCTTGCCATCGTTATTCGCCTGGCCCGTGTGGCGCAGCGCTGGACGATGGTGAGCCGTACCGAAGGAGAAGTGAAATGAGCCCAAGTAATGTGTCGCCTAACAGTCAAAGAAGACACTCAAGGCTTTCCTCTATAGATGAGTTTTGGTGGGTCTGCATGCTTCCTTCAATCTGCATCGGGCTAGGCTTCGGGCTAGTGGCTTTGGTAGTGGTGGTGCTTGTCATCACGGCCAACTATCCGATGCCCATGACCACCAAGCTCGTGCTCCAAGCGACCGCCCTTCTGGCACACTTGCTCGCTGCGGCAATCGCTGCCTACGTCGCCCCGTTTAATGTCGCTAGTGCCATCGTGGTTGCTCGTCTTGGTGGCTACGGGACTAGAAGCGTTGTTGATCATGTCGCAATTGTTGGCAGCTCTGCTCACAGAAAGCGTCATTATCCTGATCGGCGCCGCAATCGGCACTGGACTTTCCCGCTGGTTCATGGCCCGGCAGGAACGATCGCTCCCACTCAATCAATGATTCGCTCTTGGCAGTCATCAGGCTATGGAGTCAGAGTGAGATACCGGTGTTTGACCACGCTCCTGATAAGCGACTGGGACAAGGCCTAGCGCGTGGCGCCTCGACTCTCCAGCGTCACCTGTAGCGTAAACTTGTCGCAATGATCCAGCCTAAAATTCTGCGCAACCTTAAGCTAAGTGCCGCGCCCGGTGTCGGCCGTCCATGCTACGTCGCAGCAGGTAGCGGACTGGTCGCAATTGAGGACTTTCTCTATGTCGTAGCTAACGATGAATTGCATCTTGGCTGTTTTCGCCGGTCAAGCACTGCCGCCGACAGTCTGGTGCGGTTATTTCCGGGTGAGTTGCCAAACGAGCATGCCGAGCGCAAAGCGGCCAAGCCAGATTTGGAGGCGCTGGTGCACCTGCCAGCGTTCTCCAACTATCCGGAAGGAGGCTTTGCTGGCGGTGCCTTCGGGATCGACCGAGCTGCGTTGTCGAGCGGCCTTGCTCCGGCTCGACGCACATGGCGCGATCGTCGCCGGGCCAGAAAGAATTGATTTCTCCCTCCTTTACGCCTCCTTGCGCGCACGTGCCCGCGTTGAACTAATGAAGGTGCCATCGTTGTCGACGATGCGTTGATGCTATTGCATCGCGGCAACCGAACGTATCCGCTCAGTGCCTTGATCGATCTGTCACTGGCTCGCGTCCATGCGGCATTGCCGACGCGCAGCGCCATCGACGCCCTGTCGCCACGCTGCGTGCGTTGGGTTGATTTGGGTGCGATCGAAAGTGTCCGCTGACGATCACGGATGGAGCCGCCCTCCCCGATGGCCGTTTGGTCGTCACCGCTGTAGCCGAGAAGGCGGTAGACAGCTATGACGATGGCCCGTGCTTGGGTGCCGCCATCGGCGTTCTCGATCGAGACGGACGGGTACGCCAAATGCACCTGCTGCAACCAATAGACAAGGTCGAAGGTGTGCAAGCGTGGGTCGAGGACGGGCTGATCCGTTTGCTGCTGGTGACCGATGCCGACGATGAGAGCACCGGCAGTTATCTTCTGGAGGCCGAGCTGTCGACGACTGCCCAAGCCAACGTAGAGGTTGCCTGGCTGTTGACGGCGCGGAACCGAACGCAATATTGATTACGTGATACTCACGTTCACGCCCGACGGTCCATTGATCGACGGCAGCCGCATCGACACCTTCACCCGCAAGCCGGATGGCGGCCGGATCAATGATCTGCCGTTGGGGCGCTACATCATCAG
>CAJDVW010000030.1_pt1 | contig 15701 bp, 10 predicted proteins | sample 7391471 | NCBI WGS metagenome assembly CAJDVW01 (sample SAMEA7055714, study PRJEB34461) | soil metagenome | biome: terrestrial ecosystem; feature: Peninsula; material: soil | place: Antarctica | collected 2016
CCCTGTCGATACGCCACGCACCGGCACACTCTCAGCCGCAGGCAGTGTTGCGATGGCCTGCAGCTTGCCGGTGTCGAGATCCAGAACTTTGACGTCATGGCCAAAGCGTACCCACGTGGTGAGGTACGAAAACGGACGGGTGAGCACATCGATACGGACGTGACGTCCATCAGGTGCCGCGTCCACATCACCAATGACACCGGGCTCGCCCACCGGCTTCCATTTACCAGTTCTGGCATCCACATGCAGCAGTTGCGACGTGGCGTAGTATTCGAATTGCGCTTCGTCCTCAGGACTTGACAAGGTGTCGCGTGCCTCGTAAGTGCTGCTCTCCCCGCTGTCTCCGGTGGCGTCCTTGATTTCCGGTCCCGGCGGAACCGTCGCACGTTGTGGCGCGGCGCCAATATCAGAAGGCAGCGCTTTGACCACAAGCGCATCGCGCGACCCCAGCCATTGCATGGTGCTTTCTAGGATCGTATTGAGATGTATACCTTCGATACGACGCGTTGAGCCGTCGCTGGCATCCCCGATCCATAATTCCACCCGCGTGTCGGTGGTGTTGTCGAATGCAAATCGGCGGCCATCAGGTGACCAACTTGGCCAGCCAATGCAGGCATCGGCCGGCAAACTCACCACCGTGGATCGACCTGTCGCCACATCGACCAGAGAAAAACCCTCCAGACAGCTGCGAATGCCATAACCACTCGACATGTCATGACGAGTATGGGCACGCGGTTCAATCCGCACACCGGCAAGCTTGAGATAAGGCTCCGCAACTTGTGCACACACCGGCAAGCTTGAGATAAGGCTCCGCAACTTGTGCAATAGATGGGTATTGTCCTTGTTGCACGAGCAACAAGGTTTTCCCATCTGGAGAGAGCGACGGCGACGGTGGCAGCTGCGCGCGCATCACCCCAAGCAGCGGTTCGGGCGGTTGCTGGTATTGGGCCTGTGCTCCGAAACAAGTCAGGACAAGCACGCTGGCGAGCAGCGCTCTGGGATGTGTGAGCATGAGGTTTCCTTGTGAGTTCGGATGTTTCCCCCTAAAAGTAACGCATGTGTCAGCCCGTTGCGATGACCGAAGGTCATGCCCTCTTCGGTGCGGAGGTCGCGATCTTCGGCGCAGGGTGAGGTTTCAACGCGACGGATACTCCCAACGGTCCCACTTGCATCGGATACGACTCGGCGTAAGATAGTAATCACTTACTTTCTTTCGAGTCGCCCGTGAGCCCTTCATCTACAACCTCGCTTGTGAACCAGCAACGGGTCGCTCTGGTAGCCGCCACGCGTGCGATTCGGCACACCCTCGCGCGACGGATCGAAAACGAAATCACCACGGCTAGGCAAATATCCTCTCTGCTCAGCGAGGCTGCCGGCGTGCTGTCCGCCCGCGGCATCAAAAGGCTAATCGTGCGGTCACCGCCCCACGAGCACGTCGCACGCATAGGACGGGATGCCGCACGGAACTTCACCAACGGTCGGTACACCACGAGATGGGTACCTGCAAGGCAAAGGCCACAACGCAGTATTTTGTTTCGAGCCAACAGGGAGTAATGGCTATGGCAGCACTAAAGCGACGCAGCACTTGGCTGCGTGCGATTTCCCTCGTCGCTGTGGGCTTCGGCCTGATGACCATTAAGGAAGGGGGTGCCGTCCTGTTTTTCGACGGAGATGGACGCGCCGCCGCCGGAAACTACGTGCCCTTCGTGCTCTGGTTCAACTTCTTGGCGGGCTTTACCTACGTGATCGCAGGTGTCGGCTTATGGATGCGCCAACGCTGGGCAGTGTGGCTGGCCATCGCCATTGCTGCATCAACGGCACTCACCTTCGCCGCTTTCGGCGTGCATGTGTTCTCCGGAGGGGCTTGGGAACAGCGCACGCTGATCGCTATGAGCTTGCGCACTCTCGTGTGGGCCGCCATAGCGACGGTGGCGTGGCGGAATCTCACACGGCGCAGTCCTTAGTTTCACGCCAACTCTCAGACATCCTCGACAAAGAGCTATCCAATGAAAATAAAATTTCTAGGCGCAGCGCGCGAAGTCACCGGCTCCTGCTTCTTGGTGGAGACAGCTGATGTCCGATTCCTCATCGACTGCGGCATGGTTCAAGGCGGGGGCGACGCGCAGACGCGCAACCGCGAACCGTTCGGCTTTGATCCGGTGTCCCTCGACTTCGTTCTGTTGACGCACGCACACATCGACCATAGCGGACTGCTGCCCAAGCTCACCCGAGCCGGTTTCCGCGGTCCTATTCATACCACTACCGCAACCGCCGACCTTCTGCCGGTAATGCTGCGCGACAGCGCGCATATACAGGAGCGCGATGCCGAGCGAGCGCAGCGCTATAGCAAAACAAGGCGCGGTAAGAGTGACGCGTCGACGCCTCTGTACAGCATCAACGACGCAGAGGAGTGTCTTGAGCAGGTTCAGCCGATCGACTACGACAAAGAGCTGCTGGCTGGACATGGTGTGCGCTGCCGCTTCCGTGACGGGGGCCATATCCTCGGTTCGGCCATCATCGAGATCTGGGTGACTGAGTCCGACATGACCACCAAACTCGTGTTCACGGGCGATCTGGGCCAACCCGGACGACCGATCCTCAGGGATCCGACAGCGATTGACGACGCTGACATCCTTGTCATTGAATCCACCTACGGGAATCGCACGCATCCGGACCTGGCGGCAACTGAAGACGAACTCATCAGCATCGTCGAGCGCACGCTCCCGCGCGGCAACGTGATTGTTCCCGCGTTTGCCGTCGGCCGCACGCAGGAGGTTATCTACCATCTGCATCGTCTTACCCAAGCGGGTCGGTTGAGCGGCCTTAAGGTGTTCGTCGATTCGCCAATGGCCACTGAAGTTACGCGCATCACGCAACAGCATATGGATTTGTTCGATGAGAACGCTAAGCGCCTCGCCGGGTGGCACGCGCTAGGCAAAGACCTCCCTTTTCTGCATTTCACCGAGAGTGTGGAGGAGTCGATGGCTCTCAATCAGATCCGCTCAGGCGCTATCATTATTTCTGCGAGCGGAATGTGCACGGCTGGCCGTATCAAACATCACCTTCGCCACAACCTGCCGCGCCAGGAATGCAGCGTGATGATCACAGGGTTCCAAGCAGAGGGAACGTTAGGCCGGAGACTAGTCGATGGCGTCGAACGGGTGCGGATCTTCGATCACGACATTACCGTGCGCGCAAAAGTCCACTCCGTGGGCGGCTTGTCTGCGCATGCCGATCAGCAGGCTTTGTTGGCCTGGACGGGAAACTTCAGCAAGCCTCCAAAGCAAACCTTCGTCGTTCATGGTGAAGTCGGTGCAGCGCAAACGTTTGCCGAACGGCTACGTGTTGAGCGCGGTTGGAACGTGACGGTGCCAGAAATAGGCCAAGGCTTCGACATCACCACAACAGCTATATGAGCAATCGGAATGGCGCTCGACGGCGAGCGCACGACGAGTCGCGCAACAGCAATCTGCTCGCGATAGCACTTAAGGTCAGTGCACAGCCAACACATATCAAAGAGACACTTGATGAATAGCGTGGATTTTTCACCGCAGCCGCTCACGTCCAACGAACTAAACAACGTCAATGCCTGGTGGCGTGCGGCTAATTATCTGTCGGTTGGACAGATCTACCTGCTCGACAATCCTTTGCTAGAGCAACCTCTTACGGCCGCGCATATCAAGCCACGCCTGCTGGGCCACTGGGGTACGACGCCCGGTCTGAACTTCATTCACGCCCACTTGAACCGCGTCATCAAGGGGCATGATCTGAATATGATCACGATCACCGGCCCCGGCCACGGCGGGCCAGCACCGGTCGCTAACGCGTGGCTGGACGGCACCTACAGCGAGGTTTATCCACAGATAACGCGCGACCGCGCAGGTATGCAGCGGCTGTTCAAGCAGTTCTCATTTCCTGGTGGGATTTCCAGCCATGTCGGCGCAGAAACGCCCGGCTCGATTCACGAAGGCGGCGAACTGGGCTACTCGCTGGCGCACGCGTTCGGTGCGGTATTCGACAATCCCGATCTGCTGGTCGCCTGTGTGATCGGCGATGGCGAGGCGGAAACTGGACCCTTGGCGGCCTCTTGGCATTCCTGCCACTTCCTCAACCCCGCCCGCGATGGCGCAGTGCTGCCTATCCTGCACTTGAACGGCTACAAGATTGCTGGCCCTACTGTGCTGGCACGCATTCCACATGCCGATCTCGAGTCCTTGCTGCGCGGTTACGGATACACACCTCACTTTGTCGAAGGTGATGACCCGGCGACCATGCACCAGCGCATGGCGGCCGTCATGGACGAAGTCGTCAGCGAAATCGCCCTGATCCAGCAAGCAGCGCGCGCCGGCCGCGGGCAAGGAGATCTGCGCTGGCCCATGATCGTGCTCCGCTCGCCCAAGGGTTGGACCGGCCCACAAGAAGTTGACGGCCAGCGCATCGAGGGCAGCTTCCGTGCGCATCAGGTACCGATGAGCGATATGGATAAGCCAGGATACGTGAAGATCCTTGAAGACTGGATGCGCAGCTATCACCCGCAAGAGCTATTTGATAGCGAGGGCCACCTGCGCGCAGAGATTGCCGCGCTGGCGCCAGATGGCGTAAGGCGCATGAGCGCCAACCCCCACGCAAATGGTGGGCTGCTACTGAGGGATCTGGATCTGCCGGACTACCGTGATTATGCGGTTGACGTACCGACGCCCGGCGCGGTGCGGGACGAGGCTACGCGCGTGCAGGGCCGTTTCATCCGTGACGTGATGTCGCGCAACATGCACAACTTTCGCATCTTCAGTCCAGATGAAACCAACTCCAACCGCTGGAATGCGGTGTTTGAGGTGACCGATCGCTGTTCGACCGCAACGATCCTGCCCGACGACGACCATGTCGCACCCGACGGGCGAGTTATGGAGGTGCTCAGCGAACACCTGTGCGAAGGCTGGCTCGAAGGCTATCTGTTGACCGGACGACACGGCTTCTTCTCCTGCTATGAAGCTTTCATCCACATTGTCGACTCGATGTTCAACCAGCATGCCAAGTGGTTGAAGGTTTCGAAAGAGATCCCGTGGCGGCGTCCAATCGCCTCACTAAATTATCTTTTGACATCGCATGTATGGCGACAGGATCACAACGGCTTCAGCCATCAAGACCCGGGATTCATCGATCATGTGGTCAATAAAAAGGCCGAAATTATCCGGGTATATCTGCCGCCGGATGCCAACACACTGCTGTCGGTTACCGACCACGTGCTGCGCAGCCGCGATTATGTGAACGTCGTCGTTGCCGGCAAACAACCGTCGCCGCAGTGGCTGGACATGGACGCAGCCCGCGCGCACTGCGCTGCTGGTCTTGGCGTGTGGGACTGGGCCAGCAACAGCGGTGGCGCAGATCCCGATGTGGTGATGGCCTGCTGCGGCGATGTGCCGACCATTGAAACAATGGCTGCGGTGGATATTTTGCGCCGCCATTTGCCGCAACTGCGCGTGCGCGTGGTCAACGTGGTCAATTTGATGAAGCTGCAGTCACCGAGCGAACACCCGCACGGCCTTGATGATGCCGAGTTCGACACGCTGTTTACCAAAGACAAGCCAGTTATTTTCGCTTATCACGGCTATCCGTCGCTGATCCATCAGCTCACTTACCGCCGCACAAATCACAGCAACCTTCACGTGCACGGCTATCAGGAGGAAGGCACGACCACCACGCCGTTCGACATGACGGTGCGCAATAAGCTGGATCGCTTCCATCTTGTGATGGCCGCCGTAACGCGGGTGTCCGGCTTTCGGGCGGAGGCAGATCGGCTGCACCAACAAATGCAGGAACGTCTGGCCGCCCACCATGCTTACATCAACGAACACGGCGACGACATGCCAGAAACTCGCAACTGGCGCTGGTCGACGGCTAGTTCTGTTGGCATGACCACAGCCGAGAAATCTAACAATGACCAGCGCTGAACAACGCAAGCAGCTGTCCGAAGCGATCATGAGCGGATCGGCCTATCGGCTAGCACACGAAGATGTGGAGTTCATGGCCCACGCCGATGTGCGCCCCTTGCGTATGCAGCTGGAGCTGCTCAAGCCCGAACACGGTCTGCGTGAGCAGGGTATCGGGTCGACGGTAGTGGTGTTTGGCAGCGCGCGCGTGATCTCTCATGAGGATGCACAGGCGCGACTCGCCGACTACCAAGAGCAAATGGTTGATCAGGACACTGGCCGTGGGTTGGCACGCGAAACTGCCGCAGCCAAGCGCCGCCTTAGTCAGGCCCGTTACTACGAAGAAGCACGACGCTTCTCGGAAATCATTTCGCGCCGATTCCAGCAAGAAGGCCGACGCGACTTTGTTGTGGTGACCGGCGGTGGACCGGGCATTATGGAGGCGGCTAACCGCGGCGCATTCGAAGTCGGCGCACGGTCAATCGGGTTGAATATCACCCTGCCGCACGAACAAGCACCCAACCCCTTCATTACGCCCGAACTGGCCTTTCGCTTTCACTACTTTGCTTTGCGGAAGATGCACTTTCTGATGCGTGCCAAGGCGCTGGTTGCCTTCCCCGGTGGTTACGGGACGCTGGACGAGTTGTTCGAGGTTCTGACGCTGGTGCAGACCGGTAAAACCCCTCGCATACCGATCGTGTTGGTCGGCAAAGCATTCTGGGATCGACTCATTGATTTCGACTATTTGGTCGAGGAAGGGTTCATCGATGCCTGCGATGTGGAGCTATTCACGCGGGTGGACAGCGCGGAACAGATTGTTGAGGTGATTAAATCTTTCTACGGTGGAACACCGCCTGAGGACAACGCTTAACAGCCATGATCATGCGCGCAGACACTCTTCAGCCAAGCAACACGATGAGCAGGCATGGCCTGCCTCGATTCCATTTGCTGGCCGTGGTGCTTGGCTTTTGCCTCATGCCCACGATGGCAAACGCAGTCGATATGACTGAAGCAAACACCGATTGCCCGGCCAAAGAACAGATCCACCTTCGGGGCGGATCGATACGGCTTGAAAACGACCTGTTTACCGGTACTGATCAAAATTACACCAATGGTATTGCCATTACCTTGGTGTCACGTGACATCAGCGGCCGACTCAAGCCCGGATGTTTGCCGGCACCCGTGCGTGCGCACGCGAGCTTCATCAAGCTCGTCAATCCCGGCTTTTGGGCTGATGCTGACAATCCTGCCAACACCCAGAACGTAGTGGTCCGCTTTGGACAATCCATCTACACCCCGGAGGACCACACGCGACTGAACGTGGTTGAGGATGACCGTCCTTATGCTGGATTGCTTTACATGGGTCTCGCCTGGAATCGTCGTGTCCAACCACAGGATGCACGGTACGAGGTTCTGGATACCCGCGAGCTGACGCTGGGCGTAATCGGCCCGTGGTCGCTGGCTGAGCAGTCGCAAAACCAGGTGCACAGGCTGCGCGGCATTGACCGCTTTAGTGGTTGGGACAATCAACTGCACAACGAACCCGCATTCCAGGTGGCGATGGAACGTAAATACAAGCGCAGCGTCGGTACTGGTGCCGTTTCGCGGGGCTGGAGCAGCGACGTGATTGGCAGCTATGCCGTGCGGCTCGGCAATATCGAAACCGCGGCCAGCGCCGGAATCGAATTGCGGGCTGGCTGGAATGTCCCCAACGATTTTGGCAGCTACCCGATCCGGCCAGGCACAGAAAACCGACCGCCGTCGGCCGCTTCCGCGTTGCGCACCACGCCGCTGCGAACAAGTGGCGCACCCAGTCCAGGCACCCATGCATTTATCAACATCGAGGCGAAGGCCGTAGCGTGGGATTTTTCTCTCGACGGTAATCTGTTTCAAAACAGCCACCACGTTAGCCGTCGTCCTTGGGTTGCGCAGGTAGCAGCGGGTATCAGCGGCCAGTGGCTGGTGCGTAACCATGGTGTCCGCCTCGCGCTCATGCGCGTGTGGCGCACACGGGAATTTGACGGTCAGAGCCGCGACCACCAGTTCGGCTCGATGTCACTGAGCATCGAGTTCTGAGTACCCTCGCGCATTGTTGCGTGCAAGACCATCGTCGAATCGTGGGCTAAACCTGCTTCCGAGCGTTTGCGCCGCTCTCCGTCATTGCCGAATGGCCGCCCGTCGCTGTTCCTGAGCCGCCATCTGGAAGCGCCGATTGTTACCATGAGGCCACAGCTTTCAGCCTGCCTCTCGGTTAGGCTTGCTCGATGACAAATAATCTCTTTTCCTATCTTTCCTCGCCCCACGTTCTTGTATGACCTGTATCCACAATGGATGGCTGTGCGTGCCAAAACAGTCTGCGATCGCGTTTTTGGCACTCCATCGCAAACATGATCTCCGCCCGACGAGTGTGGTGGCATGAACCGTCGTAGCTTGTTGCGAGCGCTTGCTTCAGCGTCCTTGTTCGGCATGCCGCTGGCGTGTGGAGCTCGCGCGGCACTCGGCATCATCGCCGGGGCTTTCGGTGAACTGCCTGAGCCGGCAATGGTTCGACGGGTGTTCGCTGCTGGCGGACCCGCGGCAGTACTGGTCTATGTTCTGGCGCCGCAAACCCTGCTCGGCTGGCCGGCGCCACTCGATGACGAGGCCCGCCGCTTGTTGCCTCGTGTCCGGGCTGACTTGCCGCATTTGGGCCGGCTGTCACAGCGTGGCAGCACGGTTACGATCGAATCGCTTCTTGCGATGTCACCTGACTTAATTTTGGATGCCGGCACGGTTGACCCGACCCGTCTTTCCAATGCCGAACGCATCACACAACAGACCGGCCTACCCTATCTATTGGTCGACGGTCGTCTGCTGGACCATCCGGCGCAACTGCGTGAAATTGGCCGTTTGCTTGGCGTGCCGAAACGGGGCGAAGCTCTTGCGATCGAAGCCGAACACATCTTCGACCAGACACGTAGCATCTTGGCTAAGGAAGGCAGTCGTGCGCGCCCACGCGTCTATTACGCTCGAACCGAAGACGGACTTGAAACCGCGTTGGATGGGTCAATCAACATGGAGGTTTTCGACTTCGTCGGCGCTCGCAACGTCGCCGCGCTTGGCGGTCGTGGTGGGGTCGCCAGAGTATCGATGGAGCAGGTCTTAGCTTGGGACCCGGAAATGATCGTGACTCAAGACGCGAAATTTGCCCAACGCGCTCTGGAAGATCCACTGTGGCGAACGGTACACGCCGTGCGTGCGCGTCGCGTGCATGTGGCACCGAATGTGCCGTTTGGCTGGCTGGATGGTCCGCCCGGCGTCAATCGTCTTATTGGTGTGCCTTGGTTACTGTCGCTTCTGTATCCCGGTCGACATCCGGAACTGGCACCGGCACGCATACGGGAAAGAACCGCGCATTTCTACCAGACGTTCTACGGGAGCGAACCTCCTAGCCCAGTGTTCGAAGCGCTGCAGAAAAATCCTGAGAGCGCGCCAACGTGAAGGCGCTGACACAGCGTCCTGTGCTTGCCTGGTGCTTAGCGACAGCTACATTGCTAGGAATCATGCTGATCGCATTCGCTGTCGGCAAGTATCCGATCTCGCCCGCAACCTTGCTACACGCGTTGGCAGCCCGCTTCCATCTGGCGGAGGCGGTACCAGAGCCCGTGCAGATTGTGATCTGGAACATCCGGATGCCAAGGATCGCTGCAGGCGTCTTGGTGGGTGCGATCCTCGGCGCGGCCGGTGCGGCATACCAAAGTATGTTTCGCAACCCGCTGGTTTCGCCCGACATCCTCGGCGTGTCTCCCGGCGCAGGTCTCGGCGCGGCGGCGGCGATCTTCCTCGGCCTGCCGCTGCTGATGGTGCAGGTGATGGCGTTCATTGGCGGCCTGCTGGCAGTTGCAGTGGTATACGGCGTGGCGAGCGTTGTTCGTCGCCACGACCCCGTGCTTGTGCTGGTATTGGCCGGTGTCGCCGTGGGCGCATTGCTGAGTGCCGGAATCTCGCTGTTAAAGATACTCGCCGACCCCTACACCCAGTTGCCCACCATCACGTTCTGGCTTCTGGGAGGCCTCAACACAATCACCACCTCCGAACTGCTGACGACCCTACCCGCGATCCTCTTGGGGCTGCTGCCGCTCGTGCTATTACGCTGGCGGATTAACCTGCTCAGCCTGAACGACCAAGAGGCCTCTGCATTGGGTGTCAATGTGCGTGGTTTACGTCTGATTCTCATTGCCGCCGCAACGCTCGGCACCGCCGCCGCAGTTTCTCTGGCCGGCATTATCGGTTGGATCGGATTGGTGGTGCCGCACATCGCACGATTGCTTGTCGGGCCGGACTTTTCGCGACTGCTGCCCGCATCGCTGATCTTGGGCGCGGCACTACTGGTCGGTGCCGATACGCTGGCACGCACCATTGCGCCAATTGAACTGCCACTTGGCATCGTAACCGCACTGGGCGGCGCGCCCTTCTTCCTGTTCCTGCTGGCACGTAGCGGGAGGCGGACATGAGTGAGCCACTTCTGCAGGCACGAGGGCTGAGTGCGGGATACCGTCGTCAACAGGTGCTATCCGGAATAACGCTAGAGCTTGTCCGTGGCGAGATCCTATGTCTGCTTGGCCCCAATGGCAGCGGCAAGACCACATTGCTCAAGACTTTACTCGGCTTGCTGCCACCGTTGGAGGGCGAGGTTCTGATGTGCGGCCAACCAATCACCGGATGGTCTCGCAAGGCCTTTGCTCATCACGTCGGCTACGTGCCTCAGGCACATGATGGTGTATTCCCGTTTACCGTCGAGGAAATTGTATTGATGGGCCGCGCCGCGCGCATCGGCCCGTTCGCGACACCCTCAGCACACGACAGGGCGGTGTCGACACGTTGTCTGGAAACTTTGGGAATTGATCGCCTCGCCCATCGAATTTACACAGCCATCAGTGGTGGCGAGCGGCAACTGGTGCTGATTGCCCGCGCGCTTGCGCAGGAGCCAGACCTTCTGATCATGGACGAGCCGACCGCCAGCTTGGACTTCGGCAACCAGATTCGCGTACTTGAACACATTGAGCACTTACGTCGAGACGGCATGACGGTACTCATGACCACTCATCAGCCATCCCACGCATTGCGTTGCGCCGACCGCACCGCCCTGCTCGCGGACGGTCAAATCATCGCCATGGGCCCAACGACAACGACCGCGACAACAACGAGTCTGGCGAGGTTATATGGCGTGCCGGAACACGCAATCTCTGCGAGCTTGCCCTGCTCCTCAGTTCACCCCGAAATGCCGCGAGCCTAGAACGAGCTCTCCTAGAACTAGCTTGCCAGAGCAAGCTTGAGATGACGTGGCCTGTTCTCAGGTCTGCGCATTTTTGCGTACGCACAAAAAAGCCCGGCGGATGCCGGGCTTTTTCTTACAGCTGTTTTACTTTTTATCCGATCAGAACTTGTAGTTCACACGGGCATACAGCGAGCGACCAAGGTAGTCGTACTGGGTCACGTTGATAGGCACGTTGCCGTAACGCGCAGAACCGGCAGCGGCAGACAACGAATCTGGCTTGGCATCGAAGATGTTGCGAACACCGACGAGCAGCGACCACTTCGGCTGATCATAATTGAGCGAAAGCGAGTGATAGAGGCGCGAATCGGCGTGCGTATCAACCACTGCATTGGCCCAACCCTGATAGGTGTAGGAACCGCTGGCTGTCAGCGGTGTCAGGCGCTTCATGCCGTGCACATAGTCCATACCCCACGTGTAGGTGAAGTCGTTGCGACGCAGTGAGGTCACGATGTTACCAACCAGTTTCGGACGACCGATGCCACCTGCAAAGTCAGAGCTGACCGAACCACCTGCTAGTGGGCTATCAAACAATTGTGTGACGTCTTCCATGGTGTAGGTGAACTGCGACTCGATCGTGAGCGAACCGAATGCGTAGTCGTCCTGGAAGCGCGTCAGCAGGTCATAACCACGTACCTTCTGCTTGTTGATGTTGACGTAGGTTGCGTGAACCTCGTCGATGGCGTACTCACCAACGCCACCGCCCGGATTACGCGTGAACATGTTACAGAAGTTGTTCGGATAGACATCTGCACCATAGCAACTGCCGACAATGGCGCCGGCAGACAAGCTATCGACCTGATCATTCACCTCAATGTTGAAGTAATCCAGAGCGAAGCTGATCGGAGCAAACTCAGGCGTCCAAACGACACCACCGCTGAAAGCATTGGAATGCTCAGGCTTCAGGAAGCCCGCACCACCACCTGTGTATACCGTTGCGGATGAAGCACCACCGCTGAAGTCATCCGGAATACCGGCGGCCGCGCAGTTGGCTTGCAAGTTCGGATTGTTGCTCTCGCCCCAGTTGATGCAGGGGTCGAGTGCCAACTGGCCGACAAAACCGGACTGGTCACCCAGATAGAGCTCATACAGACCAGGCGCACGATATGAGGTGCCCTTGGTCGCACGCAGGCGCAACGATGGGACAATCTGCCAACTCAAACCGGCTTTCCAGACGGAATCGCTGTCACCAACTGAATCGTAGTCGAAATAGCGAGCTGACGAGTTGAAGGTCAGTTCTTCAATACCTGGCAGACCGGCGAGCAATGGGATTTCGATCTCACCGAAGACTTCCTTAACCGAGTCGTCACCCTTGGTCACCGACGCGGAACTCTGGCCCCACAACCCTCCCGATCTCGACAGCGCGCCCGGCTGATCGTCGATCTTGAATGTGCGGTACTCCACACCCAGCGCGCCAGCCGCAACACCGGCGGGCATGTCAAACAAATCACCGGTGATCAAACCCGTGAATACCGCCTGATCATAGGTCGTTTTTCCGTTGTCCCAAGTGCCGATCATCCCGACGAGCTCATCCATCCGCTCACCGCTGAGGAAGCCAGGATCGAAGTAGTTGATACGGGGTGCATCTTCACCGTAGTTCCAGTCACCGGTCTTGCTGGCGTCGATGACCAAGTTGCTGTACTTGCCGCTGGAGCGTGAGAAGTTCGCGTTGAAATCCCAAATCCAAGTGTTGGCAAACGGAGCATTGAAGTTGGTGTTGACGTAGAAGTAGTCGACCTTCTGCTCGCTCGCCGAACGAAAGGGCATCACCGGCTGGGCGACACCCGACGGCACGTACGAGTTAACGAAATCAGGGTCGTTCTCATAGACGTAAGGCGAACCTGGCCTGCCCACGATCACGGGGAAGAACTGGCGGAAGCCGGTGTACTTCGTCTCGCGGCGGTTGACTAGCAGCTCGGTTGTCCAATTTACATTGCCGAAATTGAAGTCTGATGCCATGTAACCGCTCATGCGCTCCAGGTCTTGGATGACCATGGTTTCGTTGAACAGCTCGAAGTTCAGCCAATCGGTATAACTGGCTTGGTCAGAGTTGAGGTAGTTGGTGCTGAGGCGGGTGCGATAGCCTGGAATGTTGCCGATGGTTGTGCCATCGAAACTTGGGACATAACGCACACCTGTCAACGCATCAATCACAGTGTTGATGTAGAGGTTGGTCGCGGAGCAGTCCCACACGAGATCTTCTGCACAGCGGAAGAAATCGCGATCACCAACCCGCAGCGGTTCCTGCTTGTAGTACTCGGCAGCGAACACGATGCTGCCATCGGTGAAGTTCCAGCCGGTTGCGGCGGAGATGCTGTACACCTCACCACCGCGGTTGAACGGGGTGCGCATGCTCACCGTCACTTCAGGGGAGTCAATGCTCTTACGCGTGATCACGTTGGCCACACCCGCCACGGCATCGGAACCGTAGATGGAAGACGAACCATCTTTCAACAGTTCCACACGCTGAACGATTGAGGACGGAATCACGTTGAGGTCGAACGCGCCAACCTGACCACGAGTACCGGCTGGACCTGGGCGGTGGCCATTGAGCAGAACCAAGGTGCGGTTCGCACCAAGTCCGCGCAATGACAGTGTTTGCGCGCCTACGCCGCCTTCGGTTACGTACGCGCCAAACTGGTGGCTAATCTGGGTAGCACCGGCGGCAACGCTGGACTTCTGAAGGAATTCTGCCGTCTCAATCTGACCGAGCGAGACGTTAGTGTCAGCGGTAATGATCTGGATCGGGGAAGCGGAATTGTATTCCGCACGACGCAACAACGAGCCGGTAACGGTGACCTTCTCCAACTGTGTTACTTCTTCCGCGTTTTCTTTCTCTACAGCCTGCTCGTCGCTCGTCTGAGCCAGAGCAACACCACCATAAAGGCATCCGGCAATAGCAAGCACGAGAGGCAAGTGGTTGAATTCAAACGATTTCTTTACTGCTGACATTGTTGTTCCCCGGGTCATCAATTGGGTTGTTACGCTTAAGTTAAGGGATTGTAAGGCACTCGTTGATACCTTAGCAAGCAAGTCCCTCATATCTAACGATATGGACTCACTCTAGACGTATGCGAGTGCTCATGGAACCTGCTCAAAGGCCTCCTGGGCCACAATCCTTGCTAAGGAAGTCCTCAATCAGTCCGAACGTGGTCATCTGGTGGCGGTAGTACCACGGCATGCTGTGAGGCATGTCGGGAATCAGCTCAAACTTGGCCGGCACTTTGTCGCGCACTTTCTTGTAAAAGTCGTTGGCATGGAATGAAGGGGTGCGTACATCGCGATCCCCGACGAACAGCAACACCGGAATATTGGCCTTGTCGGTGTTGCGCATTGGATCCATGCCTTTCAGCGTTTCACCCTGCAGGATCCGTTGCAGACGGTTTTCGCTCCAAGAACGGCCGAGCTTGGTCAGATCGGTCACCGGCGCGCCAGCAATCGCACATTGGTAAGGGCTATCAGGGCGCACCACGGCAGCCGCTGCGGCAAAGCCGCCATAGGAATAGCCAAAGATGGCAAGTCGGTCCGGATCAGCAATGCCCTGCTCCACCAGCCACGCGGCACCGTCATCCTTGTCGTCCTGCATCTTTTGACCCCACTCTGCATCACCGGCCAACCAGAGATCACGTCCAAGGCCGGACGACCCGCGATATTGCGGACGCAGCACCGCATAACCACGCGATGTCAGGAACACAACCCAGCCACTGTAATCCCAGCCACCCGAGTCGCGCGACCAAGGGCCGCCATGAGGATGGATGATCGTGGGTAAGGGGCCGTCTTCAGGCTTCCATCCGGCAGGAAGATCCAGCAATGCGGGGATGTTCATGCCATCACGAGCCTTATAGTTCACCCAGCGCTGCTCACCGATAGTTTCAGGCTTGATGCTAGGTCGCTCGCCGCCGAGGCTGACAATACGTTTCTTTTCAAACAACAGATGGTACGAAGGTGGGTGGCTCACGCCGGTGGTGGTGAACAGCACGCGTGAGCGATCATCGTTATAACCACTGATGAAAACAGACTGGCCAGGGTAGCTCTTTTCCAGCAGCGCATGAATTGCATGCATTTCTGGATCGATATAGGTGACCTGACGCGACGGACCATTGACGGTAAAGCCCAAAACCTTGTTGAAGTTGCTGGGCTGCGAGCCGAGGATCAGGCTACCGATATCGAAATCCGGATGCGCCAGCAAGGGCTCATCGCCAAACTTGCGTGTCGCAGGGTCGTAGAACCATGCCTGCACGTGGTCGGAGAACAAGTCAGTAAGCACATAAAACTTGCCGGTCGCCTCGTCGATTCCGGCGATGTCGACCGTGTAGCGCTCACTGACCTTACGGGTCAGGTTGGGATGGACCTCGAACTCGCCGCTCTTGTTACGGAACAGAATGCGCTGCTCATACTCGCCCGGACCAATCGCTTCCATCTCGTAGCGCGTGAGTAGCGTGCCGTCACGCGGATTGAAC
>CAJDVW010000115.1_pt1 | contig 15309 bp, 16 predicted proteins | sample 7391471 | NCBI WGS metagenome assembly CAJDVW01 (sample SAMEA7055714, study PRJEB34461) | soil metagenome | biome: terrestrial ecosystem; feature: Peninsula; material: soil | place: Antarctica | collected 2016
GCCGTCGCCCCCGCCACGTCGCGGCGCGCATCCTATACCGCGACCTTCGAGGTCTTGCCGCAATAAGCTCGACTCTGTTCGCGAAGGACTCGAGCTTCGAGCGTTCGCGAACGGCATTGGATGAACTTGATGACACGACAATCCGCTATCACGCCGACACTTTGGGTTTTGTGCGTCTTGACGCTCCTATCAGGCTGCAAATCTACCCATGACCCAGTGCGACTTGAAGGCGAATCCATGGGCACCACGTGGCATGTCACGGCCTATACCGGTGACCTGCCGGCCAGCGAACTTCAAACCCGCATTGAGGCTCGCTTGGACGACTTGGTACAACAGATGAGCGCCTGGGAGCCCAACTCCGCATTGAGCCAGTTCAACCACGCTCCGGCAGGTACGTGGGTCGAGTTCCCTCCGGAGCTATTTCTGGTAGTCGAACACGCGTTGGAGTTGGCTGCGCTCAGCGCTGGGGCCTACGACCCAACCGTCGCGCCGTTGGTGGATCTTTGGGGCTTTGGGGTTAAACGTGCCGCCCGAACCGAACCACCCTCTGACGAAGCCATCGCCGCTGCAAAAACGCGGGTCGGCTGGCAAAACATAGAATTGGATCGAGTTCAGCAGCGTGCTTTGCAGTCCGGTGGAGTCGAACTGGACATCAATTCTCTCGGCCCGGGCTTCGCCGTCGACGCGCTGTCTGCGGTGTTGCAAGCCGCTGGTGTCAACCGTTTCCTAGTCGAACTGGGTGGCGAAATGCGTGCTGGCGAAACAAAACCAGACGGTTCCGCTTGGCGAGTCGGCATTGAATCTCCTCAGGCCCAGACCAGCGCCGACTTCAACACCGTCGTAAAATTAGAGAACACGGCATTAGGCACTTCAGGCGACTACCGTGTTGGCTTTTTGCATGGCGGTCGGCGCTATTCGCACACCCTTGACCCTCGCACGGGCGCGCCAGTCAATCATGCGCTCGCGGCGGTCACCGTTATCGGCAACAGCGCCATGGCCGCTGACGCATACGCTGCCGCGCTGCTAGTGCTGGGCCCAACCGACGGCATGAGCTTTGCGCGTGAACACCAGCTCGCCGCCCTATTCACCCTGCGCACGCCCGATGGATTCGTGCGACAGGCAACACCTGATTTTGAGTCGTACCGTAGCCAATGAACGCTGTAATCGAAAAAAATGAATCCCGTGCTCGCCTCACCCAGCTCGCCGTGTTTATCGGCCTGCTGGTGCTGGCAATGGCTTTGGCGCTGCTGGCCGATGGCCCTTGGTCTTGGAACGGTGGCCCAACCCGTGTGCTGCTCGCACTCGGCGCTATCGCCGTCTTTGCCGCCGTCTGGAAGCTCAGCACGCGTCGCCCCGAAAAGATCAAAACCATCGCGGTGACCGCTACGGAAGTCCAAACCAACACCAATGAAATATTGACGGTGTTTTACGCCAGCCAGACCGGCACCGCCGAAATTCTTGCTCGCCAAGCCGCTGACGCACTTCGTCGTGCCGGTCAAGCCGCCACGGCGCAGGCACTGGATGAGGTGGATCAGGCCACGCTCGAGTCACTGTCACGTGCACTGTTCATTGCCAGCACGACCGACGACGGCGATCCGCCCTACCCGGTCGCCGGCTTCGTCCGTAAGGTGTTGGAATCACCTGCCGCGCTGCATGGCCTACAGTTTGGCCTGCTCGCACTGGGCGACAGCTACTACGACGAGTTCTGTGGGTTCGGGCGGCGTCTGGATAGCTGGTTGAAAGAGCAAGGTGCGCAGCCCTTATTCCCACGGATTGACGTGGACGATAACGATCCGTCAGCGCTGGAGGCTTGGCAATCCCAGATCGCACAGCTCACCAGCACACCAGTAGACGACCAGTTTCAGGCACGTGGTTTCAGTCGCTGGCGCTTGCTACAGCGAACCGAGCTCAATCCGGGCAGTCAAGGTGAACCCGTATTCCAGATCAAGCTGGCACCTGAGGACGGCCCGTTGCCAAATTGGGACGCGGGCGATATCGCTGAAATCCGTCCACAACATTCCAGCGCAACGATTGACCACTGGCTTGAAGGCAGCGGACTGGACGGCAACACGCAGATCCTGACGCCAATGGGCACGCAGACACTGGCCGAACGTCTTGCGCGCAGCGAACTGCCAGATCCAGCAGAGCTGGGCGGGCGCAGTGCTGCAGAGGTAGCTGAAACCCTGATCGAACTGCGCGCGCGCGACTACTCGATTGCCTCATTGCCGGCCGACGGTCACGTCGAACTGGTGATACGACAAGGCCGTCGCGACGATGGCAGTCTGACCTTGGGTGCGGGCTGGCTGACCCGTGATGCGACCAATACGGATTGCATCGCCTTGCGGCTTCGCAGCAATCCCAACTTCAAGCCCCCCGACAACGCCGCGCCCTTGATACTGATTGGCAACGGCACGGGTCTGGCGGGGCTGCGAGCACTATTACGTGATCGCATTGCCCACGGGCGACTGCGCAACTGGCTTTTGTTCGGCGAGCGCCAGCAAGCCTGCGACTTTTACTATCGTGATGAACTCGAAAGCGCACTCGCCAAAGGTCAGCTCAGCCACTTGGACTTGGCCTTCTCGCGCGATGGACCACAACGTGTCTACGTCCAGCATCGACTGGCCGAACAGAGTGATCGCTTGATCGAGTGGGTGAATGCCGGCGCCACGGTTTGTGTATGTGGTAGTCAGGACGGTATGGCCGGCGATGTTGACGCGTGCCTGCGCCGGGTTCTGGGGGATGCGAAGGTACAACAGTTGATCGAAACCGGACATTATCGTCGTGACGTGTACTGACACGACTTGAGCTGGGTCTCGTACGGCCCCAGATTATGTTTATGGCAACAGGTTGGGCAAAAGACGGCGCGGTACAGGATCAAATCGACAGCACCGTCGATGATGCGGTTCGCCGTGCGCGAGATCGCTTGCCGATCGGCCCCAGTCGCCTCGACTGTGAAGATTGTGGTGAAGCAATCCCAGCAGCGCGACGCGAAGCCTTGCCCGGCGTGCGGCGATGCATCACTTGCCAAGCCGAGCACGACGAATCGGACTCGGCCAGCCTCTACAATCGCCGCGGCAGCAAGGACAGCCAGTTACGCTGATGAACTGCCTCTGCGCGCAGCATCAGCCTCAAGCGCCCGGCACGCCACTGGGCATAAGGCGAATACGCCCGCTCTGAATCAGCCAAGTGTGATCCTCGGAAATCACATACAGAGGCTTGCCCGCCTGCAGGCTGCGATAAACATGCAGTTCATTCGGCCCGGAACGCTGCGCGCCATTCTGTTGCAAGGCCTCGGCATCGACCGGATTGGATAGGACTGAGCAGCCATCAGCCGCCAATGCACTGAAGGCTTGCACCGTGTCACCGTAGGCGCTCATGTCCATTCGATAGCTACCGCCGAACATGATCACATCGTCGTAACTGGAGCGCGGCAGCAGATAGACGCTCCAACCTTGTTGACCGCCAGCGACGTTGGGAAGAACAAACGACTGATTGTCATTGGAACAGGATTCACGCTCGACAGCGGCCGCATTTTTGCCGGCCTCGTACTGCGCGGCGAGCCGGTCCGGCAGGGGTGATTTGTCGAGTCTGCGCATCTCATCCAGAACAGCGCCCGAGGCACTCACCTCCACTTGATACAGTGCAATTGGTGTGCCGTCACGTGCCTCGCCGACAAAGATGATCCGATAGTCGCCTCCGCTGCGCTCGGACACCCAATCAAGAATCTTGTCATCACGCCGAAAGGCGCGCAGTTCCTCGCCGGCTTTATAGGCCGCTTGTACAACCTGATCCAGCTCATGCAATTGCGCACCGATTTGTTCCGATCGACGCCAAGACGCCTCATCCTGCGCCTGCGCCGATGCAATCGTGCCCAGCAAGAAACACCCAACCCATGCGCCCATCGCCAAATTCTTAATCATCTTTCGCCCTGTTTTCATCCGCCCGCCCCATCAATCCAACTCTTAAAACAACATACACATTACAGTCACCGTGCAGCGAACGCACGTAGGTATGGGGTGCAGCGCCGCTGCTCTGTGGTTTCAGCGCGGCGCTCTGAAAAATGCGGTTATGCTGCAAACCGTGGCATCTTTGCTGCTCGAATCCACGCACGGCGTGGAGTGCATCATTGCGAAACAGCCCTTCGACTCGACGAGGACGTCATGACGTACTACCCGGCCGTCTCCCAGTCATCGCCACTGGAGCAACACCTCAGACATCGAACCACCCATTCCCGTGGCTTGCGATCCGGTCTTGCGGCGCGTCTACTGATCAGCTTGACGCTGCTGTTTCTGGCCGCGTGCACCAACCCCATCGTTCGCCCCGAAGCCACGCGCTCGCCCGATCCAGCACATAACAGCCGCAATTCGCTCGATTGGGTTGGCAGTTACAGTGGCACCCTGCCATGCGCTGACTGTGCCGGCATCGCGCTGCGACTGAGCTTGAGTGAAGATGGCCAATACCAGCTTTCCACTCAGTATCTAGACCGCCAAGACAAGCCCACGATTAACAGCGGACGCTTCACCTGGACCTACGACGGTAACCACATCCAACTCGATGCTGCTGCCGATCACGCCTTCTACGCCGTACGCGAAGGCTCATTGCTGCGTCGTTATGCTGATGGAACCTGGCCCCAGGACGAACAAGCGGGACTGATGAGCTTGCAGCGAGAGCACTGAGTTTCGATCCTCTCTCATCGCAGCATCGCGGACAGACTTGAATCAAGGCACATCAGCAACCTGCCGAATGTGGTGTGGATCTTCTCCAGTCGGCAAGGCGGAGGGGATCGTGTCGGCGCGATCCCTGCACCGCTGTCATTTCGAATAAAAAACACGCATTCAGCGGCCTAATTTGTAAGCTGGCATTACCCATACGTGGGTGAAATAGTGGCCGGCAGGATCTTCACACGGACAGAATATGAGGCATTCTGACTGAATTAAAAAACCATATCGATCAATGACATAGATAAATTAATACAAAATAATTGAATTCGCGTGTCATGTTTGTCCGCTACGTGGTGTTTGTACTAAGTAGCAACGCAAAGAAGTCGGCAATTCCGCTTGGCTCACCGTTGCTGGAGGAAACACCATGAGTATTGTTGGAACAACAATGAAAGCCGAGGTTGCCCCGCGTAGCCGACGCGGACTCGTCGTCGCCGCTCTGGCACTCGCCTTGGCAGGTGCGCTGGGCTGCGGCACCGCACTGGCTGATGGCTTCAGCTATCACGGTCAGTTGGAACAGGCCGGCGAACCGGCTAATGGCAACTACGATCTCAAACTCACCCTGTACTCGGCTGAACAAGGTGGCCAAGTGCTCGGGGGCCCACTCGAAATATCCGGGGTGACCGTGACCGAGGGAGTTTTCAGTACCGACGCCGATTTTGGGCCCTTAGCGAATCTGGACGACGCTTGGCTCGGCGTTGAGGTCAAGGCTGAAGGAGGTCGCTACGAAGCCTTGGCCGGCCGCTCCAAGGCGGCAGCCGCGGGCGAAGCGTGCTGGGCGCTTGATGGCAACACAGGTAACCCGGCGGGCTCGTATCTAGGCACCGCGGATGCCAACGACGTCTGGATCAAGAGCGGGGGGCTCAACGCCGCCCGCTTCTTCCAAAACGGGGGCGTCAGTTTTTTTCCATGGACATCTACTAGTGGTGTTGGTGCGACATCGGTCAGCTATTCCAACGGTGCGGTCGGCAATTACTCGTTTGCTGGCGGTTACTACGGAAAGGCCAATTATGAGCACTCATTCGTGTGGAATGCTGAGGACAGCGCCGTACGGCAATTCGTCATCGGCGCACCCGGCGGCGTAGGCATCAACATCACACCTACTGCTCCAGTGCCCAATTATCACGTGGCCGAATTGTCCATCAAGTCGAACGCAACCGGGAATGCAGGGAATAAAGACATTTCCATGATCAGGTTGGTCAGTGGAACCGATAAGGCCGCGAATCTAACAGTCGACAAGGACGGGCAAGTAAGTCTTTACCCAGCCGAGTTAGCGGGCAACACCTCTATTGGCAGAGGCGGCGGCAGCGGCACAATATATTTCGCAAACAATGCGGGTGTCCGCCGAATCCCCAGTGCCAATGCATTTGAAGTTCAAGGCAACGCGTCCAAGTCCACCGCCGGCAGTTGGCTGGCCAACTCCGACGGCCGCATCAAGCAAGACATTCAGCCGATCAATAATGCGACATTCAGCCGATCAATAATGCGCTCGATATCTTGGCCAGGATCAAGCCAGTCACCTTCCGTTATACCGACAGCTATCGCGCCGACCACGACAGCATCGCCGACCAGCGCTATTACAACGTGATCGCGCAGGAATTTGCCGAGGTATTTCCGGATGCAGTTCAAGGCTCAGGCGAGTATTTGCACGGTGCCAAGAAAACCGCCGAGAATGAGATCTTGCAAGTCGACACCTATCCAGCACTGATCACCACGATGGCGGCAGTGCAGGAACTAGCGGCCGAAAATGCGGAGCTGAAGGCGCAGCTTGCTGCACTCAACAAGCGCATGGACACGCTGGCCACCCAGGCGGGGAGGTAAGGTCATGACCACCTTCCTGACGCACACGCCACATCGGCGTTGCCCGCGTTGGTCGCTGACAGGATTGCTGCTGGCGTTCACGCTGTTGCCATGCGCAAACGCGGCGGAAAATTTCTCGGTTCAAGCAAAGCTGACGCCAGCATCTGCCCAGCTGAGTTCCGACAGCTATGCGCTGACCGGACGCCTGAGCCCTCCGCCCGAGGCCAAAGTCACCCAGTCGAGCCACACCTTCAGCATGAAGGCGAGCTTGGCCAAGGCCGGATCAGACGCGTGTTCCTCCAGCGACACCCTCTTTTCGGATGGTTTTGAAGGGCCGTAAGGGTGGCTCGTTTTCTCGAGAGGTTGAGCGGCCACGGATGGCCACCACGACACGCACCATGTGCTTCGGCCATGGTGCGTGCTGTCCACTTACAACCTGATCCGCATCCTGCTCGCTCTTGATTTGTGGCACTGAGTGCCGGCTAATCATTGCTGTGGAAAAGTGAATCGCCAAGGCAAAAGATCGTCGGCGATGACATCAACCCAGCCACCATCAGGCTGGCGGAAACTCACCATGGCTTCAGGACCAAACTCGACCAAAGCCTGGCGACAGCCCCCGCACGGCGATACCGGCAAGGACGAGTCATCAGCCGCGAACGCTGCGACTGCGATAGCCGCCAATCGAAAGTCCGCGCCTTCGGCCTGAACCGCCGCCGCAATCGCCGCACGTTCAGCGCAGCCGCCGAGCGGATAGGAGGCATTTTCGACGTTGCAGCCGCTGTAAATCACACCGGCAACTGAGCGCAGTGCGGCGCCAACCCGTAGGCGTGAATACGGCGCGTAGGCGCGTTGCGACGCCTGCATTGCGGCGTCGCGCAAGGCGCTGAGATCGGATTCGATGTGATCATGATTCATCGTGTTGGGCTTCAATAGAAAAAGAACTGGCGTCTGCGCAAACCGAACAACGCGGCGACGACAGCGCGTTCAATCATGCCACGCGTGCAAGGTTTCTTGCTGTGCCGAAAATCAAGTCGAGCTCATGTCACGTAGCACCATGCGAAACTCTACCCCGTCACCTTGGGGCAGGTTGGCCGCACGGGCAAAGCCGCGATGGCGTTGTGCAATCAGCCGGACCACGTGTAGACCAAAACCCAGATGCGGCGCGCCATCACCACGCTGACCGACTCCGCGCAAACTGACCAGCGAATCGAAGAGACGTTCCTGCATCGCCAACGGCAAGGTCGGGCCTGCATTGGCAACCACGATCTCCATGCCGTTGGCCGTTTGTGCCAAGGCGATCAGCACCCAACCATCCCGCGGGCAGAAGCTACGAGCGTTGTCGACGAGCTTGTCTAAGGCTTGCACGACAAGATCGGGAGCGCCGAACAAGTGGATCGGCTTTAGCGGCAGCATGGTTTGCAGGCCGCGCGGAGCCAGCAGCGCGCGATAGCCTTCAGCGCAATCAGCCACCAGCGCACGTAGATCGAAACTTTCTGCTTCGGCCGATGCGATCGCACGTTCCATGCGACTGGCTTCGCTCATCGCGCGTACGATGGCGCCAAGCCGATCCACGCCAACGCGAGCGCGCTCGACATAGGTCTGCGCAGCCGCTGGGAGCGCCTCAGCTTCGAGATTTTCCAGCGAGGAGCGCACGACTGCGATGGGTGTGTGCAACTCATGCGACAGCGTACCGGCTAGGCCGCGCAGGTAGTCCGAGTAGGCGCCAACCTCTTCCAGCAAGCGACCGAAGCTGCGTGAAAGATCACCTAATTCATCACGTGCGTTTGAGGCCACGAAACCCGCCGGCGCGTCGCGGCCCTCCTGCACAATGGCGCGCTCTGCAGCGCGACTAAGAGTGCGGATACGGCTACTCAAACGTCCAGCAAAAGCGAACAACACCAAGCCCACCGCTAACATCGCCAGCACGCTGATCAACATCAGTCCGGCCAAGGCCTGACCGCCCAGCAGTAGCGATTCAGTGCGACGTTCGAGCAGCACCGCGCCACGTACCTGTCCGTCAATCCGGATCGGAACCGCGGTGGCTAGCATCAACCCCTGCCCCTGATCGGACGCGTACCACGCCAAGGCCGGGCGATCCGCCAGTGCTTGCCACAACTCTTCGCGCGCACCAGCGCGCTGCAGCGACAATTCCGGTTCCGCATCCGGCCCTAACAGGCGATACAGGAGTGCGCGCCAGAACCTGGGCTCATCGTGATTCGCATCTAGCGCGACGCGTCCGGCGCGTGCCAACACCCAACCATCAGTTTGCGTCATCCGGCATTAGCTGCTCAAGCAGCGCCTGTAAGGCTTTGGGAGCCTGTTGCAGTGGCCAACGCCCTTCCTCTAGGTGAACGCCCGTTCCGCGCACTCTCGGCGGCAACGCGGCATCGAAAAAATCGAGCACGTCGATACCCATGCGGCTTGGAAGATAGCCCGGCATAAAGCGGACTTCGACCTGATAACCCTGAGCATCTTCTTGCCACTCCCCCGTCAAACGCGGGATGGCGCCATCGCCCTGATCAAGCGACTTCACCACCAGCGGCCCAGGCGCTGCACTAGCCAAGCGCAAACGATGGATACCTGCATCGTCTTCAATCACCAGAATAATCTGATCGGCGCTGGCCGCCTGTGACCAGTGCGCATCAGCCCGCACACGGCTGTGATCGCCGACTGCAACAAACAGATACAACTGGCTCGCGGCTTGTGCCAGTGCCACGCGCAAATCTGGGGCGGGTGACTGATGAAGCAAACCCTGCTCGCGCCAGTCGCTGTCATATCCGTCCAAGATCAGCGGCCCTTCCGCGCGCTGCACGAAGAACGCCGAGCCCGCGGCAGGCAAGACCTCAGGACGCATCGCCACGGCACGCGCCAACATCTGCGCCGATGCCAACTGCACTTGCGCCTGAGCTTCACGCGATTGCGCCTCGAACTGGCGCAGCATCAGCCAACCCGACAAGGGCAACACCAGCGTGGACAGTGCGAGCAGCAGGAGCTTGGTGCGCAGCGACATCAGTAAGAGGAATTGGGACTCAGCGACCAGCGTAACCCAGCCGACAGTGGGTCGGCGCCTTACGCGCGCAGAACTCGCTGATCTCAGCCGCTGATGTAGCTTTGCAGGTGCTCGATCTTCTGGCTTTGCAGGTCGATAACGGCCTTGACCAGATCACCAATCGACACTAAGCCGACCACCACGCCCGCTTCCAGCACAGGCAGGTGTCGAATGTGGTGGTTGGTGCACAGCTGCATACACGCTTCGACCGAATCTTCCGGTGTCACGGTCACCAGCTCAGCCGTCATGATTTCGCTGACGTGCGTATCACGCGAAGAGCGTCCTTTCAGGATCACTTTGCGTGCGTAGTCACGCTCGGAAACTAAGCCGACTAGCTCGTCACCCTGCATCACCAACAAAGCACCGATGAAGCGATCGGCCATGCTGTGTATGGCCGCTAAGACCGGTTCGTCCGGCCCAATCGAGTGAACTTGATCGCCCTTCTGCTGCAGCAATTGTTTGACCTGAAGCATACGTACCTCCATACGGCCATCACCGCCCGAGCCTATCGCATAACATCACCGGATGCGAGCCAAAGTGCGCCCTCGCATGTCGCACACGCAGCACAACCGGATCAGCCCGACCACGCCATCGGCGACTGATAGCCAATACTGGATAAGCACATGACGTTTTTCACGCGACCGGCTTATAGCGACAAGGCATGATGCATATCCCCGCAATACACCAAGGAATCCACCCATGAGCCAGGAAAACTGGAAGCCGGAAACCGTCGCAGTCCACGCCGGCTACTCACCCGACCCGACCACCAAGGCGGTGGCAGTTCCCATTTATCAAACGGTTTCCTACGCCTTCGACAGCACCCAGCACGGTGCTGACCTGTTTGATCTCAAGGTGGCGGGCAACATCTACACCCGCATCATGAATCCAACCACCGATGCATTAGAAAAGCGCGTGGCAGCGATGGAAGGTGGTATCGGCGCATTGGCGGTGGCCTCGGGCATGACGGCTATCCACTATGCCATCCAGACCATCACCAGTGCCGGCGACAACATCGTCTCGACCTCGACGCTCTACGGCGGCACCTACAATCTTTTCGCCCACACGTTCCCGCAAATGGGTATCGAGGTGCGCTTTGCCGATTACCGCGATCCGGCATCCTTTGCTGCGTTGATTGATGAAAGAACCAAGGCAATCTATTGCGAGTCGGTCGGCAATCCGCTCGGCAATGTCACCGATGTTCCGGCGCTGGCCGAGATCGCGCGACGTCACGGCATCCCCTTGATCGTCGATAACACCGTTCCCAGTCCGTACTTACTGCGTCCCATCGAACACGGCGCCGATATCGTTGTGCATGCGGCCACCAAATACATCGGCGGGCATGGCAATAGCATGGGCGGTGTGATTGTCGACTCCGGCAAGTTTCCCTGGGCCGAGCACAAGCAGCGTTTCCCAAGCTTGAACGAACCCGACGTGAGCTATCACGGCGTGGTTTACACCGAAGCCTTGGGTGCGGCTGCCTATATCGGCCGCGCGCGTGTGGTGCCGCTACGCAATCTGGGCGGCGCCATTAGCCCGATGAATGCCTTCCTGCTGCTTCAAGGCATCCAGACCTTGCCTTTGCGCATGGACCGCACCTGCGAAAACGCGCAGGCGATTGCCGAATATCTCGAAAAGCACCCCAAGGTGTCATCGGTCAATTATGCCGGTTTGCCCAGCCATCCCGATTATCAGGTGGCACAGCGACTGATGGGCGGACGCGCGTCCGGCATCATCAGTTTCAATCTCAAGGCCAACGATGGCCGCGCTGCTGGCGCCCGCTTTCAGGACGCACTCAAGCTCTTCCTACGCCTAGTCAATATCGGCGATACCAAGTCACTAGTGTGTCACCCGGCATCAACCACCCATCGACAACTGGGCGCGGAAGAACTGGCCAAGGCCGGCGTTTCGGAAACCATGGTGCGCCTTTCGATCGGCATTGAGCATCTGGACGATCTCAAGGCCGATCTTGAGCAGGCGCTGGCTGCCGTCTGACAGCGGCGATAGCACCCCACCCGACGCAGCGTCGGGTGGGCCTGCGAGAAAAAAGCCGTCTGGGCTCCGGTAGAAATGACGTGACCCTGCGGTTTTGCTCGCGCTGTAAGCTCGATTAACCCCATCATTGATGCGGTCACGTTGAAGCAGCACACAGCCACCTGGAGAACTGCCATGCGTTTACTGTCCCTTCTGCTTCTGTTGTCGAGCGTTGCCTTGAGCGCTGCGGCACAAGTCCCGCAACCCCCACGGATCTGGATTCCACCGCAGGCGGATCTCAAACCCATCGTGCTCGACACGGTGGCCATCGAGATCACGATGCACGGATTCCTTGCCCGCACCCGCATCGACATGACCTTCGAGAACCCAAACGCACGCGTGCTAGAAGGCGAATTCGTGTTTCCACTGGGGCCGGGACAGACAGTGAGCGGCTACGCCTTGGACGTCGATGGCGCAATGCGCGAAGGCGTGGTCGTGGCGAAGGAAACCGCACGTGTTGCGTTCGAGGAAACCACCCGCGTTCGCATTGACCCGGGCTTGGCTGAACTGACCCAAGGCAACGTGTTCCGCACCCGGCTCTATCCCATCCCGGCCAAGGGCAAACGACGCATTGCGCTCGAATTCGAACAGGTGATGGATGACGCGGGTACGCACTGGCGTTATCTGATGCCCTTGCAGCTGCGCGAACCAATAAAGCACTTCTCGGTCAAGGCCGAAGCGCCACTTGATGCACCGGCGCCAGAACTGGGCATGGATTCACCTGATACTGACTTGCGATTTACCGAAGCAGCCAGCGTCTGGCGTGCCGAATTCTCGCGCGAGAACATCACTCCACAGCGCGAACTGGCCTTTCGTGTTCCGAAGAAGTCCAGCGATGTCGCGCTCTTGGAAGCCAGCGATCGTTTGGAGCCGGCACAGCGCGCGTTGCTGGCACGACTCGACACCGGGCGGCCGGAAAACCTGCCCGCACCCACGCCACCACGCCGGATCGCGCTGTTCGTCGATGCCTCCGGCAGCGCTAACGACCGCGACCTAGAGCGCGAGCGTGCGGCACTGGAAACGTGGTTCAAGTCCTTGGCTAATGTGTCTGTCGACTTGATCGTGTTTCGCGATACCGCTGAAGCCGTGCGCTCGTTCACGGTGAAAAAGGGCGATGCGACGACGCTGCTTGATGCGCTGGAAAAACTGCCACATGACGGCGCCAGCAATTATGGCGCGATTGATTTCCATGCAGCGAAGACGGCGGATTTGGCGCTGGTGATCGGTGATGGCCTCGATACATTCGGATCGGGCCGGATTGATTTCAGCGGAGCACCTGCACGTGTGTTTGTGCTGCACGCCGCCCAGCGCGCCGATCATACGCGGCTTGCGGAAATTGCCCGCCACGGTGGCGCGGTGCTGGACCTAACGCGCATGGATGCGACTGAAGCGGTTGCGGCACTGGCCGCATCGGGCTGGCGGCTGCTGGCTGTGGACAGCAAGGGCGCATGCACCGATTTGGCACCGCTGGCACCACATCCAGTGGCTGCCACGATGACACTGACCGGGCGCTGCACCGGCAAGGCCAGCTTGCGCGTGCGCTTTGGCAGCGCGGACGGCACCAAAACGGTCGAACGCCAACTGACCATCGGTGACGCCAAAGCGGTCGATGGTGTGTTGGCCGATGCCGTCTGGCGGGCCGCGGCGCAAGCGCGTATCGCGCAATTGCAGGCAGCGGCCAAGCCTGACATCGACGCCATCACCAAGCTTGCGGTGCAGCACAACGTGGTCACCGCCCACACTGGAACGTCTTTCGTGAGTGGCACGCCCAACGCCATCCCTGGCTGGAAACCCTGTTATTGCCCACGGCTCAGGCCGAGCGCGATATCTGGCAGCAGATCAGCGCCAGCGACAAACTTCCAGCAAAGCAACTCGCCGCCAACCGCGAGCAACTGGAGACCTTACTGACTCAAAGCCGCAGCTTGGCCGAACGCTGGTCTAGTGCCGGCGCAGAGCCGGCCTCACGTGCCGCTTGGGAGCGCGAAGCCACCGCCTTGATGCTGCGTATCGATACCTTGCGCAGCCTTCGCTTAGAACTCGCTCCAACATCCAGCCAAATACGCGGCGGATCCGACTCTGCTTTGCTTGGGGCTGCAGCAGCGCCACCGCCTGCTCCAGCGCCGCCGCCCGCACCACAATCACCTGCACCGCGTTATCAAGACGAGCAAAGCGTCTCGCAAGAAAGCCTCGACAGCGTCCAGGTCAGCAGCCAACGCCAAGCTGCCTCAGGCAACGCAATGGCGAAGGCCTCGCCACCAGTTATGCACGCCCAAATCCAACTGTCAGGCTGGAACCCCGATACGCCTTATCTCAAAACCCTGCGCGCGGCCAAAGACCCTTACGCCGCCTACCTAACACTGCGCAAAGAGCATCTTGCCGCACCGAGCTTCTTCCTTGATGTGGCGGACTTCTTTCGCGACGACGTAAAAAATGCTGAATTGGCCGTGCGCGTGCTCTCAAATCTGGCTGAAATCGGTGACGAGAACACGGCCTTGCTGCGTATCCTTGGCTATCGCTTGGTGCAATGGGATCAACCAGAACTCGCTATCCGCGCATTTGAAGACGCCTTGGCGCAACGCCCGGAAGAACCACAGAGCCACCGCGACCTAGCGCTTGCCTTGGCACGTCTTGGCACACCAGATATCGCTCGCGCGGTAGCGCTGTTATGGGACGTTGCCATAGGCAACTGGTCATCGCGCTTCCCCGGCATCGACTTGATCGCCTTGCACGAATTGACCGCGATGTTGAAGAGCCATCCTGATGCCGACGTGTCCGCACTGCACATCCCGAGCGAGCTTTTAGCCCCGGTCGAAGTCGGACTGCGCGTGCTGCTGACCTGGGATGCCGACAACACCGATATCGACCTTCACGTCATCGACCCGAGCGGTGAGGAGGTCTATTACAGCCATCCCCGCAGCCAGAGCGGCGGTGATCTGAGCCGCGACTTCACCCAAGGCTATGGCCCCGAGGTTTTCACTATCGCTCGCCCCTTGCCCGGCACCTACCGCATCCGAACTCGCCGAACCCAGTCGCCAAGCCACTACTCGGCGATTGGAAAGCAACAAGGAGGTTATCGATATCGGCCAGTTCCGCGTGGCGCCGGAGAATCAACGATAAAGCGGCGTGTGCCAGTCAGCCCGGATCGGGCTGGCTGGCTGGCACTGGATCGCAGCTCAGCCAAACCGAATCCTAACCTCACCCAACCACGTGAGAAGCTCCGCCGCCTTTCGCAGTCGCACGGCGAGCGTGTGCGGATCAGTGTCAGCATGGGCATCCCACGCAAGCAAGATATCGACTCCGACTTTGCCGTCGAAATAGTGCAGGCGGATGTTCGACCACGCCTCTTCAGGAACAAGTCCGGTCCAATATTCACGCAGCTGCGCAATCACTTCACGTCGGAGCGGTAACTCGCGTGTGCGCGCCTCCTGCTCGTCGTCCTCCAGATCAACGTGGATCGTCACGTCAATAATGTCGTGACGGCTGTCCAGCAGCCGATCGTGCACATACATGCCGATCTGATGGCCTTCGGACACGCTCAACTGCGGGCTGACTTTGACGTGTGCGTCCAGCACCACGCGGCCACCCATACTGCGAGTGCGTAGCAGCAGCAAATCGTGTACACCTTCGACGTCATTGATGAGCGCACGGATAGCACGCAGGCGCTCTGGCTCCAAACCCGTATCGATCAGTTCACGCGTGGCCTTGCGTGCA
>CAJDVW010000026.1_pt1 | contig 15035 bp, 15 predicted proteins | sample 7391471 | NCBI WGS metagenome assembly CAJDVW01 (sample SAMEA7055714, study PRJEB34461) | soil metagenome | biome: terrestrial ecosystem; feature: Peninsula; material: soil | place: Antarctica | collected 2016
CGATCCGGTGAGTCCTGACTTATCATGCCGGGCCTTTGCAGGCAGGATTACCATGACAGACACCGTTGCATTCGTTTTCCCCGGTCAAGGTTCGCAGTCACTCGGTATGTTGGCTGACTTGGCCGACGCTCATCCGATAGTGCGTGAAACCTTTGACGAGGCTTCCGAGGCAACAGGAGTCGACTTGTGGACCTTGACGCAGGACGGGCCACAGGCGCAACTTGATCGTACCGAATTTACCCAGCCGGCATTGCTGGCTGCTGGTGTTGCTGTGTGGCGCGCTTGGAACAAGGCGGGTGGGCCGAAGCCAGGGTTAATGGCTGGACACAGCTTGGGCGAGTACGCCGCGCTGGTTGCCGCTGGGGCGCTGTCGCTGGGGCAAGCCGCACGCTTGGTCCGTTTGCGCGGACAGCTGATGCAAGGTGCCACGCCTGACGGAAGCGGCGCGATGGCGGCAGTGCTCGGCGCGGACGAGGCCTTGGTCCGCGAAGTATGCGAGGCGGCTGCCCACGCGCAGGTGCTGGTGCCGGCCAACTTCAACTCGCCGGGGCAGATCGTAATCGGTGGCCACACCGAAGCGGTTGATCGCGCAATTGCGCTGTTTACTGAGCGCGGTGTGCGCAAAGTGGTCAAACTAGCGGTGAGCGTACCTTCGCATACACCCTTGATGCGTGACGAAGCGAATCGTTTGGCAGAAGCCATGCGCTCGCTGGACTGGCGTATGCCGGAGATTCCCGTGGTACAGAATGTAGATGCGAGCGTGCACGACAGCCTCGATACGATTTGCGAAGCCTTGGTGAAACAACTGTATCTGCCAGTGCAGTGGACTTCCTGCGTTGAGGCGCTGGTTGCAAAAGGCGCGACCCGTATCGGTGAGTGTGGTCCTGGAAAAGTACTTACCGGCCTGATCAAACGCATTGATCGCGAGGTTGACGGGCGCGCACTGGGACTACCATCTGACTTCACCGCAGCAATGGAGGCATGGGCATGAGTGGGGCGTTGAAAAACGAAATAGCACTGGTGACTGGCGCCAGTCGAGGCATCGGAGCGGCGGTCGCCGATATCCTGGCCGCGATGGGAGCGACTGTCATTGGCACGGCGACAACTGCGTCAGGTGCCGACGCGATCTCAACACGTTTGGCTGCACTCGGTGGCACGGGTCGCGCGTTGAACGTGACCGACGCGGAAGCTGTGGACACTCTGTTGGCTGAAGTTGCAGCGCAGTTCGGCCCAATTTCCATCCTGGTCAACAATGCCGGCATCACCCGCGACAACCTGCTGATGCGGATGAAGGAGGAGGACTGGCAGTCCGTTCTGGATACCAACCTTTCCAGCATTTACCGCACCAGCAAGGCGGTATTGCGCGCGATGATGAAGGCCCGCCATGGTCGGATCATCAATATCGCTTCGGTGATCGCTTTGACCGGAAACGCGGGACAAGCGAACTATGCAGCAGCCAAGGCCGGTATCATTGGTTTCTCCAAGTCACTGGCCAAGGAAATTGGCTCGCGCGGGATCACGGTTAATGTGGTGGCGCCGGGCTTTATCGAAACTGACATGACACGCGATCTGCCCGAGGATGCCAAAACGGCAATGGCGGGTCAGATTGCGCTGGGGCGTTTGGGTTCGCCACAGGATGTGGCTGAGGCCGTCGCGTTTCTTGCTTCACCGGCGGCGGCTTACATCACGGGCGAAACCCTCCACGTCAATGGCGGCATGTACATGCCATGAGTTTTTTCTGGGAGTTTCCGGCGATGGCTGGGCTCTCAAGGTTTGTGTACCGGCGGGTGGCTCGCATCGCCGGTCTCCACTACAATGCGCGGGCTTTTCCCTGAGGATAGACAAGCAATGAGCAGCATCGAAGAACGTGTCAAAAAGATCGTCGTGGACCAATTGGGCGTCAAGGAAGAAGATGTATCCGCCAACGCCTCGTTGGCACTTGAAGAAGAGTTCGAGTGCGAGATCCCCGACGAAGAAGCCGAGAAGATCACCAGCGTCCAGCAGGCGATCGACTACGTGAAGGCTCACGTCGAGTCCTGATCCGCACCAACGGACACAGGAATGTCGCGCCGTGTCGACACCGTCAGGTGCGATCTGCGGCCGGCAGGTGTGTCCGAAAGTGATCGTGAGGGCAAGGCTGTGCGTCAGTGCAGCCTTGCCGTTTTGCCAGATATCCAGTCGAGGATAGTCAGCACATGAGCCGTCGCGTCGTCGTCACCGGACTTGGCATGATTTCCCCCGTCGGCAATACCGTCGAGGCGGCGTGGAATGCCATAGTCAATGGCCAGTCGGGTATCGGGCCGATCACCGGTTTTGATGCCTCCACTTTTCCCACCCGGATTGTCGGCGAAATCCGCGATTTCGATCCGACGATCTTCATACCGCCCAAGGACGCCCGCAAAATGGAGTCCTTCATCCATTACGGGGTGGCAGCCGCATCGATGGCGCTGGAAGACGCGGGTCTGGAAATTGGCCCCCACAATGCTGAGCGTATCGGCATACTGGTCGGGTCTGGGATCGGTGGCGTTCTCGGCATCGAACAAACCGCAATTAAATTGCATGAAGGTGGGATTCGCAAGATCTCGCCTTTCTATGTGCCCAGCACCATCATTAATATGTTGCCGGGTCAAATCAGTATCCTGAAAGGTATCAAGGGCCCGAGCTTTTCCGCGGTGTCCGCCTGCGCCTCGTCGAACCATTCCATTGGCACCGCGATGCGCATGATCCAGTACGGGGATGCAGACGTGATGGTGGCCGGTGGCGCCGAGCGTGGCTCCTCACCGACATCAATGGGCGGCTTCTGTGCCATGAAAGCCATGTCCACCCGCAACGATGAGCCGCACCGCGCCTCGCGTCCTTGGGACAAGGATCGTGATGGCTTCGTGCTGGGTGATGGCGCTGGCATCTTGATTTTGGAAGAGTACGAGTACGCCAAGGCCCGCGGCGCGCGTATTTATTGCGAATTATCCGGTTTTGGCGCCAGTTCCGACGCGTGGCACATGACCGCACCCTCGGAAAATGGAGACGGCCCTGCGCGCTGCATGGCGGCGGCGTTGCGTGACGCCAAATTGACGCCCGAGCAGGTCGGCTATCTCAATGCTCACGGCACCTCGACACCGCTTGGTGATCTGGCGGAGACCCTTGCGGTCAAACGAGCCTTCGGTGATCACGCCGGCAAGGTCATGGTGTCTTCGACCAAATCCATGACAGGGCACCTGCTGGGCGCGGCTGGTGGCGTCGAAGCCATCTTCACTGTGCTGGCGCTGCACCACGGCATCGTGCCTCCGACCATCAATCTGGACGAGCCCAGCGACGGCTGCGACCTCGACTACGTGCCGAACGTGGCTCGTCAGGTATCGATTGATGCGGCGATGTCCAACGGTTTCGGTTTCGGTGGCACCAACGGTTCACTGATTTTCCGCCGACTCTGAACCAGAAGCGGATTGATCTTGCCCGCCATCAGGCTCCCCGGCCGGGTCGATCCGCTGGCCTTGCATCGCCATGATCCCTCGCGCTATCCGCTGCTGCTGCAAAGCACCGGCGTCGAAGAAAAGCGCGCTCGATACGACATTCTTCTCGCCTTTCCACAAGGCGGTTTGCGACTTGATCGTGATGGTGTGACCCGTGATCTGAATGGTCAGCTGGTACCGGGATCGTTTGACCGGGCGCTCGACGATGCGTGGAGTGCGGTCGCTGTCGATCAATCAACTGATCCAGAACTGCCATTTTCAGGCGGCTGGGCGCTGTTTTTTTCCTACGAATTTGCCGGTGTCATCGAACCTTCGCTGCGTTTACCAGCCGCGCCGGAGCCTCTGCCGCTGGCGCTGGCCTTGCGTTGTCCCGCAGCCCTGATCGTTGATCACATCGACGAGGTTTCGTGGTTGGTGGCCGAGTCCGGGTGTTCGGCCTTGCTGGAGCAGATGCGGCTCGACCTTGATGCGTGCGGGCGGGCCGAGAGCTTTCGACCTATTCCACTGAACGCGTCGGAGGTTACCGAGTCGCCGGCTGCAGAATACGTCGCTGCGGTCGAGCACGCGCTGGAATACATCGCCGCGGGTGATGTATTCCAGATCAACCTCTCGCGTCGCTGGGAAGCCGAGCTGCCGCCTGATATCAGCCCCAGCGACGTATATTTCGCCCTGCGCGACAGCAACCCCGCGCCTTTTGCCGGTTTGATGGCTTGGGATGATTGGGCGATTGTGAGCACCTCGCCGGAACGACTGGTCGCGGTGCATGGCGATCGCGTTGAAACTCGGCCAATCGCGGGCACCCGCCCACGCGTACCGGGTGACGACGATACCAACCGGATCAGGGAGCTTCTGGGCCATCCCAAGGAGCGCGCGGAGCACATCATGCTGATCGACTTGGAGCGCAACGACCTCGGTCGCATTTGCATGCCAGGCAGCATCGAGGTGGATGAACTGATGGCGGTGGAAAGTTATGCCCACGTGCATCACATCGTTTCTAATGTGTCCGGCCGATTGCGTCCGGGCACCACGCCGGCTGCGGTTCTGCGTGCGGTCTTTCCGGGTGGCAGCATCACTGGTTGTCCGAAGGTGCGCTGCATGCAGTTGATTGCCGAATTGGAAGGTCAGGGGCGAGGGGCCTATACCGGTGCTTTTGGCTGGTTGGGTCGTGACGGCAGCATGGATCTCAATATTCTGATTCGCAGTTTGACCGTGCACGCAGGGCGTGCCAGCTTTCGTGCGGGTGCCGGCATCGTGGCCGATTCCGACCCGCGAACTGAGTTGGACGAAACCCGAGCCAAGGCGCGCGGCTTGTTGCGGGCCTTTGTTTCGTCCGATTGAGGGGGCGGCTCCGTTATCCTGTCCGCATGATTTCCATAATTCCTTTCATTTCGTATCAAGCCGGAACGCAGGGCGCCGCATGTTGACCATCAACGCATCTGTCCCGTCTCGCCAAGGTGGTTTTTGGCGCGGTTTTTTCATGTTTGTACTTTTGATAATCGCTATCGTCGCAGCAGGTGCGGCGTGGTTGTATCAGGACTACCAGCGCTTTCAGCAGTCTCGATTGGCATTGGGCGATACGCCGCAAGTGATCGAGATCGCACGCGGCACCTCGTTTCGCGGCGTAGTGGCGCAACTGCAGTCTCGTGGCCTTGACGCCGGCGTTCACGAAGTCTATTGGCGTGCTCTGGCGTGGGAGAACAAGGCGCGGGTGCAAGCGGGCGAGTATTCGGTTGATCCGTCTCTGACACCTCTTGCGCTGCTGGCAAAGTTCCAGCGCGGTGAGGTCATCCAATACCGCTTTACTATCGTCGAAGGCTGGACAGTGCACGAATTGCGCTTGGCATTAGCGCGTGATCCCGTGTTGGAGCAAACCCTTGGCGGCGTGCCAGAAGACGGATTGCTAGCTCATCTGGGTGTCGATATGGGTGTGGACGGTGCCGATGGCATCGCATCACCAGAAGGGCTTTTCCTGCCTGAAACCTATCAGTTCACCCGTGGAACCCGTGACGTGCAGGTGTTGCGTCGCGCCCACGACGCATTACGGACAACGCTGGACGAGGCGTGGAAGGGTCGAGCCAACGAACTACCATTGGCCTCACCCTACGAAGCACTGATATTGGCATCGATTGTCGAGAAGGAAACCGGCTTGCCGGAAGAGCGCGCCGAAGTCAGCGGAGTGTTCGTGCGGCGACTGCGCATCGGGATGCGATTGCAGACCGATCCCACCGTTGCTTATGGAGTGAGCCCGACTTTTTCTGGCAGTCTCACGCGGACGCATCTTGAGATCGATACGCCTCACAACACCTATACCCGCGATGGCCTGCCGCCAACGCCGATCGCTTTGCCGGGCCGAGCCGCGATCCAAGCGGCCTTGCATCCGGCGCCTGGGGACGCCCTGTATTTCGTCGCGCGCGGCGAGGGCAGTGGGCACGTCTTTTCGCGCACCTTGCAAGAGCATAACCGTGCGGTGGCTGAGTATCGTCGCAGGCTGCGCCGGCCATGAGCGGTCGACTGATCACGCTGGAAGGTGGTGAGGGCGCCGGCAAATCCACCGCATTGTCGTTTCTGGCGGAGCGACTCGCCGCCACCGGCGCTGAATTGGTGTGTGTGCGTGAACCCGGGGGCACCGCTATCGGTGAGGCGATCCGCGCCATTTTGCTCGATCCAAACAATCCGGAATTGTTTGCGGAAACCGAGTTACTTCTGATGTTTGCCTCGCGCTCGCAGTTGCTGCGTGAAACCATCCTGCCCGCGCTGTCGCGCGGGGCCGTGGTGCTATCAGATCGCTTTACCGACGCGAGCTTCGCCTATCAGGGCGGCGGGCGTGGCATCGATATGGGGCGCATTGCTGAACTCGAGCGTTGGGTGACCGGGGTTAAGCCGGATTTGACCTTTCTGCTTGATCTGCCGGTTCAACAGGGTCTTGCGCGTGTCCGTGGCCGTGGCCCAAGTGATCGGATCGAACACGAAGCCGAGGAGTTCTTCGAGCGGATGCGGGCCACCTACTTGCAACGCGCGGCATCCGAGCCAGCGCGTTGGCGGGTGGTTGATGCGTCGCAGCCGATCGAGAGCGTGCTCGGCGCGCTTGATGCTGCGCTGACTGAGTGGTTGGGGAGGGTCTCGTGAATCCTGATTTGAGTCCTTGGCAACAGCGTGCCTGGAGTCAGGCCATGCTCGCTCTCAATGCCGGACGTCTGCCACACGCGCTTTTGATTGCGGGCCCGGCTGGCTTGGGCAAACTCACCTTGGCGCGTCATCTGGCTCGCCGTTTGATGTGTGTGACGCCACAGGCCGATGCCGCCTGCGGTCGTTGCCGCAATTGCACGCTCATTGCCGCCGGCACCCATCCAGACTTGATGGAAGAGACCCTTCAAACCAACGACAAAGGCGACTTGCGCAAAGAAATTCTAATCGCGCAGATTCGCCGGCTGAGTGAAAAGCTCAATCTGACCCCACAGATTGCGGCCGGGCAGGTGACTCTCATTCATCCCGCTGATGCGATGAACCGCAATGCCTTCAACGCCTTGCTCAAGACCCTGGAAGAACCGCCGCCGGGGCGCTATTTGATTCTTATCGCGAATCAACCACAACGCCTTCCCGCCACCATTCGCAGTCGTTGCCAGTGGTTGCAAGTGGAATTGCCCGCGCGTGCCGAGGCGCTGGTGTGGCTGCGCGAACAGGGTGCCAATACGGAGCTCACGGAGGAAGCACTCGATGCAGCGCAGGGCAATCCAGGCCTCGCCCTAGAATATCTGTCCGGCGATGGCATGGCCTTGCGTCGTGCCGTGGCTGAAGACCTCGCGGCACTGGCCACCGGGCGACTCACAAGTATCGATGTGGCGACGACGTGGGCAGACGACCGTCCGGCACAGCGGCTGCGCTTTGTCGGTGAACTGGTGCGTGATCATCTAGCCGTTGCTGCCGGAGCCAAGCGCATTGACGTATTGGCTAAGGCCGGTTTCTCTGCCGTACCCGACCCATTCCGGCTGGCAAGCTGGTTCGACGATGTGGTGCGCGCGCTGAATCAACTCAGTGGCCCCATGCGCGATGACCTTCAGATCGCAGAGCTGCTGATCGCGTGGCAGCGACTGTGCGCCGCCTGATCGGCGTTTTCTCCGGCGGACGTGTCTAATTCATTCCCATTGAAGTGAGCTGCTAGTCCGAAGCAACGTTTGAAAAACCCGCATCGGTCAGTGCCAGTTTCGATAGATCAACCATCATTCCTGATTCCACCACCTGCCGATAGTGACGTGATGCCTGATCGGCCAGTTGCGCGTTCTTTGTGCGAGAAATTTCGACTCTATTGGCCATTATCAACACCGTGCCGTACATCAGCTCCTCGGCCATGCGCTGCCGTTCGACTTCGCTTTGTCGTGCGAGAAGCTGATTGCTCGGTATGGTTTCTCGCAGCTGATCGCGCACCGCTCGGATCGATTGCGGGCTGATGGCCTCGCGCTTGTGCACAATCGCCCAGCCCGCGATCAGGTAGGCCGTGATCACGTCGGCCAAATTGTCGGGCTTCAAGCCGTTGGGGCGCGCAATTTCGTCGCGATAGCCGGCCAGCCAATCGGTGCCCAATGCTCGATCAACGGCACCTTTCTGCCCAGGGTTTTGTCGGAGCAGTTCATCGCGAAATGCGCGTTTCACCTGCCTCGAAATCTCGGCGTTGTCGGAAACATCTAGCGTCGTTTCAGCTCGTGTTGATACCCGTGGCGGATTGCCGCGCGCCTTCTTGTCAGTCTTGTTGATATAGGACTGCATGGATGCGCCCGTGATCATCGGGCCGCTCATGTCGATGATCGGTGCTTGATACGCAGGGCCGCTGAGGTACTGCGCGTTCGCTACACCACAAAAAAGCATCACACTGGACACGATAGTCAGGAGCAGTAAGCGTGGGCGATTCCGTGTTTGCATGGCGTTCTTCCTTATGACTGGGAGCGTGGCAGGCTGGGTATAGTCAGCACGATCAAGCACGTTTACATAGCGCGTTTCGTGCGCGAAATCATGCTGTCATGCGCAATCGAGCACAACGCCATGATGGCCTGAAGCGCCAGAGCGCGTCATGAACGAAGCCCGCGTGAAACACACTGCAAGCCACGCAAAAATTGCCCGCGTTCATCGGGCTGGACTGACCGTTTGTCGGCGATCTAAGATAGGTGATCACCTACAGGGGCACAGACATGTTGCCAAGCACCGCCAGACAGGGCGTTTTGTCGTTGGCCATCAAGGAGAAGAGTCAGCTTTACGGTGCGTATATGCCGTTTCTCAAGGGTGGCGGAATCTTTGTTCCTACTCCCAAACGCTACAGCTTGGGTGACGAAGTTTTTGTCATGCTGACCTTGTTGGATGACAAAGAGCGCTTGCCGGTTGCCGGCCAAGTCGTGTGGCTCACCCCGGCCGGTGCGCAGGGAAACCGTGTGGCAGGCATCGGTGTGCAATTTTCCGCCTCGCCGGAAGGCGAAACGGTGCGTGGCAAGATCGAGACGCATCTGGCTGGCATGCTCAACGGCGAGAGACCGACGTTCACGATGTGAGCTGTTTACGGTAGCGGTGAGCCCTTACTGTCGGCTGGCTTCGCATCGTGCACAACATCATCTTCTGGTGCCGCTAATGCATCGCCTCACGCCACCTATTCATCTGGTCTTGCGTCCCTCGACCTTACTTCGCGCCGCAATGCTGGTCTTGTCGCTCTTGGCGGCCGTGGCGGTGCGTTTGTCGCAGCTACCTGATGTCTGGATTCTGATTCTTGTGCCGTTCGCTTGGTCGAGTTTTCGCCGCGTATCGAAGGGCATGCCCTTGTCTTTGATCCTTCGCGGCGATGGCAGTGTGGATCAAGTCGATGTCATGGGTAATGCACAGCCGGTCCAAGTTCTGGGCTTACACGAACGCGGTCTTTTGGGTGTATTAGTGTTGGGGATCGACGGCAGACGTCAGAATTTGCCGTGGGCGGCTGATAGTCTGTCGCGAGCGCTGCGGCGCGATCTTCGACTCTGGATGCGCGATCATGTGCGTGCAGTTGAGGCAAAGGCTGCATCTTCCTTAAGCAATTCACCGAGTCCCGAATGATCCGACCCTTGGAATTGGCGATTGGCCTGCGCTACACCCGCGCCAAACGTCGCAACCGCTTCATTTCCTTTATTTCTGCGGTCTCGATGATGGGCATCGCGCTGGGCGTGGTGGCATTGATCGCCACGATTTCGGTGATGAATGGTTTTGAGTCCGAGTTGCGCACTCGCATCCTTGGCATGGTGTCGCATGCCACGATCAGTGGAGTGGGTGAGGATCTGCATGATTGGCCACATGCCGTCGAGGTGGCTGGGCGGGACCCGCGTGTGCTGGGTGCTGCGCCCTATGTTGAACGTGAGGCCTTGATCAGCGCGCAGCGCAGTCAGGGTGCTTTGTTGCGCGGGATCGAGCCGGCGCTGGAGCCTGCTGTTTCCAGCATTGGTGAAAAGATGAAGGCTGGCTCCATCCAAGATTTGGAGCCGGGCAAGTTCCGTGTGCTGCTCGGCACCGAACTGGCGATGGTGTTGGGTGTGGATTTGGGCGACAGCGTGACCGTGCTGGTGCCTGAGGCTCGCAGCACGCCGGTTGGCGTGGTGCCACAGATGAAGCGGTTTAAGGTGGCCGGTATTTTCGAAGCGGGTATGCAGGAATACGACTCGCAACTCGCGATTGTTCACATGGCCGATGCACAGCGACTCTTGCGTATGGGTGACGGTGTCACCGGGGTGCGGCTGAAGCTCACCGACATGTTTCAGGCCTGGACGGTGGCACGTGATCTGGCCGATAACATCGGTGAGTACTATCGGGTGCGCGACTGGGCGCGTGATCACGCCAACTTTTTTCGTGCTATCCAGATGGAAAAGACGGTGATGTTCGTGATCCTCTCCTTGATTGTCGCGGTGGCTGCGTTCAACTTGGTGTCGTCGCTGATCATGCTGGTCACCGACAAGCAGGCCGATATCGCGATTTTGCGCACTCTTGGATTCACACCGGGTTCGGTCATGGCGGTGTTCGTGGTGCAGGGCACTTTGATCGGAGTCAGTGGCATCGCCTTGGGCGTGCTCGGGGGTGTGCTGTTGACCCAGAACCTTGACACCATCATGCACGTACTCGAGAGCATTCTCGGCTTTGAATTGATGCCAGCCGATGTTTATTACATCAGCGGTGGAGTGCCGACTGACCTGCGGCTAGACAATATATTGACGATTTCTGGTGTGGCCTTTGTGATGTGCATGATCGCGACGATTTATCCGGCCTGGCGCGCATCGCGTACCGACCCAGCGGCGGCGCTGCGCTATGAATGAGGCTGCAGCGATGAGCGACGTTGTGATCCGGTGTGCCGGCCTGTCCAAGACGTATGCCGAGGGTGGCTTAAACACGCCGGTATTCGATGGCTTGGAGCTTTCTGTCGCTGCGGGCGAAACCGTGGCCATTGTTGGCGCGTCCGGCGCAGGTAAAAGCACCTTGCTGCATATTCTTGGCGGCTTGGATACGCCCAGTGCCGGTGAGGTGTTTGTGGGCGGCGAGGCCATGAGTCAGCTGTCAAATGCTGCCCGTGGACGGCTGCGTAACCGCGCTCTCGGCTTCGTCTACCAGTTTCATCACCTCTTGCCTGAGTTCACCGCGTTGGAGAACGTGATGATGCCGCTGCTGATCCGGCGCACGCCCGAGGCTGAGGCGCGACGAGCTGCCAGCGACCTGCTCGATCGGGTCGGACTGTCGGCTCGGGTGATGCACAAGCCCGGCGAACTGTCCGGTGGTGAGCGTCAACGCTGCGCCGTGGCGCGGGCCTTGGTTACGCGCCCGGCGTGTGTGCTGGGCGACGAACCCACTGGCAATCTCGACGAGAAAACGGCGTCGCAGGTCTATGAGTTGATGCTCGAGCTTAACCGCGAAATCGGTACCAGCTTCGTCCTTGTTACTCACGATCGCAAACTCGCTCGCACCATGGATCGCGCCCTCGAACTGGCCAATGGCCGATTGCGCGAGCTGGGGCCGGACGAGGTGTAAGCAGTGTTTCGCGCCCACAGGCCCACTCCTGCGGACGCGGCGCTGACGCCACGACTCGATATCGTCTTCGCGGCGGGCTTGCTCATTGGGGTCAGCGCGGCGATGGGTTTGCCGCAGGCCTTGCCGGCGTGGTTGTGCTGGACGGTGGTGCTATTGGGTGTCGTCGGCATGTGGCGCCTGCCGCGCTGGCGTCTGGTGGCGGGGCTCGGGATAGGATTTGGCTGGGCTGTATTGGTGGCGAGTTGGACCATGCAGGCGCGCTTGCCAGTCGACATGGAAGGTGGTGACTTCATCATCGAAGGTCAGGTCCGCAGCCTGCCGCTCAAACGCGACGGCCAGATTCGCTTTCAGTTTGATGTCAGCCATGGCGAAGGTGAGGCCGTGGTGCTGGTAGGCAAACGTCTGCGCCTTGCTTGGTATCGCAGTCAGGTCGTGCCAGAACCTGGCAGCACGTGGCGTCTTGCGGTGCGGCTTAAACGTCCGCGCGGCACACTTAATCCGGGTGGTTACGACTACGAGCGCCGTGCATTGGAGCAGCGCATTGCTGCGACCGGCTATGTGCGTGATGGACCGGAGAATGTGGAGTTACGCGCTGGCGGAGGCATTGATGCGCTGCGACTGACCGTTTCCGATGCCATCGCTCGTGCGGTTGACGCGCCGCGAGCGCGGTTCGTGCAGGCGCTTGCAGTGGGTGATACGCGTGGGCTCGATGGCGATGACTGGCACGTTCTGCGTGCCACCGGCATCGCTCATCTAGTTGCCATTTCTGGCTTGCATGTTGGCATCGTGGCGGGTGTCGGCGCGCTGTTGATGCGGCTGTTTTACCGCCGCATCCCTCGCCTTGGCCTGCGATTGCCCTTGCCACAGGCGGCTGCTCTAGCGGCTCTGCTTCTGGCAGCGGTTTACACGGGCTTGGCCGGCTTCGCCTTGCCGACGGTACGCACCTTGTTGATGATCAGCGCAGCACTTTTGGCGGTGCTGCTGCGGCGTGGCTTCCATCCGGTGCAGGCATTTGCATTGGCTTTGATCGCGGTGCTCCTGTTTGATCCGCTGGCTGTGCTCAATGCCGGATTCTGGCTGTCATTTCTTGGTGTGGCGTGGTTGTTGTGGTGCTTGCCGCAGGTCAGTGGACCGTCGTGGTGGCGCACGCTGATCTCGGTGCAGGGTGTGATGACGCTGGGCCTTTTACCCTTGACGGTATGGTTTTTTGGGCAGGCATCGGTGGCTGGGCCTTTTTGCAATCTCATTGCTGTGCCGTGGGCCAGTCTCGTTGTCGTGCCAGTGGCTTTGCTCGGCACGCTGTTGGAGCTGTGTGTTTCAGGTGCGGGGTCGTGGCTATTTCAACTGTCAGCGTGGTTGATGCAAGGTTTGTGGATGCTGATGGAGCCGGTGGCGGCGTGGCATGGGTCTCTGATCTATCTTCCAGAGCCATCGTCGCTGGTCTTTGCCTTGGCATTGGTCGGTGCGTTCTGGTTGCTACTTCCGCGTGGAGTGCCAGGTAAGGCAATGGCGGGGCTATTGTTTGTGCCCTTGTTGTTTCCGGCTCAGACTCGGCCGCCGGCCGGAAGTCTGGACGTGAGCGTGCTGGATGTGGGGCAGGGCTTATCAGTGCTGCTGCGCACACGAGGACACGTCGTTTTGTATGACGCCGGCCCGGCCTTTCCCGGCGGCATGGACATGGGTGAAGCAGCGGTCGTTCCAGCGCTGCGGGCATTGGGCGTGGGTAAGGTGGATCTTCTGGTGATCAGCCACGACGACAATGACCACGCTGGCGGCGCCGCGGCAGTCAAGCGCGCCTATTCCCCGATGCAATCGGTGGTGTCCCGAAAGCAACTCGACGTGGGTGAGGTCAGTTGTCAGGCTGGTATGGAATGGGTCTTTGGTGCGGTGACGGCAAAGGTTTTGCATCCGCCCGAGTTCTTCCCTTATATGGCCAATGAAAGCTCTTGCGTGCTGCGATTTGAAACAGATGGCGTGGGCCTGGCGCTGCTGCCCGGTGATGCGGGCGCCTTGATTGAACAACGCGTGGTGCGTGAACAAGCCGACGCTCTGCCGGCGGCTGTGCTGGTGATGCCGCACCACGGCAGCCTCACGTCGTCGTCGGAGGGATTTATTGACGTGGTGGCGCCACAACTTGCTCTGATTGGTGCCGGATATCGCAATCGGTATGGCTTACCACGCGACGACATATTGGCGCGTTATCACGCACGGGATATTGATGTGCTGAACACCGCGAAGACGGGCGCGATCCATATGCGGATCGATCGCACGGGGATCCATGATCTTCGGTACGAGCGCGCCATGCGGCCCGCGTTGTGGCGCGAGCGATGAGTCTTGCTTGCCGAACAGCCTGCGGCGTTTAGATCACGGGGAACGAGTCGTCTGGCAAGACGACATCACCGGCGCGAGGTGCCGCTGCACTGGCGATGGCTGGGTCCGTCAATGAGAGTCTGCGCCAGCGGTTAACGATGCCACAGAATAATTCGGCTGTGGTTTGGGCGTCGTAAATGGCTGAATGAGCCAAGCTGCCATCCCATGATAATCCTGCCGCCTCAGCTGCCTTCCCCAGCACGGTTTGACCGTAGGCCAGTCCGGCCAGCGAGACGGTATCAAAGCAGCTGAAGGGATGAAATGGATTGCGCTTGTGACCGGTTCGGGCCACGGTTGCGTTGAGGAAGTTTAAGTCGAATGAGGCGTTGTGGCCCACCAATACGGCGCGCTGACAACCTGCCTCGCGCACGGCTTGGCGAACGTCAGCGAAGATTTGGTCCAAGGCCTCGCGCTCTGAAATCGCGCCGCGCAATGGATTGTCTGGATCAATTCCGGTGATCTCCATCGATTTGGGATCAAGTTTCGAGCCTGGGAATGGCTCGACGTGCGCGTGGCTGGTGTAACCGGGATGCAAGCAGCCGGCACCGTCCATTTCGATAGTCACTGCGGCTATTTCCAGCAGGGCGTTCTGGTTGCAGTCGAAGCCGCCTGTTTCCACATCCACCACAACCGGAAGAAAACCGCGGAATCGGGCAGCCATGGTCGTAGCGTGGATAGCACCAAAGTCAGGGGAGCGTGTCATGCGGGCAGTGTAGCAACGCGGAGCTTGGGTCCCGCGTCAGCGCGGATTAGGCGTCCAGCGCCGATTCACCCGGAAGGCGGTTCGGCGCGTTCACCACGTGCCACCAGACTGGTCGCGGCAAGATCGCCGGTGACATTACCCGTGGTGGCAAATACGTCCGGAATGGTGTCCACGGCCAAGAGCAGGCCGAGCGGCTCGATCGGCAGGCCAAGAGACTGGGTCACCGGCATCACGGTTGCCATGAAGCTGACTTGGCCGGGCAGGCCGATTGATCCGAGGCTGATAGCCACCGATAAGGCCGCAGCGGCGGCCAGTTGCAGGCTGGACAACTCGATGCCCATCGCCCAAGCGACAAAGCAGGCCGCGGCAATGTATTGCACCGGACTGGTAATGCGAAACAGCGTGACCGCCATCGGCAAGACCAGTGATACGACATTGCGCGGATAACCCAAGCGCTCGTCAGCGCTTTCGATCAT
>CAJDVW010000041.1_pt1 | contig 14857 bp, 14 predicted proteins | sample 7391471 | NCBI WGS metagenome assembly CAJDVW01 (sample SAMEA7055714, study PRJEB34461) | soil metagenome | biome: terrestrial ecosystem; feature: Peninsula; material: soil | place: Antarctica | collected 2016
GAGTGGTCGAATGCGCCGGATTCGAAATCCGGTTTACGGTTTCGCCGTAACGTGGGTTCGAATCCCACCCTCTCCGCCAAAGTCGCCGCAGGCTGCGGCAGATCCGCTGCGACGGAAGAGTTCAATGTCTGAAATCCTCGTTCCTGTCTCGTTCGGTGAATTGCTGGACAAGATTGCCATTTTGCAGATCAAATCGGAGCGTATGTCCGATCCTGCCAAACTTGCCAATGTGCGCAACGAGCTGAACGCCCTAGAGCAGACTTGGGCCGCGCATGTTTCTTCCGAAGTTGATATCAGCGCGCTGCGGGCGCGTCTGAAGGCCGTGAACGAAAGGCTTTGGAAGATCGAGGACGATATCCGCGACAAAGAGGCGGCACAGGCCTTCGACGCAGGTTTCATTGAACTGGCGCGTTCTGTGTATTTTGAAAATGACGAGCGTGCGCAGGTCAAGCGCGAGATCAATTTGGCGCTGGGTTCGGCTTATGTCGAGGAAAAGTCCTACGCCGACTACCGCGCCAAAGGTGCCACGCCGCCGGTTTGACTGCGTAGCTCGGCGGTGCAGCGATCGATGCAGTCGGTCACCTCGTCCACCTCGATCAAGTCCATCACGCCCGGGAATTCCACTCGCTTGCCCCAACGCAGCGCGCTGGCTGGTTTCTTGAGGAACTGCCGAGCAGCTCGGTCGTAATGGTTAACGCAGAACCGACGATCTGAATAAGGCCCGCTGCGCTCGGCATCGGTGCAGGCATGCAAGCCGACCACTTTGGTTCCCAGTGCATTGGCGATATGCACGGGGCCAGAGTCGGGGCCGAGCAGGATATCTGCTCGTTCCAGCAGGGCCATCAGTTGCTTGAGCGTGTCGCGTCCGACCAGATCAATGGCCGGCTCCTTCATCGCCGCGAGGATGGCATCAGCGGTGTCCCGCTCCAGCGCACTGCGGCCGCCACACAGGACGATGCGATAGCCGTGCTCGCGTGCGGCATGATCGGCCGCCGCGGCATAGCGTTTGACCGACCAATTGCGTAGCGGGTGACTTGAACACGGCGATACGATGAGCGCCGGCGCATCATCAGGCCATTGCTCTGCGGCCCAATCACGCGCCGCTTGAGGCACCGGCAGACGCCATTCGACTTGATTCTGCTCAAGGCCCAGCGGCAAAGCGAAACGTCCCAGCACGTCCAAGACGTGGGTGCCGCCAGCGGGGATACGTCGATTGATGATTAGGCCGTGGCCCTCTTTACTACGTGCGCGGTCGTAGCCAATCTTCAACGGCGCATCGATGCCAAAGGCCAACAGGTTGGCGCGCGCGGCCAGTTGCATTTGCAGTAGCGCATCAAATCGACGGTCGGCCAATCGTTGCCAGAGTTCGCGCATGCCACCCCAGCCAGCCTTCTTATCGTAGACAACAAACTCGACACCCTCCAGACCATCGAGCAGGAGGCGTTCGCCCTTGCCTATGATCCAAGTTAGACGTGTTTGCGGCCAATGCCGTTGCAAAGTGCGCACCAAGGGCACCACGTGGGTCGCGTCACCGAGTGCAGAAAGACGCAGTAAGGCTAAGTGCTTGGGCGGGTCAATCAGGCTCAACTTGTTACACTCGCGTCAGGATTGGCATGGAATCGTCAGGTGCAAGACAGCCAGCACATTGTCGCAGATGTTCGCCGCGTCGCTTCGTCGCAGGGTGTCATTTTGTTCGACGCAAAACTACTTCCGCATGCGAGCCTTGCTTTGTGTGACGCGGACGCCTGGCCCGAAGCGCAGCCTCTGAGTGGGCGTGGTGGACGGGGTGGAGCGACGTTGCTGCACGGACCGTTTGGTGCCGGTATTTTGCGTCACTTCCGGCGTGGCGGTTTGATCGGTCGATGGGTACGGAATCGATACCTGTTTTTGGGCGAATCGCGTACGCGTAGTGTGCGTGAATTTCGTCTGTTGGTAGAACTCGTCGAGCGCGGCCTGCCTGTGCCGCAACCGGTACTTGCCGGCTGGCGTCGTCAAGGCGCGTTCTACAGTGCAGACATCGTGACTCGGCAGGTGGCCGCGGCCCGCACCTTGGCCGAATACCTAGAGGCGCAACACGAAGACTTACCGTGGCGCAGAATCGGCGGAACCGTAGCGCAATTTCATCATGAAGGCGTTTTCCATGCTGATCTCAATGCACACAATATCCTGCTTGATGAGGCCGGAAAAATCTGGCTGATTGACTTTGATCGCGGCCGCCTGCGTCGCCCGCGGTTGTCTTGGCAAAATGCCAATCTTCAGCGTCTGCGTCGTTCCTTGGTCAAGCTTGGCGGCTTTGACGAGTCCGGTTGGACGGCGCTGATTGAGGCCTACCGCACTACGATGGCGGCTCTTTTGGCAGCCGAGACACGGACATGACAGCGCGGTGGAACTTGCACATGTTGGGTGTGGGCAACGCCAGCGCGGTGGAGTTAGGCTCAGCCAGCGCTGTGCTGGAGCGTGATGGTGAGCCAGTTCTGATGATTGACTGCGGTCAGGAGGCCTTGACGGCCTATCTGGCCCGTTACGGCGAGGCGCCACGGGCACTGTTTATCACCCACACGCATCTTGATCACGTGGCTGGCATGGAGCGGTTGTTCGTGCAGCTGTACTTTGATCCAACTCGTTGCGGCAGTTGCAAACTGTATGTGCCCGCAGCGCTAGTGCCGTGGTTGCAGCGGCGCATTGCAGATTACCCCGGTGTGCTGGCCGAAGGTGGGGTCAATTACTGGGATGCATTTTCTTTGATTCCGCACACCCGGGGTTTTTGGCATGAGGGCCTGTGGTTTGATGTGTTTGCAGTGCGTCATCACGCGCCAGACACCGCCTTCGGCATCGGTCTGCACGGTAGCTTCATCTACACCGGCGACACTCGTCCTATTCCGGAAGTCTTGGCCGCGCTGGGTAGTGGTAATGAGCCGATCGCTCACGACTGCGGACTAGTGGGTAACCCGTCGCACAGCGGTATTGAGGATCTAGAGCGGGAGTATCCGGATGCCTTGCGTAAACGATTGCATTTGTACCACTACGGCTCGAGTGCGGATGGTGAGGCTCTAAGGGCGCGTGGCTGCCAGGTGCTTAGCGCGGGTGAGGGTTTGACGCTTCCAGCGCCTACAAACGAGCCTTCGGCAGGCATGCCCTGACTTCATGAAAATCTTGCCGGACTGGTATATGGTAAGCGTCTTGTAAACGCCTACTTTTACGTGGCCGCATAGGGCGGCTGCGGGCTAGGGAAACTTGCACTGGAGTCTCAAACATGAGCGACATCGAAAATTCGCCACCACCACCGCCGCCCGTTTTACCTCCGGAGCCCCCGCCTGTCGAGCATCAGTCATCAGACGTGCCTTCGGTTCAGGCACGCCAGTGGGGTATGTTTGCCCATCTTTCTTCGATTTCCGGGATCATCATCCCGTTCGGCAACATCATCGCGCCACTGATTATTTGGCAGATCAAGAAAGACGAATTCGCGTTTGTCGATGATCAGGGCAAGGAAGCGCTCAATTTCAATATCACCGTCGCAATCGCTTTCGTGGTGTCGCTGTTGTTGGTTGTTGACCCTTATTGTGATTGGCGCACTCCTGATTCCGGTGGTTCTTGGCGCCTGGCTGGTGTTCACGGTCATCGCGGCGATCAAGGCCAATGAAGGGGTCAGCTACCGGTATCCGGTGACCTTACGTCTGATTAAATAGTTCACCCTGCACTCGGTTCGACGCTGAGGCAGCAGCAGTTGCTGTGTCAGCGTCGAGTTGGTGTTCACCTTCCGCCGGCGGAAGATGGTGGCACAGGCATGACGCCTGTTCACTTTCACGCCGTTTGGTGTGATTCGCTACTCCCGTGATTGCCGTGTCCATTTTCTTGCTGGTATTCGACTTGATCGGCACCTTCGTGTTTGCGCTCAGCGGTGCCACCTTAGCGGTGCGCCACCGGCTCGATCTGTTCGGCGTGATCGTGTTGGCCTGCGCGGCAGCCGTGTCGGGCGGCATCGTGCGTGATGTGCTGATCGGCGCGCAGCCACCGGCGGCACTGGCTGACTGGCGTTATCTGGCTACGGCCATCGCGGCTGGGGTGCTGTCCTTCTTACGTTACAAAACCATTGTGCGCTTGCGTAATCCGGTGCAGTTGTTCGATGCGGCTGGATTGGCACTGTTCGCTGTGCTCGGTACCGAGAAAGCGCTGCTGTTCGGTCTTTCACCCTTTGCCGCTACCGTGTTAGGCATGGTGACGGGGATCGGCGGCGGCATCATGCGCGACATTCTGGTGGTGCGGACGCCAGTGGTATTGCAGGCCGAGTTGTACGCGGTGGCCGCATTGGCAGGCGGGATCGTGGTCGCCCTAGCTGACGTGTTCGATTTGCCGCATTCGCCGGCGATGGTCATCGGCGCACTCGCCTGTTTCGGTTTGCGCTACATGGCTATCCGTCATGGTTGGCGATTGCCCGTTGCACGACCGCGCTGACGCACTGCAGCATCCATCTTTCCCTTACCTCTGGCAGACTCAGCCCTATGGTAGCCATCCCTTCTGAAATCGAGCGCTCGACGCAACCGCGTATCACAGCACCTGCCATGCGCCGAGCCTTCACGGCGGGGATGCGGCGGGTGTTGGAGCGTCGCGAGCACCTCAACAAAATTAACGTGTTTCCGGTGCCAGACGGTGACACTGGCAGCAACTTGGCTTTTACTTTGAATGCCGTACTTGATGGCAGCCTGAGCCGGCGTGCGAGTTCAGCAGGAACACTGCTGCGCGCCATGGCGGAAGATGCCATCGATGGTGCGCGGGGTAATTCCGGGGCGATTCTGGCGCAGTTTTTCTGCGGTGCCAGCGAGGCGGTAGGCGATGCACATCAGCTCAATTTCGAGCGCATTGCTTTCGCGGTCAGAACTGGCTCAAACCATGCACGTGGTGCGCTTTCACAACCGCGTGAAGGCACGATTATCAGTGTAATTCAAGCATTTGCGGAAGCCTTGGAGAAGCCAGCGCAGGAGTTCAGCGCGTGGTTTGGCGATGCTGTAGCCGTGGCGCGGGTCGCCTTGGCTGATACCCCAAGACAACTGCCGGTGTTGCGTCAAGCCGGCGTAGTGGATGCTGGCGCGCAGGGATTCGTGGATCTGATCGAAGGCATCCATGCATACATCCTTGACCAAAGCATGCCGACAGGGATCGCCGATGTCGTTGAAATCGGGGCTTTTGCGGGTGCGCATTGGCATGAGGAAGCGGACGCAGAAAAGCCGTGGTGCAGTGAGTGTCTGATCACGGCGGATGATTTGGATCGAGAGGCGCTCAAAGCACAACTGCAATCGCTAGGCGCCGACAGCGTGGTGATCGCCGGCACGGCTCAGCGTGTACGTTTGCATGCCCACGTTGCCGATCCCGGTGTGCTGTTTGAAGTGGCAGGTCGATTTGGCGTCGTGAGTGCACGCAAAGCCGAAAACATGTGTGCGCAACATCGTGCGGCGCAGCGTCGCACGCGCATCGCTGTCGTAACCGACTCGGCATCGGATTTGCCCATAGGTTTCGCACCGGACTTGCCGCTGGACGTGGTGCCGGTGCGAGTAAGTTTTGGAAGTGAAGACTTTCTTGATCGCATTTCCCTCAGTAACGCCGAGTTCTACCGACGCTTGCGTGAGGGCGGCGAACTGCCACAAACCTCACAGCCACCTCCGGGTGACTTCCGACGTTGCTTTGAGTTATTGCTGTCACATGCCGAGAGCGTTGTTTATGTGGGTTTGACGCGCGCACTCAGCGGAACCCTGCAATCCGGTGAAACGGCCGCGGCACGTTGTGACTCCGGTCGTGTACATGTCATCGACAGCGGACAGGTGTCCTGTGGTCAGGCACTTTTGGCGATTGCAGCGGCGGAGTGTGCCGAGGCGGGCGGCAGCGTTGAGCAGATACACGCGCGGGTAACTGAACTGCAGTCTCAAACCTTTCTGTTTGCTGCGGCGCGCGACATCCAGCATGCCGTGCGGGGCGGAAGAATTCCTGCTTGGGTCTTACCGGTCGCGCGCGCCTTGGGGCTGACAGCGATCGCACGCATGAGTAGAGAGGGTAAGTTGGTGGTGAAAGCCGCGCTCTTCGGACGGCGACGGGTACCCGAGCGCTTTGCGCGTCACGTCGCAGGGCGCTTGGCGAAAGGCCAGCGTTGGCGCGTCATGGTTGGGCACTGCGATGCGGCCGATGACGCTCAGGCGCTTCTGGTGGCCTTGCGCGCGCGCCTGTCGATCAGTCGCGATTGGCTGGTGGAAATCGGGCCGGCGATTGGCGCCCATGCCGGTCCCGGAACCTTGGTGGTGGGTATTCAAGCCGATTCCGATCGTGCGCCCTGATTTGGCCAGACAAGATCGCCACTTGGCACCGTGATCAACGCCATTGCACTATTGATCTGCTACCTGCTGGGCTCGGTGTCCGGCAGCTTGGTGCTGGGTCGCGTGATCGGGGTCGATATACGTCAAAGTGGCAGCGGTAACGCCGGCGGAACCAATGCGCTGCGCACACGCGGCTGGAAATTTGCGCTCGCGGTCGTGTTGATTGATGTGGGCAAGGGGGTGCTGGCGGCGCTGGTGCCTGACTGGCTGGGTGCCAGTTCGTTGTGGCCGTTAGCGATGCCAGCGGCGGGGATATTAATGGCAGCCGTCGGCCATACTTGGCCCGTGTTTTTTGGGTTTCGGGGAGGGAAGGGCGCTGCGGTGCTGATCGGCGGGCTGGTGGTTATTTGGCCCATGGCCTTGGTCGGCGTGCTTGCCGTGTGGTTGCTGGTATTGCTTTCGAGCGGCTACGTGGGCTTGGCAACCGTGCTGGCGACTGCGGCCCTGCTGCCATTGGCAGCTTTCGACAGCACAAGCACCTCGCCTGCGCGCTGGGCATTTGCGCTGCTGGCCACGCTCTTCATTCTTTTCACCCACCGCGCCAACCTGCAGCGTTTGCGTGCGGGACGTGAGCATCGCTTCGAAAAAGCACGCGTGTTTGGGCGCAAGCGAAGAACGTAATGCTCAATCCGAGTCAGGATGCGTGTGTTTGCGCCTCGTCGAAGTCGGAGATGCTCTCGCGTAACTGATTGATCAATGCGCGAAGGCTTCGTTCGAGCAGGCGGTTGTTTTCAATCACACGCGCTAAGCCCGACTCGACGTTCATCACCAACTCTTCCACCGAAAGCTCACGAGTCTTGGCGCCGGTGCGGCTGACAAACAGGTTGCGTCCGGTAAACGGGCTCGTCCAGCACAGCTTGGCGCGCTCGGCGTCACCTTGAGTTGAGGGTTGGAATTCAAACCAAGTGCCGGCTGGAAGTGCGCGCAGCTTGGCTAACAAAGCGGGATCAATCTCGTCCGGCACGGGCTGATTGATAGTGACTGAGTCTTGCCATTGCGCGGCATAGTCGGCCTGTACCAAGTTGGGGTCGTTCTCGTATAGAAAGTCAGGTGGTTGTTCGCCTTGCAGTTGGGCATCGAGAAATAGCTCTAGCCGCCTTGCCAACTCTTCAATTTCACTGTCGTGCAAGGTCACGCCAGCCAAGCCTTGGCGCAGCTGCGCTGGAAGGTCTTGGCAAGCTTGAGCGAGCCGGTCCATATCCGCCGACTCAGCGTTGAGTTCGTCAGCCCAGAGCAACTCGTCTGCGAAGTGAAGCGCTTGACGGAAATCGGCGCTGCTTTCGCTGCATCGCAACCAGACGAGTGCGAGGTGATGCGCCCAAGGGCCGCGCAACAACTGGCGTACCCAAGGCATCGGCTCGTAGCGGTGTAGACGCTGTTGCAAAAGGGATGAAACACGGTTTCTCGCCAGCGCCAGTCGCTCACGTCCGATAACGGTTTCGATCGTGCGCTGCTCAGCGACTTCGGCACGGCGGCGGTGGACCTCTAACTGTCGGTGCAGTTGGTCAATCGCATGGGAATACTCAATCGGCTTGTCGTTGAGATGATGGGCCGCCAGTTGTTCAACGGTGAGGGCGACGACCTTCAGCACGCTGCCGTTAGGGTCGGTAGACGGGCACCAGCCCACCGCCAAATCACCCAGCTCATCCAATAGCTCGCGTGCGGGGTGGTTACTGCCATGCAGCAAATCCGCTTCTTTTAAAGCGGTGCGCAGGAAAGGAATGTGCAAGCGGGTTAGCAGGTCCCGCATGGGTTTGGGTAAGTCCTTATCGCTCTGGATGCGGGTAAACAGCAGTCCGATCAAGTCCACGATGTCCTCATCACTAGACGCCAGACGAGCGTCGTCGTCGTTTGCCAGGGTGCGGGCCTTGTCCAGCAGTGACGGCTTAAATTCGAGCGGCTCACCCTCGTACGTCCAAAGTGCATCTAGGGCCGAGTCGAGGGTGGAGTTGGAGAGCGGTGCGACAGCTTGCACCTCGTCGTCACTGACCTGCTCGACAGGTGCGCGCTCAGCTTGCAACACCTGCTTGCGAACACTCAGTAACTGATGCAATTCGACCAGACGCACCTCGTTGCCGTCCGGCTGGCCGCTTAACCTTTCTGGTGAGTCCTTGGCAGCTGCGCAAGGACGCTGTTCGCTTGCGTCCGGCGCACGTCGGGGGCTGGCACGACGGGGCATCGGAGTGAAGCTCTTGGCTGGAAGCGCCGAGGCAGAATCGGCCAAGTCTGGCAAAATACCAGCGTCTTTTAAAAGCCTGTTGAGCTGGTCATATAAAGCGTCAAGCGAACGTAAAACGTGTTGGGAAAAAAGCCCGAAAGCGATCAGGCGGATCTCGATATTGACGTCCGCGCAGTCCATTGCGCTGCGAAATGCGCGACTCAGGCCACGTGGTGAAAGCGGGCTGATCATCGGATCAGTGGGTGGCGGGGAATCGGCAAGTGCAGACAATCGTGTGAGCAGCGCGGTCAGCGCCGGAGCAAGCCGCTCTGAGAGTTGTTGGGTTTGTTGCTCCAGTTGCAGAGTTTCTTCCTGCTCGTTCTTGTCCAACAGTTGCAATGCGCCGCGGCTTGGATGCTGAGGGACGGTTTCCGAAATGGGTTTGAGCGCCTCATCCGCACGTTGCAAAAATCGAGTTTCGACATCCACTCTCGCTATTCGCAGTTGTCGTAAGGCATCGAAGTAGACGTGTTGCTGGGTTCCCGAACGGCTGCGTTCGGCCAAGTCGAACAAGCGCGTGTCCAGCTCGTCAAACAAGCCGTGCAGTGGCTGCGCCAAACGCTCCTGCAACGTCCCATGCAGGCGGGCGTGTAGGTCGATTTTGGTGTCCGTCACATCCATCACGTCATTCCGGTGAGGAAAACAGCCCTGCGGGTCTTATGGCTTCCGATGTGAGCATAACCGGGATACCGCCTTCAATGCGGTAGACAAGGCTGTCATCGTGAGTGATCAGCGCAGCTTCAAGCGCGCTATCGGCGCGAGCGCCATCTTCTTTCAGGATGCCATCGCGGGTGATGGCTTGGTTGAGTATCCCCAAGCGACGCTTATCCATCACCGTTAACGCCTGTCCGGTGACTGGGCAGCGAAGTATTTCCAGAAGACGTTGATCGAATGCCATGCGTTGTTACCAGAGTGAGTTTTACTTCTGATTCTGTCAGTCCAATGATACGACTACAATAGAAGCCCACTCATTCAGGATGATGTCGATGAGTCAATCGACCGCCCCCATTGTCGGCTTGGTCATGGGATCACGCTCGGACTGGGAAACCATGCAGCACGCCGCTTCGCAGTTGGAGGCATTAGGTGTCCCATTTGAGCGCGAAGTGGTGTCGGCCCACCGGACACCTGAGCGCTTGTTTGAATACGCCCGTAATGCACGGTCGCGAGGCTTACGCGTGATCATCGCGGGTGCGGGTGGAGCGGCGCATTTGCCGGGAATGATCGCGGCCATGACCTCGTTGCCGGTGTTGGGCGTGCCGGTGCAGTCGCGCGCACTGCATGGTTTGGACTCACTGCTGTCGATCGTGCAGATGCCAGCGGGTGTGCCAGTGGCGACGTTCGCCATTGGTCGCGCGGGCGCATTAAATGCTGCGTTATTTGCGGCAGCGATTCTGGCCGGCAGTGACGTAACGATTTGTGCCGCGCTGGATAACTTCCGAACGGCGCAGACGGACGATGTGTTGGCACATTCGGACCCGGCTGCTCCATGAAAGAATCAACGATGCCCAAGACCGTCGGCATCATCGGCGGTGGTCAGTTGGCCCGCATGATGGCGCTGGCGGGTTTGCCGATGGGCCTGCAGTTTCGCGTGCATGACCCCGCCATAGACGCGTGCGCAGGGCAGGTGGTTTCCTTGTCCAACGGACGCTTTGATGATGAGGCTGCGCTTGCGGCCTTCGCCGGCGGGCTGGATGCGGTGACATTTGATTTTGAGAATGTACCGGCGACAAGTGTGGCGGCGCTTGCCGCGCAGGTTCCAGTGCATCCGGACGCTCGCGCGCTGGCGACGGCGCAAGACCGTCTGGTTGAAAAAGCTTGCTTCAATGAGTTGGGCATTCCGACAGCTCGTTTCGTCGATGTCGTCGATCGCGCCGGTCTTGATGCCGCCATCGCCCAAGTCGGTGCGCCCGCCATTCTCAAAACACGACGTTTCGGCTATGACGGCAAAGGTCAGTTTCGATTGCATTCCGCGGACGATGCCGATGCCGCGTGGGCGGCGTTGGGTGATCGGCTGGACACGTCTGGACTAATCCTTGAAGCCTTCGTTCCGTTTGTGCGCGAGCTTTCTGTGATCGCCGTTCGCGCTCAGGATGGCAGCTTCGCCACGTGGCCTTTGGTCGAAAACTGGCACGTTGACGGCGTGTTATCCGCGAGTCTGGCGCCGGCTCATGTCGACGATGGCACAAACCAGCAAGCGATCGATTACGCCCGTGGTCTAGCCGCAGCGCTCGACTACGTGGGTGTGTTCGCGCTTGAGTTGTTTGATTGCGGTGATGTGCTGCTGGCCAACGAAATGGCCCCTCGTGTGCACAATTCAGGTCACTGGACGATCGAAGGGGCGGAAACCTCGCAATTCGAAAATCACTTGCGCGCGGTATTAGGCTGGCCCTTGGGTGATACGGGCGCGCGCGGCGTGTCCTGCATGTTGAATTTTTTAGGTCAGTTGCCTGATGCACCCGCCCTCATGCACGTGCCAGGCGCGCATTGGCACGACTATGGCAAGTGTCCGCGCCCGGGACGCAAGACCGGTCACGCGACGATCCGCGCTGAGGATACCGTGGCGCTTGCAAGCGCATTGGAACAGGCTGGCGAGCGCTTGGGCCGACAGCCACAGGTCGCGCCCGTTATCGCGCGTTTGCGTGCAGACTAAATCTTTTGGGATTCAGTTGGCCTGAAGACCAGCCAGATCGATGCGGCCGTCTTCGTACAGGCGCAATACGCTGCCGTGGTCATACCAGTCGCCCAGCACGATGCGTTCGCGCGCGATGCCATCGACCACCAGTTCATGGATCGCAGGCCTATGCGTATGACCGTGGATCATGCGGCGTACACCGTAGCGGCGGAAGTAGTCCTCGATTGCGGGTGTTGTCGCATCGCCGGTTTCCAGCGTGGACATCGCATCTTGGTGTGCAGCGCTAGAAGCACGGGCGGATTGCGCAAAAGCCCGACGCTCGGTCAGAGATCGCGCTAGCAATGCCTGCTGCCACGCCGGATCGCGTACCTGACGTCTGACGGCCTGATAACCCGTGTCGTCCCAGCACAGTAAATCGCCATGCAGCAGCAGAATCGACTCATCGCCCAGCGTGATCACGCTGGGGTCAGGCAAGATTTCGAAACCTGCACGTGCAGCATATTCGTGCCCCACGAGAAAATCACGATTCCCTCTGATGAAGCCGATATAGGTCCCTGAATCGGCAACGGCTTTGAGGCCATCGGCCACTGCCGTAGCCAAAGCCGCATCGTCATCGTCACCGATCCACGCTTCGAACAGGTCGCCAGGAATGAACAACGCCGGCGCCCGAACCGCCTCTTCCTGCAAGAACCGCAGGAAAAGATCAGTGATGTGAGGCCGGGTCGGATCCAAGTGCAGATCCGAGACAAACAAGGCGCGCATGAGACCAGTATCAGTGTTGATGCGCGCCACTGCCTGCTGTCACTTAATCGCCAGCGGGCGCGTCGGGTGCGGCCTCAGCGGCGGCTGGCGCAGCCAACACCTCAGCGCGTTCGATCACAACGGTCTGGGTTGGTACGTCGGTACGGAACGGACCCTGCCCACCAGTCGGGATGGCGCGGATCTTATCGATGACATCCATGCCCTCGACCACTTTGCCAAACACCGCGTAGCCCCACGTCATGCCGTTCTGATCGCTGACATAGTCTAGGCGCGGGTTGTCAACCAAGTTGATGAAGAACTGCGCGTTGGCAGAATGCGGGTCGTTGGTGCGCGCCATTGCGACGGTACCGCGCAAATTGGACAGACCGTTATTGGCTTCGTTCTGGATCGAGGCTCGGGTTGGCTTGGGCTGAAGGTCGGTGGTGTAGCCGCCGCCCTGTGCCATGAAGTTGTCGATGACACGGTGGAATACGGTGCCGTTGTAGAACCCGTCCTTGGCGTAGGCAAGGAAGTTCTGGGTGGAAAGCGGAGCCTTGGCGGCGTCCAACTCCAAGATGATGTCACCAAGATTGGTGTGCAAGGCGACGCGCGGGTTAACCGTAACAACAGCAGTCTCGCTGCTGGCGGCCTCGCTTGCGCTCGCGGTGGGCGCGCTCTGCGCCAGCGCGAGTGCAGGCATGAAAAAGCTGGTCAATAGCAGTGATCGCAACATCATGAACTGATAACTCCGTGGGAAATTGAAGGTGAGGCCGGTGTGCCACAACACGCAATTGTACCCGCGACGTGGTCGCCGTTGTGACTTGCGGATGCGACCCATTGAGCTGCGATTTCATTTGCGGCCCATCGGAAGCTAAGCACCCATTACAATGTCGCATTCGTCCCCCGCTTTTTGTGCCCAATGACTTGTAGAACGCGTTTTGCTCCCAGCCCCACCGGATTTCTTCACATCGGCGGTGCCCGAACCGCACTGTATTGCTGGCTTGAGGCGCGGCGCCAAGGCGGGCAATTCATCTTGCGCATCGAGGACACAGATCGCGAGCGGTCTACTCAAGATGCCGTGGACGCGATTCTCGAGGGCATGAAGTGGCTGGGCCTGGAGCACGACGAAGGCCCTTTCTATCAAACTCTGCGACTTGAGCGTTACCGCCAAGCGGCCGAGGACTTGCTCAAAGCGGGCAAGGCTTACTACGCCTACGAGAGTCGTGAAGAGATCGAGGCGATGCGCGAGCAAGCCATGGCCCAAGGGCAGAAGCCGCGTTACAACGGCTACTACCGTGAGCGAAACGAGTCGCGTCCTGATGACCCTAATCGGGTAATCCGCTTCAAGAACCCGCAGAGCGGCAGTGTGGTGTTCGAAGACAAGGTCCGTGGCCGCATCGAAATCAGCAATGACGAGCTGGACGACTTGATCATCTGGCGTTCGGATGACCATCCAACCTATAACTTTGCGGTGGTGGTCGACGATATCGATATGGGCATCACCGAGGTGATCCGCGGCGATGATCACATCAACAATACCCCGCGCCAGATCAACATGTATTACGCATTGGGTGCTACGCCACCCGCGTTCGCACACCTCCCAATGATTCATGGTCCCGACGGGGCCAAGCTGTCCAAGCGTCATGGCGCCGTTGGGGTGATGCAGTACCGTGACGATGGCTATCTGCCTCATGCCTTGCTTAATTACATCGTGCGTTTGGGCTGGTCGCATGGTGATCAAGAAATCTTCTCGCTCGACGAAATGCTTGAGCTGTTTCGGATTGATGACGTGAACAAGGCGGCCTCACGTTTCGACTTCGAGAAACTGGCCTGGATCAATCAGCACTATCTCAAGTCGGATGAGCCGCTGGAGATCGTGCCGCACTTGCTCTGGCATCTGCGCGCCAATGGCATTGACCCCGAGCGTGGTCCTGATCCAGCCGAGGTGATTGTGGCCTTGTGCGAGCGGGTAAAGACGCTGAAGGAGATGGCGGAGCGTGCGCGGGTTTGGTATTTGGGCATCGAATACTGGGATCCGGCGGCTGTGACCAAGCACTTGTTGGGCGCTGAAAACGTGCTCAGTGAGGCGCGTCACCGCTTGGCTAACGTTGACGAGTGGACGCCGGCTGCCATCGATGCGGCTTTGCGCGAAGTGGCGGCTGCGCTGGAGCTTGGGATGGGCAAAGTGGCGCAGCCGATGCGTGTAGCGATGACCGGCACAGCAGTATCGCCGTCGATCGACCACACCATCTATCTGTGCGGACAGGAAGGGGCTCTGGCACGCCTTGATGTCGCCTTGTCCGTTGTTGCGGCTGGCGGTTTGCCACACGTTCCGTCCGTATCATCCGATTGAGGCGTCGATTCTTTGTGCTGACGGTACTCGCTACGAAGCCAGGCGCATTACGCTGAACCGTGACCACACGGCGAGTGCCATTGTTGACGAGCCGGGCTGCTCATCGACGGGGATGCGGTCGTGCCGATGTTATGATTTGCGGCGATGAAACCGATCGTGCACCAGCCCTGCATCAACCCTGACGACCATGTGCATGACCTTGAGTCCTTCATGCGCGAGGTGGGTGATGTCTGTGCCGAACGAGGCTTACGCCTGACGCCACTGCGCGAACGGGTGCTGCGTTTGGTGGCTGGAGCTGGACGCCCAGTCAAGGCCTACGATTTGATGGAACAGGTGCATCACGGCAAGAGTGTCGCAGCGCCACCCACGGTGTATCGCGCGTTGGATTTCCTGCTCGAAAACGGCTTCATTCACAAACTTGAGTCAATCAACGCCTTCGTCGGCTGTCATCAGCCGCGAACCCCACATTCGGTGCCCTTTCTGATCTGTAATCTTTGCGGCAAGGCGGTCGAGATGGAGGACGACGGGGTCAGCCGCATGCTTCAGCAACAGGC
>CAJDVW010000050.1_pt1 | contig 14344 bp, 11 predicted proteins | sample 7391471 | NCBI WGS metagenome assembly CAJDVW01 (sample SAMEA7055714, study PRJEB34461) | soil metagenome | biome: terrestrial ecosystem; feature: Peninsula; material: soil | place: Antarctica | collected 2016
GACTTCTTTGCCACCGGCGCACGCGTAAGCGGTGAAGCCCCGGTCGTAATCAAGCAGCCGGCCGGCAAGCAGTAAGAAAGGCACCTCGGGGCCAAGCGACACACGGAGTCAAGAAACATGGCGTACAGCAACAACAGGGGCGGTAGCACGACGATGGTTGACATCAATGTCACGCCGCTTGTCGACGTGATGTTGGTGCTGTTGATCATTTTCATGATTACCGCACCACTTATGGCCCATAAGGTCCAGATCAAGTTGCCCGAGGCCAACCTCGATGTGAAACCGGACGACACGGGTCGTCCGATCACCTTGGCGATTAAGGAAGACGGTGAGATCTTCTGGAACGACGACCCGATTACCAGCATGATGCTGGAATCACAGCTCGCGCTGGAAGCTCAGAAACAACCACAACCGCGCATCGATATCCGGGCAGACGCCAGCACGCGCTACCGGATCGTGCAGGAAGTGGTGAAGACCGCCAAGAACGTGGGCATCGCCAAGGTCGGCTTTGTAGCCAGCCCGGACCGATAACCGGGACCGCACAGGAAGGAATCCGACCATGTCATCAAAGTCCATGGTGTATATGAACGTCACGCCGTTGATCGACGTGATGCTGGTGCTTTTGATCATCTTCATGGTCACTGCACCGATGATGTCCTACGAAATCCAGATTGACCTGCCACAGCCGTCAAAGAACAAGGTTGAGCCGGAAAAGGAACCGCCGCCGCCGATCCGTTTGCGTATCGATGCGGGTGGGCAGTTGTTTTGGGACAACAGCCCGTTGCCCAAGTCGGCCTTGCAGCCATCCTTGATGGTTGAATCCTCGCGTGACCCGCAGCCGACGCTGGAGTTGGAAACCAGTCCGGATGTGCGTTACGAGGTATTGGCTGAAGTGCTGGCCACCGCGAAAAACTCCGGCATGATCAAGATCGGTTTCGTGGAAACAATGTAGCAATTCAAAGCCCTGCATCTGCCAAAACGCCGCCTTCGGGCGGCGTTTTGCTTGTGGGCACACAGCGGAGTCGACGGCAGAAAATCGGATCGCTAGCCAGCGCGTGCGATCACGTCCAGATAGGCGCGCACCGTATCGCCTAAACCCACATACAACGCATCGTCGATCAAGGCATGCCCGATCGAAACCTCTTCGACCTCGGGCAACGCAGCAAGAAACGGTCCCAGATTGGCTTGATCAAGATCATGCCCAGCATTTACCGCCATGCCAGCGCACACAGCCGCATCATGGGTTCTCCGGCAGTCGGCCAATGTGGCGGAAAACCCCTCCTCGCCAAAGCTGTCAGCGTACGGGCCGGTGTAGATCTCAAGCCGGTCAACCCCGATGGCCTTGGCGGCTTCAAAACCCGTCTCGCTACCCGCATCAACGAAAACACTAATACGGGTCCCCAGACGTTTGAGTCGGGCGCAGACCGGAACGAGCCGGTCGAGATCGCGCACCAAGTCAAAGCCATGATCAGACGTAATCTGTCCGTCGCCATCTGGAACCAGCGTCACCTGCTCTGGCCGTACCTCTTCGACCAGTGCCAAAAAGCCCGGGTAGTCTCCGCGCGATGGCGCGAACGGGTTGCCTTCCAGGTTGTATTCGACCCGCCCCGCGACAATCTGCGCTAGCGCGCGCACATCCTCTGGTCGCACGTGTCGCATGTCCGGTCGCGGGTGCAACGTGATGCCTTGCGCGCCCGCGGCGATGACCGTTTCCGCCGCTTTGACAATATCGGGTCGTGACCCACCGCGCGAGTTACGAAGCACAGCAATCTTGTTGAGGTTTACGCTCAAGCGCGTCGTTGCCACCGGTGACTCCTTCTGCACAATGTCGGTCGATGCGAGGCTCAGCCTCACGATTGGAGGAAGTTGGCCAAGAGCGCGTGACCGTGTTCGCTCAGGATCGACTCAGGGTGAAATTGCACGCCTTCAATCGGATACTCGCGATGGCGAAGACCCATGATAGCTTCGACCGTGCCATCGGGTTCTTGCGTCCACGCCGAGACGTCCAAGGCATCTGGCAGGCTGGCGCGATCTACGACCAGTGAGTGGTAACGGGTCGCCTCATAGCCACTTGGAAGACCGACAAAAACGCCCTTCCCGTCGTGGTGAATCGCCGACGTCTTGCCGTGCATGATCTTCTGCGCCCGCACCACGCGCCCACCAAAAACCTGACCGATGCCCTGATGACCCAAGCAAACACCCAGAGTTGGCGTCGTGGGCCCAAGGCGACGAATCACTTCCAGGCTCACACCCGCCTGATCGGGTGTGCACGGCCCGGGTGAAATCACAATGCGCTCCGGCAGGAGCGACGCGATCTGGTCAACCGACAACTCATCGTTGCGAACGACCTTCACTTCTGCCCCTAACATTTGCAGGTATTGCACCAAGTTGAAGGTAAAGCTGTCGTAGTTGTCGATCATCAAGATCATGGCAATGACACCGGCCGTGGCAAAGACACCATTTTCGCACGATCACGACGTTTCGCCGATGACATCCGGCAATGGCGCACCCAAGCCTCTCGCTTATCAGCGAATCAGGCGTTCATTCACCAGTGTCTCCACCACCGACGGATCCGCCAAGGTCGTGATGTCACCGAGCTGATCTGGCGCGTTTTCAGCGATTTTGCGCAGGATACGGCGCATGATCTTGCCCGAGCGTGTTTTCGGTAGAGCACTGGCCCATTGCAGATGGTCAGGCGTTGCGATTGGGCCGATCTCCTTGCGTACCCATGTCACCAACTCGCTGCGCAAGGCTTCACTAGGGCTCTCTCCCGCGTTGAGTGTCACGTAGACGTACAAGCCTTGCCCCTTGATGTCGTGAGGAAACCCAACGACAGCGGCCTCGGCGACTTTTGGGTGTAGCACCAGCGCGCTTTCAATTTCGGCAGTCCCGATGCGATGGCCCGAGACGTTGATCACGTCGTCCACACGTCCGGTGATCCAGTAGTAGCCGTCTGCATCGCGGCGGCAGCCATCGCCGGTGAAATAGCTACCCGGATACGGCTTAAAGTAGGTATCAACAAAGCGTTCGTGATCACCCCAAAGCGTGCGGAACTGGCCCGGCCAAGAATCCAGAATCACCAAGTTGCCTTGCGCCTCACCGTGCAGCTGGTTTCCCTCCGCGTCGACCAAGGCGGGTTGAACACCAAAGAAGGGCCGGGTCGCAGAACCTGGCTTTTGGGGGATCGCGCCTGGAAGTGGCGCAATCAAGATACCGCCGTTTTCGGTCTGCCACCACGTATCTACAATCGGGCATCTCCCCTCACCGATCACGTGGTAATACCACTCCCATGCCTCTGGATTGATCGGCTCACCGACGCTACCCAGTACCCGCAAACTTTTGCGTGAGGTGCGCTTAACCGGCTCTTCGCCCTCTCGTCGCAGCGCCCGGATCGCGGTCGGTGCGGTATAGAAAATAGTGACCTGATGCTTGTCAATCACTTCCCAGAAGCGTGAATAGTTCGGGTAGTTCGGTACGCCCTCGAAGATCAGCGTGGTCGCGCCATTGGCCAAGGGGCCATAGACGATGTAGCTGTGGCCGGTGACCCAGCCGATATCGGCGGTGCACCAGTAAATATCATCGTCTTTGAGATCGAACACCAGGTCATGGGTGTAGCTGACATGCACCAGATAGCCGCCCGTGGTGTGCACAACGCCCTTGGGCTTGCCGGTAGAGCCAGAGGTATGGAGGATAAACAGAAGGTCTTCCGCATCCATGACTTCAGGTTCGCAGGTTTCGGGCTGACCCTCGACCAACACGTCATACCAACGATCACGTGGTGCCTGCATGTGTACGGCAATACCGGTGTGCCGCACCACGATGACAGTTTCCACGCAGGCGGTATCGCTGCGTTTCAAGCATTCGTCGACGTTCGTCTTCAAGCCGACGGCACGTCCGCCACGCAGCCCTTCGTCTGCGGTGATGATCAAGCGTGCGCCCGCATCGGCCACGCGTGCCGCTAGGGAGTCCGGTGAAAAGCCACCAAAAACAATGATATGGACGGCGCCGATCCGCGCGCAGGCGAGCATCGCGACTGCCGCTTCGGGGATCATCGGCAAGTAAATCGCGACCCGATCGCCCTTGCCTATACCGAGATTACGCAGCGCATTAGCCAAGCGACACACGCGGGCGTGCAGATCACGATAAGTGATACGTTCTGATCGACTGGGATCATCACCCTCCCAGATGATCGCAATTTTGTCGCCCCGCGTCTCCAGATGACGATCTAGACAGTTCACCGACAGGTTGAGTTGGCCATCGGCGAACCAACGGATATGCACATTGTCGGCTGCGAAGGAAGTGTCCTTGATCTGGGTCGGGAAGCGATACCAGTCGATACGCTCGGCGACCTTGCGCCAAAACACTTCCGGGTTATCGACCGATTCTCGGTAAAGCCGCTCATAGTCGGCGGTCGATATGTTTGCCTTGGCGCAGAAATCAGCCGAGGCGGGATAGATGACTTCCTGATTCATGGCGGCACCTGCGTGTTGTCTGACAGAGCGTGCGCCGCCAATACAGGCTGCCCGACTGGCGCGCACCGCACTCTGATTAAACCACGGGACGCTGCTCCATGAATGACCTGATGGCGTCGACTGACAACAAAAATATCAAAAGATGTCGGTCTCGCCACCGAGATATAAGTCATCTTCCCGCTCAAGCACGCACGCTGCTGATCGCGGCGGTTCGCAACGTCAGCCTCGGATCTGTTAAACGGGCTTGCTCAATAATTCAGGGTTCGTGCACGGCCAGCCGGCGCGCGCGGATGCGCCATACTAGCCATCAGCAGCTCAAACTCCACAGGTGATCAGTGCACTGGTTTATGGCGATGTTGGGGGCGGTACTGGGCCTAGCCTTGGGTGGTGGTGGTGTCAGCCTGCTGGGACTGGGCTTGGGCGCGTTGTTGGGGTGGCATTGGGGCCATATCGCGGCGTTGCGTCAACGTCTGGATGAGTTGGAGAAGCAAGTCCGCACCGCGCGCGCTGGTCAGCGCCGACCGGACGTGGCCGCCACCGCGGCATCGCTTGATTTGCCCGTGCCGGCCAACAGCGATGCGCCGCAACAAGAATCTGCACCGGAAGTTTGGCCCCGTGCGGAGCCGGTTGGTCGCGCTGAGCCTGTGATGCCAGCGGGCATTGATGTCAGCGCGGTTGATGCGCAAGCTGCTCGAGTGGCGGATGAAACGCCAAGCCAAGTGGCGCCAACCGTGCGACCTGAGTTGATCTACCAACTGTCCACAGAACCGTCGGAGCCCACTGCACTGGATCGTGCTTTTCGCCGTGCGCGCGACTGGCTGTTCACTGGCAACCTGCCGGTCAAGATCGGCGTGTTGGTACTGTTGTTTGGTGTTGCCGCGGCGCTGAAATATTCCATCGATGCGGGTTGGTTGAACGCGCCGATCTCGCTGCGCTTGGCGATGATCGCGGCGGGCGGTTTGGCCGCCATTATCTGGGGTTGGCGTAATCGTGAGTTGCGACCGGCTTTCGGCCTGAGCCTGCAAGGTGGCGGCATCGGCGTATTGCTGCTCACTGTTTTTGCTGCGTTTCGACTCTATCAATTACTGCCGTCCACCATCGCGCTCGTTCTGGTGCTGGTGCTGGTTGGCGGTGCTGCTGCGTTGGCCGTGTTGCAGGATGCGCTGGCTCTGGCAGTTCTGGGCTTTCTTGGTGGATATCTTGCGCCGGTTTTGTTGTCGACGGGCGAAGGTAGCCATGTCGCCTTGTTCTCCTTTTATGCCTTGTTGAACTTGGCCGTCTTCGCAATCGCTTGGTTGCGCCATTGGCGAATACTCAACCTGATCGGCTTTGCCTTCACGTTTATTGTTGGTCTGGGCTGGGGGTCGCAGTACTACCGCCCGGAACATTTCGCCACGGTTGAGCCGTTCTTGATTCTGTTCGTCCTGTTCTATATCGCGATTGTCGTACTGCACGCATTGCGCGCACCGGCGCGGGGGCGTGATCCGGTGGATGGGACCTTGTTATTTGGTACGCCATTGCTGGCATTCCCCTTGCAGGCCGCAATGCTCTATGAGCAACCAATGGCTTTGGCGTGGAGTGCGCTGGCCTTGGCGGTGCTATACGCGCTGCTAACGCTGTGGCTGATGCGACGTCGCGATCAGGTACTGCTTGGCCAATCTTTTGGCGTGCTGGCAATCGGGTTTGCGACCTTGGCAGTACCGCTGGCTTTCTCCTCACGCACCACCAGCGTGACTTGGGCCTTGGAAGGTGCGGCGCTGGTCTGGCTAGGCCTGCGCCAGCGCAAGGCTCTGCCGCAAGTGATTGGTGTTGGCCTGCATCTACTCGCTGCCGCTGCCTATTTGACCGGGGTGATCGAGGGCAACGGATGGCGTGCGGCGCCGGGTGAGTGGTTGCTGCTCAACGGCAATGCGCTCACGGTATTGCTGTTGTCGTTCACCGCATTTGCGATCAGTTGGCTATTTGAACGAGCTGGCCGAGGGCGTGGATGGGTCTGGCCGGGCTTTGTTCTGGGCCTGATGTGGTGGGGCTTGGCCGGTACGCGCGAGATCATCGAGAACGCCGCACCGCTGCTGATGCACAAGACCACCTTGTTTACTGTGTCGGGCTGGGTCGGATTCGCTGCGTTGACGCTGCTGGTCTTTGGTGTACTGCGTCGACTCCTGCATTGGCCGCGTCTGGGCTGGGGCGTGTTGCTCGCATTGGCAGTCAGCGTGTTACTTGCACCTCAAACCCAAGCACTGGCTATCTCCGCCTTGCATTGGCCCTTGTCTCTGTTCTGGTTGATCTGGCTGGCCACCGCTCTTATCGCTTTGGCGATGCTGCGCGAACCGCAGCAACGCGGTTTGAGCGTGGCGCATGTCCTGTTTCTGGCGACGATGAGCTTGGCTTATGGTGTTGCCTTGATGCGCGTGACCGAGTCCGCTGGCTTAGGAGCCGATTGGGTATTCATGGCCGCACTGCTGCCGCTGTCGCTGCTGTTGCTCCTGACTGCGCGTTGGCCCGCTATAGGCAGCTTCCCCTTGGCGCGAGAATTTCCGGTCTATGCGCGGCTTTGGTTTATTCCCGCCAGCGTGGTGCTGGTGCTGGCATGGGTGGAGTCGTTGACGCTTTCCGGCGATAGCGCACCACTGGCTTACATGCCCTTGCTCAATCCAGCCGATTTGCCGCAGCTGGTAGGTCTCTTGGTCGCAGCCCGCTGCGTCAATCTGCGCCGACATCCGAGTCTGCCACCGCTGTTTGCTGCGGCTGGCTTCGTATGGCTGAGCATCGCGGCCTTGCGCGCGGTGCATCACTATGCCGGCCTGCCGTGGTCACCGATGTTGCTCGAAAGCGGTGTCGCACAGACCACCTTGACCATCCTTTGGAGCATTGTTGGCGTGCTGGCATGGGTCGTCGGATCGCGCCGATTGCTGTGGTCGGTGTGGTTGGTAGGCGCCATCATTCTGGGCGTCGTATTGGTCAAACTGGCCCTGGTGGATCGTCAGTACGTCGGTAATCTCACGGGTATCATTTCGTTTATCGCCGTGGGTCTGTTGCTGGTGGTCGTCGGGCGAATTGCGCCCACGCCGCCGCGTGAAAGCGTCATCGTGCAGGAGAGCACACCATGATGTGTCGTTTGATTTCATTGGTACTGCTGGCGTCGTTTGCGGCCGTGGCACCGGCGCAGGAGTTGCGCAATTTGCCACCCACGCCGCATGACTTCGCGTGGCAATGGCCGATGACGGTAGATACCGGTGAAGATTTGGTGCGTGTGACCCTTAAGCCCGAGGTCTACGCCCGCCTCTGGCGCGATGACGTGGGTGATCTGGTGGTGTTTAACGGCGACAACGAGCAGGTTCCGATTGCACCGCTGCATACATTGCGAGTGCAGGGTGATTCGAATCTCGGCGCTGTGATCGCACCCATTGACGTACCCATATTCCGCATTCCCAGCAGCCAGACCGGCAACATCGGCGAGCGGATGCGGCTGGTGGTTAGCCAAGGTGTTGATGGACGACTGGAGCGCCTGGATGCCGAACTGGAGCGAGATCCGATATCCGGTGCGGATTGGCTTGTTGATCTGTCGGCGGTCCACGCGCCCGTGCGTGGCTTGCACGTAGACTTCGAATCCGACTCCGAGCCGCTGGTGGCTCGTGTGGATGTCTTTGCCAGCCGTGATCTGTCCAAGTGGACCCGCATCGCCGCATCCCAAGCGCTGGTGATCCTGGATCAGGGTGGCTTGCGCTTGGAGCGCCGCCAGATCGAGTTTGCCGCCACTGGGCTACCTTATCTGCGCCTGCAGCGAACCGATGCGCAAACAGCATTGCCTATTGCTAGCATACGCGCCTTGCGCGGGCGCGCGGAGGGCAAGGTCGAGCCGGCGCTAGAGTTGATTGAACTGGTCGGCCACGCTCAGCCGCAGGCTGGTGTATTCCACTATGCGAGTGCTGGCCCCTTTCCGATCGAACGCGTCTCGGTGCACTTGGCCGATCGCAACGCAGCCGCCAGCGTGATCGTTGAAAGTCGCGTGCGCGCAGATTTGCCGTGGCGTGAACGTAGCCGAGGTCCTGCTTTTCGACTCAGTGGCAAACAAGCTGGAGTGGAATCGGCGCCGCTGGAAATCCCAGTGACACGTGATCGTTATTGGCGTGTACGCACCGAGCCGGTGCAGAATCGGCCACCGACCTTGGTTTTGGCGTATCGTCCCGATCAGTTCGCCTTTTTGACGCAAGGCGATGGCCCTTGGCGCTTGGCTGCCGGTAGTGCCAGAAGCCGGCGTTATGATGCACCGTTGCAGGCGGTTTATCTGGAACTGAGTAACGGGCAGGATCAGGCTTGGCACTGGAGCGAGGCGTACCTTGGCCGTGGTGCCGAATTGGCCGGTGGCGCAGCGCTGGCACCGCGCCCGGATGCATCGGGTTCACCCACGCCGTGGCAGTGGCTGCTTTGGGGCTTGCTGTTGGCTGGCGCGTTTACGGTGGTGACGATGGTATTAAAACTGTTGCGTCAGTCCGGCGCCTGAGCGGCTAGCGTCGGGCCGGCGTGCTTGCGGGCGAATGACGGCAAACCTACAGTTCCCCTTTGATAAACGAGGAAATGGGTGGCATGAGGGTTTTGGTTACAGGTGGCGGTGGATTTCTCGGCCACGCGATCAGCGCAGGTCTGCGCGAGCGCGGCCACGACGTTCTGTCGTTCGCGCGTAGCGAGCATCCTCGTCTCAAAGCTTTGGGTGTGCGTCAGCTGCAGGGCGACATCGGCAGTTTCGAAGCAACCACGGCGGCCTTCAGCGACGTGGATGCGGTGTTCCATGTCGCCGCCAAGGCTGGTGCTTGGGGCAGCTTTCAGGAGTATTTCGACGCTAACGTGCGTGGCACGTGGAACGTGATTGCCGCCTGCCGCATGAATCGCGTGCGCACGCTGATTTATACCTCGACCCCGAGCGTTGTTCACCGTGGCACTCGTGCTGTTACCGGCGGCAACGAAATCAATACGCCGCCCGCTGATCGCTACAAAGCGTGGTATCCGGCCACCAAACGGGTCGCGGAGGAACACGTATTGGCAGCCAACGGCAACGCGCTCGCGACTGTCGCGCTGCGTCCGCGTTTGATCTGGGGGCCGGGCGATAACCATCTCTTGCCACGCCTGGTGGAGCGGGCGCGCGCCGGCAAGCTTAAGTTTGTTGGTGACGGCATGAATCTGGTTGATACCACCTATATCGACAATGCTGCGCAAGCACATCTGGATGCCTTCGACGCCTTGCATGAGACACCCACAGCGGCCTGCGCCGGCAAGGCGTACTTCATCTCTAATGGCGAACCCAAAACGATCGCCGACATCGTCAACAGTTTGCTGCGTGCTGCCGGTGCACCGACCGCGACCGATCTCGTCCCGTTTCGAGCGGCTTACACGGTTGGCAGCTTGATGGAGCTGGCTTATTCGCTGCTGCCGCTTAAAGGCGAACCCATGATGACGCGCTTTATCGCCGAGCAACTTTCCACCCCGCACTACTACGACATCAGCGCGGCAAAGAAAGACTTTGGCTACCAACCCAAGATCAGCATCATCGAAGGGCTGCGCCAACTCGGCATCTGGTGGCGCGAACAGGGCCGAGGCTGAGTCAAGCTCAACACGGGTTTCGACCTCAATTGGTCAAGCCGATACACTGATCAGATGAAGATCCTGATGTGGAGTCTGCGATGAACACGGCTACTCCGGTTGCCCTGCCCTCCTTGGTGAAATCAACCTTGGGACGCATGTTGGGCGTGGTTTTAAATCGCGCGGTTGCGCTGGACCCGGAATTGCCGGCGCAGCTGCGGCCACTTGAAGGCCGACGCTTGGAGTTTCACCTGACCGCGCCACCGCTGGCATTTGCCGCGACCTTGCGTGAGGGTCGTTTCGAAATCGGCCCGGTCGCGAGCGAGGAAGAGAGTGATCTCAGCCTGAGCACGTCGCTCGGCGCGCTGTTCTCACAACTGTTGCCCGGACGCGATGCCGCCCCGACCGTGGGCCGTATGCGTATCAGCGGCGATGCCGAATTGGCGCGCCTGCTGCAAGGCTTGGGACAACGCTACGATCCGGATATCGAAGGCCTGTTGCGCGTGATGGCGCAGAGTTTTTGACCGAAGAAAGCCGCGATGTGGTGGCCAAAGCCGAGCTGGAAAGCTTCCACGACGATGTCGACGGACTGCGCGACGCAGTGGAACGCTTGGAGCGGCGCATGCGTCGATTGGGTATCAACGCGGTTGAGTAGCCGGCTCATCACCCAAGGCTGCGGCTACATTTCTGCGATTCAATGGGAATCTGTCATCCCGCGTTCTTGCACGTAACCGAACCGACTAGGATGTTTTTGCTTGATCCGTGTTATCCGCCACGTGTGGCTCAGGCGCTAGCGTATCGCTGACGATATCGCCGTCCTGCAAAATAATGACGCGAACACAGGCGTCAGTAGTTCGTTGTCGTGGGTTACCAGCGGCACGGCCGGGTATGAAACACGTGTGGGTGTAATAGCAGCGCTCTGCTCATGGCCGCCGGAAAGCTCATTGGGCTTGCACTCGGCGCCAGAGCCATACGCGATGGTATCCATTCGGAGTATTCGTTGCGGACAGCGGATAATGCCTTTTTGATACTCGGTTCGGCAGCAAGATCCTGCGTTCACAAAGAAGATCGCACGAATGTTATGACAGATTGCCGTGTATTCGCAGCTTAGGCCACTTCTAAACCTTCATGCCGACGCATAGAGTGATCCCGGCGCTGCGCCGGGATCACTCTTGGTAAAACTCAGCCGTTCTTGATCATCTTTTCAATGCCTTTCACCCGCTTAGGCGACGACGGATGGCTCGACATCAAACCACCTTGTCCGCCCAATTTTCCGAACAAGCTGATCATGGCATTGGGATCGTACTTATGTTTAACCATGAACTTATAGCCATAAGCGTCAGCCGCGGACTCTTCCTTCTGGGAAAATTGCGCATTGATAACATCTTCAGCTACACCGCCAAGCTCGGATTCCGCCAGTTGTCCAGCCCTGCCACCCGTAGCTGCAGCACCCTGGCGCGCAGCGCGCGTAAGAATGGCCGTCTTCATCTTGCTCTTGCTGTGGCCAAGTTTCACGTGGCCGATTTCATGCCCGATCACGGCACGAATTTCATCATCGGTCGCCACATCCATCAGGCCGGCGAAGACACGCACGCAGCCATTGGCCATGGCAAAGGCATTGACGTCACTGACCAGATACGCCTTGAAGTTGAGTGACATGCCATCTTCGTTGTCCAGGCCACGAGTCAACTGGGCCAAGCGCGTAGCGTATTTGTTGCCAGCCGGAGCGATCTTGTTCAGTCCGTCATAAGCCGCGCAACTTTCTTCAGCGGTTTTGCGGATGTCTTCGTCACTGAGCGTTAGCCCTTTAACCGCGCCTACCCCAGCGCCAACACTATTGCGCAGGTCGATAGCAGAGGCACTGCCAGCAGCAAGCAGTGTGGCGGCTAACGAAAAAGCAAGAATCGTTTTATTCATATATAAACCTCAATAAAAAAGATGATAAAGCGTTCTACTGACCAAGACGAAAACCGCCCCTTCAACGCTCAAGGTAGTGACGAACACACCCCAAGCTAAGCAGACAATACGTTTGGTCCCAAATGAATCCAACGCCGTTCACGCCAGCAAAATCTTCGTAGTCGCCATGAAAATATGACGCTTGCTGGAGTGCCAGCTTTGTCATACCGCGCTCATGCCGGCGGAGACGCTTCAACTACAAAGCGGCACGATCAGCAATAAGCATTTCATCAGATCGTGCGAAGCGTAAGTCGGTGGATTCAGCGCCGAATTGTAACGCGATTAATCGTAAAACACGTCACAATTTGTCACGATTGTTTCCGCTCTTCTCATTGTCTGCTTGAGGGACGGAAGGAGTGATGGCATGACTCGTTACAAGCACGAGTTCAAATAGCAGAGCGCTCGCGAGTTGGAAGCCCTCCACGAGCCCAGCTGCCGCGATTACGGTGTTCTTGCGTGTCCCGTGTTATCCGCCACCTGTGCCTCAGGCACTCATGTATCGCTGATGATTTCGCCGTCCTGCAAAGTGATGATGCGATCACAGGCATCGGAAATGCGGGTGTCGTGGGTTACCAGTAATACGGCGCAGGCGAACTTTTCGTTGAAGCGATGAAAAAGCGCGAACACCTCATCGGCGGATTGGCTGTCGAGATTGCCGGTGGGTTCGTCCGCCAGCAGCAGTGCGGGCTCTGACACGAGCGCGCGTGCAATGGCGACGCGTTGTTGCTGGCCGCCGGAAAGCTCATTCGGCTTGCGATCGGCAAAGGCGGCCATCCCGACCTCGGCCAAAAGATCTCTCGCCAGCCGCACATCCCCGGCCGAAGGTTTACCGGTGGCGATCATCAGCGGCATCAGCACGTTCTCCAGCGCGGTGAATGCCGTAATCAAATGGTGGAACTGGAACACGAAACCGATCGCGCTTCCGCGTAGCGCGGTGCGTCGGGCATCGTCCATATCCCGGGTGGGTTCGCCGAGCAGATAAAGCTCGCCGGCACTTGGCACATCCAGCAGGCCGATAAGGTTGAGCAAGGTGCTTTTGCCGGAACCTGACGGCCCCACCAGAGCAGCGAAATCGTGACCTCCCAGCGTGAGATCAAGCCCATGCAAAACCTCCACTTCCGTCGGTAGACCGACGTTATAGGATTTGCGCAATCCTTGCAGACGCAATACGTCCCGGCTCGTGTCAGACATGTCGAATGGCCTCGACCGGATCCATTCGCGCGGCGCGACGTGCTGGTATCGCGGCTGATACAACACCAGTCAAGGTTGCCAACAGCGAAGCCATGACCAGCAGCATGGGATTGACCGGAATGTGGAACAAACGCGGCCCCAAGTCGTTGAAAGCCCACACCAGACCGTAGCCAACCGCGCCACCGATCAGCGATCCGGCGAGCCCGAACAATCCGCCTTGCAGTAAAAATACCCGCAGCATTTTCCGGCGGGTGATACCCATGGCGCGCAGGATGCCAATTTCCCGGGTGCGCTGGATCACACTGACAAACAGCACGCTGGCAATGCCGAGCGCCACCGACATCGCAACGAAAAAGCTGATCATTTGTGTGGACAAGCGCTGAGAATCCAGCGCGTTCATCAATTGACTGTTGGTCTGCATCCAGCTCTCGGCCTTCAGGCCGGTCAAGCGGCTAATGCGCGCCGCGGCCTCGTTCGCGGCGAAGATGTCGGTCACAGTGACATCGATGACAGTGGCCGCGCCGGGCAGGTTGAGCAGCGATTGCGTCTGCTTCATGTCCAGATACACATAGCGTGCATCCAACTCACGCACGCCCAGCTCAAATATGCCAGCCACGTTAACCACGCTGTCGCGGCCATCGCCGGCATCTAGGCGCAGCTTATCTCCCACCTCCAAACCCAGCGTGCGAGCGAGCTGGCTGCCGATTACTCCGTCTCCAGCGCCGACCCGCAACTGTCCCCCGATGATGTCTTTGCGCAGCGGAATGATGCGCGTGTAGCGATCCAAATCAATTCCGACCAAGGCCACCGATTGCACCGCTTCGCCGCGCCGTGCAAAGGCGGGCCCGGAGATGATGGGCGACACCGCGACCACGTCCGGCAGGGCATCCAGCGCATCGCGAACCTGCTGCCAGTTGTTGATCGACCGTAGGCGTTGGGCGCGCTTGGTTTCCAGAATCAATTGCGAAACACCATCCTCAGCGGGCAGCACGCGATTCATTTCGTCAGGCGATTCAATCTTGATGTGCGCCTGAGTGCCGAGGGTGCGGTCGATGATGTTGTACTGCAATCCGGTGATCAGCGCGGTGATGAAAACAATCACGGCAACCCCAACCGCAATGCCGATCAGAATCAACACGCTCTGAATC
>CAJDVW010000068.1_pt1 | contig 14341 bp, 11 predicted proteins | sample 7391471 | NCBI WGS metagenome assembly CAJDVW01 (sample SAMEA7055714, study PRJEB34461) | soil metagenome | biome: terrestrial ecosystem; feature: Peninsula; material: soil | place: Antarctica | collected 2016
TCAAGCCGCCAGTTCTGGAACATGGGCCACCTGTTCGAACAACACGGCATCAGCTTTGAAAAGCCTGCGATCGACGTCAGCAAGATGGTTGGTCGCAAAGACGCCATCGTGAAGCAGTTCACCGGCGGTATCGCGGCGCTGTTCAAGGCGAACAAGATCACCCCGTTTTACGGTTTCGGTCAGTTGCAGGCCGGCAACGTCGTGAAGGTCAAACAGCACGACGGCTCGGAAGTCGAACTTAAAGCGGCCAATGTCATCCTGGCCGCGGGTTCCGATTCCATCGAACTGCCCTTTGCCAAGTTTGGCGAACACATCATCGACAACGTCGGCGCATTGGATCTCCCCGCTGTGCCCAAGCGCCTAGGCGTGATCGGTGCTGGCGTCATTGGCTTGGAGCTGGGCAGCGTGTGGAAGCGTCTGGGCGCCGAGGTCACCATCCTTGAAGGCTTGCCAGATTTCCTTGCGGCCGCCGATGCGGAAGTTGCCAAAGTCGCAGCGCGAGAGTTCAAAAAGCAGGGATTGAACATCCGCCTGAACTGCAAGGTCAGCAATACCGAGGTTAAAAAAGACGGCGTGCACGTCAGCTACACCGATCCCAAGGGCGAGCAGAGTCTGGTGGTCGACAAGCTGCTCGTGGCGGTTGGTCGCCGTGCAGCGACCAAGGGCCTGTTGGCGGAAGGCACCGGCGTCAAACTCAACGAGCGCGGTCAGATCGAAGTCGACGAGCACTGCCACACCGGCGTCGATGGCGTTTGGGCGATAGGTGACTGTGTCCGCGGCCCGATGCTGGCGCACAAGGGATTCGAGGAAGGCATTGCGGTGGCCGAGTTGATCGCAGGCCTGCCGGGACATGTCAATTTCGACACCATTCCGTGGGTGATCTACACCGAGCCGGAAATCGCATGGGTCGGCAAGACCGAAGAACAACTGAAGGCGGACGACATTCCCTACAAGGCCGGCAGCTTCCCGTTTGCAGCCGTAGGCCGCGCCGTGGCCATGGGCGAACCCGCAGGCTTTGTGAAGGTGCTGGCACATGCCGAAACTGATCGCGTACTTGGTATGCATCTGGTCGGCGCCAATGTCTCCGAGCTGGTGCACGAAGGCGTGCTGACGATGGAGTTTTCGGGCTCCGCTGACGATCTGGCACGCATTTGTCATGCGCACCCGTCGTTGTCCGAGGCCATCCACGACGCAGCGATGGCCGTCGACAAGCGCGCCATCCACAAGCCGAACTGAGTCGATATGAGTACCGCTAACGGGCACGACAACAGCGCCGCCTCGTCACGATCGGACGAGATCAGCGTGCCGGAACAATTTCCGGCCTTTCGTATCCACGGCGAAGTCGATGGTCAGTGGCGCGCTGGAATAGAGAGTGTGTCTCTGGATGCGCTCTCGCCCGGCGATGTCGTGATCCGCACGGCGTATTCCTCGGTCAACTACAAAGATGCGCTAGCCGGCACCGGCAAAGGCCGTATCCTGCGCACATTGCCGTTGATCGGTGGTATCGATGTAGCGGGAACGGTGGTGCACTCGGAAGCTGACGCCTTCGCACCTGGCGATGCGGTCCTTGTCACCGGCTGCGGCCAATCTGAAACCCGCGATGGCGGCTATAGCGCCTACGTGCGTGCCGAGGCCAACAGCGTCGTGGCGCTGCCTGCAGGCCTTGACCTGCGCGAAGCCATGATTCTGGGGACAGCCGGATTCACCGCGGCTCTGGCGCTCGTGCGCATGGAGCGCCTCGGTCAACACCCGGATATGGGCCCGATCGTGGTCACCGGGGCCAGTGGCGGCGTTGGCAGCATCGCGATCGACATCCTTACCCGCGCCGGCTATGAAGTACACGCCATCACCGGCAAGCTCGACCAACTCGACTACCTCACCCAACTGGGTGCACGCCAAGTCATCTCACGTGAGAAGCTCCACTGGGGCCAGCGGCCCTTGGAAACCACGCACTGGGCCGGCGCACTGGACGGTGTCGGCGGAGAAATGCTCGAAGGCTTAACCCGCGTAATTGCACCAGGCGGCTGCATCGCCAGTTACGGAATGGCCGGTGGTATCGAACTACATACGACGGTGATGCCCTTCATTCTGCGCGCGGTGTCGTTGGTGGGCGTGTCCGCTTCAAATGCCAGTCGCAGCGATCGTGAAACGGTGTGGAACCTGCTCGCAGGTGCGTGGCGACCGCAACATCTGGACAAGATTTTAGCGCGCGAGATCAAGCTTGACGCCTTACCGGACACCTTCCAAACCTTGCTTTCCGGACAGGCGCTCGGGCGCACGTTGGTCAAGCTTTAAGCGCAGGTAGAGCTTAGAAGGTCGGTTTAACGTAATTTTTCTATATCACTCAGCATACTCCGGTGGAGCAATGCGGCCCAATCGACGGTTTTGAAGGCATACACTTCATCCCAGCCGCACAAACCGCTAGAATTAAGCCTCAATCGGGGGGCGCTGTCGTCACCGGCAGCCAAAGCATTACATGAGGGACCTATGGCACGTGTTCTGATCGTTGACGATTCACCTTCTCAGCTTATGGGCATGAAGCTCATCATCGAGCGAAGTGGCCAAGCGCGAAATGCCGGACCTCATCTTGATGGACGTGGTCATGCCGAACCTCAATGGGTTCCAGGCAACCCGTTCGATCTCGAAGAATCCTGATACCGCACACATCCCTATCATCTTGGTCACGACCAAAGATCAAGAGACTGATCGTGTCTGGGGTATGCGCCAAGGCGCCAAGGCCTATCTGACCAAACCGGTCAATGAAGGCGCTCTGATAAAGCTCGTAAAAGAGCTGTTGCCAGCCTAAACCTAGCTCTGAGCTAAGAACGCAAAACGGGCGCGTATCATCGCGCCCGTTTTCTTGTGTGCAACCGGTTCGAACCGTATCGCGGTGAGTCAGTCTTTGGCCTTGGTCACTACGTTCACCACGCTGGAAAAATCGAGCTTGCCGCGGCCGGCCTGACTGTTCATCGCGTACAGGTTACGCGCCAGCTCACCCAGCGGGATCGTCGCGCTGGTGCTCATCGCCGCTTCAACCGCCAAGCCCATGTCTTTCAGCATCAGGTCGTTGCCGAAACCGCCCTCGTAACCGCGTGAGGCCGGCGCATTGTCCAGCACACCCGGCCATGGATTGCAGACCTCGGTGGCCCAACTACGGCTGGTACTGACCGCCATCATCTGCGACAAGGCTTTTGCGTCCAGTCCGTGCGCGACACCCAAGGCAATCGCTTCACCCGTGGCGGCCATGATCACGCCCAGCGCCATGTTGTTGCACAGCTTGGCCACCTGACCGGCACCCGCACCGCCCATGTGGAAGATGTTTTTTCCCATCGCCGACAAGATCGGACGCGCCCGCTCCAAAGCGGCGTCGTCACCGCCCACGATAAAGGTCAAAGTACCCGCGCTTGCACCACTGGTGCCACCAGAGACCGGGGCATCAATCATCGCCAGTCCGCGCTTGGCCGCGGCGGCTTCAACATGGCGTGACATCGCCGGTGCAATGGTGCTGCAATCGATGATAAGAGCACCGTCTTCAATGCTGGAGAGAATGCCCTTATCGCCTAAATACAGACCCTCCACATGCCGGCTGGCCGGCAACATCGAGATGACCACCTGTGCGCCTTTGACCGCATCAAGCGCACTGATCGCAATCTCGGCACCGGCCGACTTCGCTGCCTCCAGCGCCGCGGGAACGAGGTCAAATGCGCGCACCGGATATCCGGCTTTGATCAAGTTGGCCGCCATCGGGCCGCCCATATGACCCAGACCGATAAAAGCAATGTTGATGGTGTTCGCAGCGTTCATGGCGTGTCCTCGAAAGTGGAGTAAATCAATACACGGCGATGCGTTGTGGATCGTCGCGACCAAGATCCGCCAGCGGGTGTGATCCCTGCGGCCATGGCGCGGTGAAGAAACGCTCGATGAAGCTCAAGTCTGCTTCGGCCAACGTGGCCGGTGTCCAGCGCGGATTCCTGTCTTTATCGATCAGAAGCGCTCGGATGCCTTCGGCAAAATCAGCGTGTTCGGCGCACCGCAAAACTGCGATCAGCTCAAGCTGGAACACCTCCGCCAGAGACAGCCGGCTGGCACGCTGCTGCAATTCCCAAGACAGGCGCACCGAAGAAGGACACGCACGCGCCAAGGCGGCCTGAGCCTTTTGCCACCACGCCTCGTCCATCTCCGTGGCGGCAATTTCGGCAACCGCATGTTCCAGTGATGTGCCGGCACAGCAGGCCTCAACGTGGGCGTGCAAGCGTTGCAGCGGGCCCGGCAACATGTCCGACTTAGCCAGTCCCCGCAACAGATCATCCAAGGTGCTGGCATTGATATGTGCTTCATCCTGCCACGCCGTAGCTGTCAGCAATTCCAGCATCTCGTCATGGCGCATCGCCGCGATGACATAGTCAGCAAAACCCGCATACACCGCATCCGAGGCATCAATACTGGCGCCGGTCAGCGCCAGGAAACGGCCACTGGCGCCGGGCGCGTGTGACAGCAACCAGGTGCCACCGACATCGGGGAACAGGCCGATGCCGGTCTCCGGCATCGCTAGGCGTGAGCCTTCTGTGACGACCCGATGACTGGCACCAGACATCAGCCCGATACCACCACCCATGACGATGCCGTGACCCCAGCATACGATCGGCTTTGGATAGGCGTGGATCTGATAGTCGAGTCGATATTCGCGCTCGAAAAACGCCATGGCGTAGGCGTTTTCGCGCGCATCGCTCGCCCCTGATTCACGGTACTCAACCATGCTTTTATAGAGCGAATGCAGATCACCGCCAGCGCAGAAAGCCTTCTCTCCCGCGCCGCGCAAAACAACCACAGCGACACGCGGATCCTCAGCCCAGAGGCTCAGCTGTGCAGCCAGAAGATCGACCATCTCCAGCGACAGGCCATTGAGCGTGGCGGGTGCATTAAGCGTGGCAATCGCTATACAGCGATCACCGGCCGCACGTTCTTCAAATAGAACCGGCGCGTTCATCGAAGCTCCCGATCCGATCCCAACAGACGGCGGGAAATGATCATGCGCATCACCTCATTGGTGCCTTCCAGAATCCGATGCACACGAAGATCGCGCAGCAATCGCTCGATCGGAAATTCACGGATATAGCCGTAGCCACCGTGCAACTGCAGCGCCTCATCAACAATTTTGAAACCCGCATCCGTGGCAAACTGCTTGGCCATGGCACACCACGTACTGGCATCGGCGTGACCGGTATCAAGCTTGTGCGCGGCGGTGTGCACCATCTGGCGTGCGGCAAGCAATTGGGTTGCCATGTCGGCCAAACGGAACTGCAAGGCTTGGAACTCGGCCAATGCCTTACCGAACTGCTGACGTTCGCCCATATAACGACGCGCTTGATCAAGCGCAGCTTGGGCACCGCCGAGTGAGCAGGAGGCGATATTGATACGACCGCCATCCAAGCCCTTCATCGCAAACTTGAAACCCTCGCCTTCTTTGCCGAGCAGGTTTTCTGCCGGCACCCGCACCCGCTCAAAGCTGATGCCGCAGGTTGGCTGACTGTTCCAGCCCATTTTTTCTTCCTGTCGGCCGTAGCTCACGCCTGCCGCATCGGCCGGCACCGCAAACGCACTGATGCCACGCGCACCCTCATCGCCCGTGCGCGCCATCACGATCAAGAGATCACTGGACCCACCACCGGAAATAAAGGCCTTGCTGCCGCTGATGAGATAGTCATCACCCTCACGCACGGCGCGAGTTTTGAGCGAAGCCGCATCCGAGCCGGAACTGGGTTCGGTCAAGCAATACGAGGCGATTTTCTGGCCTGAGGTCAGCGCCTCACCCCACTGTGCCTTCAGTTCAGCAGTGCCCCACTCGCCCACCATCCACGTTGCCATGTTGTGGATAGTGAAATAGGCCGCAGTCGACGGGCAGGCGGTCGCCAGTTCCTCAAACACCACGGCCGCCGACAAGCGTGACACCCCCAAGCCGCCGATCTCGGGGCTGGCATACAGACCACAAAAGCCCAGCTCACCACCGGCAAGGATCACGTCTTTGGGGAAATGGTGCTCAGCATCCCATTGTGCTGCGAACGGGGCCATGCGAGCAGCGGCAAACTCGGCTGCCGCTTCGCGGAAAGCTTGCTGCTCTTCGTTTAATTCCAGATCCACACCAACCTCACTTGAGAGAAATCGTGGTATTGACGCCATGCGCAGACACATCGTCGTCAAACCAACGGGAAATTACGGTTTTGGTCTGGGTATAGAACATCACGACTTGCTTGCCGTATGGGCCCAGATCACCGAGCTTGGACGCGCGTGAGCCGGTAAACGAGAACATCGGAACCGGCACTGGAATCGGCAGATTGATGCCCACTTGGCCGACGTCGATCTCCTCCTGAAACTTGCGCGCCGCGGCGCCCGATTGGGTGAAGATCGCCGTGCCGTTGCCATTGGGATTGGCGTTAACCAGATCAATGGCCTCATCCAGCGTTTCCACTTCAAGAATGACCAATACCGGGCCGAAAATCTCTTCGTCGTAGATACGCATACCGGGTTTGACTCCGGAAAAGATCGTAGGGCCGACAAAGTTGCCCTTTTCATAACCGGGGATGTGCGGCTTGCGACCGTCCAGCACCAGCGTTGCGCCTTGCTCAACACCCGACGCAATCAGCGCCTCAATGCGCTCGCGCGAACTGCACGTGATGACCGGGCCCACATCGGTGCCCGGCTCGATCCCAGCATGAACCTTGAGGGTCTTGGCTTTTTCTGCCAACTCTGGAATCCACTCGCGTGCCGCACCGACCAGCACCAGCGTTGAAGCGGCCATGCAGCGCTGTCCGGCGGCGCCAAACGCGGCGCCAACCATGGCATTGAGCGTCGGCTCTTTGGCGGCATCGGGCAGGATCACGGCGTGATTCTTGGCACCCATCATGCACTGCACGCGCTTGCCGGCCAGCGAGGCGCGGTTGTAGACATGAGTGCCAACGGGAGTGGAACCGACAAAGGACACCGCCTTGATGTCGCTGTGATCACAAATCCCGTTGACCACATCCGGGCCACCGTGCACAACGTTCAATACGCCTTTGGGCATGCCCGCTTCCATTGCCAGTTCCGCCAGACGCATGACCACCATCGGGTCACGCTCGGACGGTTTCAACACAAAGGTGTTGCCACAGGCGATGGCCATCGGAAACATCCACAGCGGAATCATCGCCGGGAAGTTGAACGGAGTAATGCCAGCGCACACGCCCAAGGGTTGCAGCAAGGTGTAGGTGTCCACGCCGTTGGCCACATTGTTAGCGAGTTCACCCAACTGGAGATTACCGATTCCCGCCGCGTGTTCGACCACTTCCAACCCACGGAACACGTCGCCCTCGGCGTCCGGCAGTGTCTTGCCCTGCTCGGCCGTCAAGATGGCCGCCAGCTCCTGCATGTGCTCGCGGATGAGCTGCTGATACTTCAGGAAAATGCGCGCGCGCGTGCCGATCGGAGTCTTGCGCCAGGTCTTGAAGGCCTCTTTGGCCGCAGCGACCGCGGCATCAACTTCAGCGGCGGTGGCAAAAGGCACACGAGCCAATACTTCCTGCGTCGCTGGATTAACTACATCGTGCCATTCGGTGGTGCGGGACTCGACGAACTCACCGTCAATCAAAAGCTTCACCGTCGGCACCGCCGCGGCTGGGTTGCTTGCATTCATGATTTGGCTCCCTGGAAGGAATCGAAACCGCAGCGCGTCGTCCCCATGGGCGATGTCACGGCTCGCGTGAAAGTTGTAAGCCGATTCTACCAGTGCTGATCCGATAACCGCAGACGCCGTCGGGTATAGGCTCGGCGACGAGGGACCTGAATTACGCGACCCGCTAAGTGCCAAGCCAATGAGACATCGCTACGATTCAATATCTCCCGCCCCGCGCAGGACAATAAGGGTTATCCTTATCCTGCTGTCGTAGGACTGCCGTGCTGATAATAAAGGCTGCTGGATTGTCGCATCCGAAAAACGTGCGAGTGACTGGTTAACGTAAAACAGGGTGGCGGACGCTAATCGCACACCCACCGGTCGTGGGGTGGGAAGGATATGTCAAAACTGCTCGACTTCATGTTGGAACTTGGTCGCGACGCCGCACTCGCTGACGAGTACCAGCGCGCGCCGGATGCGGTGATGCTGCGTGCTGGTTTGTCCGACGAGGCGCGTCGGGCAATGCTCGATCGGGACTATGAGACGATCAAACGGCTCAGCGGTCTTGCCGATGGGCAGTTCGCGACCAATCACACTATTTTTGCATACGACCAGTAGCGGCCTTGAGACCAAAGGATGGCTACTCCCGTGACCTGCATCCTACAAACGCTTATTCTGACCTTGGCGCTGTATGTCACGCCGACCGAAGTCACCGGAGCGCTGCAAGCGCCTAGCCAACTGGGTACGACCGATCGTGTGCTGGACGATGCTGTAGCGCAAACCCATGTGTCCCGCTCAGGGCCGGACGCTGTCGCAACACACGAGAGTCTCGAGCAACGCTACAACCGCCTCCGAACTGTGGCAATCACAGGCGACTTCAAGGGTTCACTGCACTCCTTGGTTGAGCTTTTGAACGAAGACTTGCCGTCAGCGCTCCGTATTCGTGTTTACAGCACCGCGATTAGTCTCGCATCCATGATCGAAGATTGGCCGCAGGCGTATGGCCTTTTGAACGAGGCCTTTGACCAGCTTGAGACCGGCGCCGATGAATCCGCGATGCTGCTCACCGCTGCTAGCTTTCTCCACGTACTGGTTGATGAAAGAGAGCTTGCACTAGAGCTCGGACACCGAGCGATTGTCGCGGCAGAGGCCAGCATGAATATCTCGGATCAGTGCAGGACGCTGTCAAACCTTGCGCTCTTGCAAGAGCGCGACGGCGACTTGACCTCGGCACTACGCTCACGCGAACGGCAAATTGATATTTGTACTCGCGTGGACGACCGCTTATTCGTCGGTCTAGGAAAGTTGGGCTTTGGCAGACTCATGGCCATGCAGAACCGACCGACGGACGCGCTGAAATGGGCCAAGGAAGCGCTCGAAGAATACCACTCAGTTGACTACGCAGCTGGCATCAGCGATGCACAGGTGGCAATAGCCAGCAGTCTGATCGCATTGCGACGCGAGCCAAACAAAGCCAAATCGCTGCTGGACGAAGCGCTCGAATACTACCGACAGCAAAGCTCAACGCGCGACTTGGCCGACACCGAACGTCTGCGCGCTGCGCTGGCTGAGAGTACCGGCGACATCACCGGCGCGGTGAAACATCTGAAGGCGGCAATAGAATTTGCTGCAGAAGCCGAACGCAGCGTGCGCGAGCGGCGGGTGGCGTATATGCAGGTGCACTTTGACAGCAAGCTTAAAGAGCAGCATATCGCTCTGCTGGAGGCGGAAAAATCGCTGACTGAGCTTCAGACTGCGGCCACTCGAAGACGGCAATTGCTGCTGGTCACCTTGTTGGGTGGACTGCTGGCTGTTGCGGGCTTGCTATCGATACTGCTGCGTCGCTCGTTTCTGGAGCGCCAGCATTTTCGCTGGAAATCCGAGCATGACGGCCTGACCCATCTGCTCAACCATGTGGAAATGCGCAAACGTGGCGAGGCCATGTTGAAGCAGACCCAAGCAGCAGGCAGCGCGCTGACCGCGATCGCCATCGACATCGACATGTTCAAACAGGTCAATGACTATCACGGGCATGCCGCCGGCGACGCGGTGTTGCGAGCGATGGGACAGTGGATACGCGAGACCGTTGGCGATCGCGGCATCCTGGCACGTCGCGGTGGCGACGAATTCATGATTTTGCTCGACGGCGATGCAAACAGCGCGTCTCTGGTTTTGCGGGATCTACGCAAACGGATGCATCCGCTTAGCGTGCTGGGTGAAACGGTGCGTTTCACGATCAGCGCAGGTGTGTGTCAAACAGAGCCCAGCGTGACCACGCTCGAACAGCTCCTGCATCAGGCCGACCAAGCGCTGTATCAGGCCAAGGGTGAGGGTCGCGACCGCAGCGTCATTGCGCACGAACTTGAGACGCGCGCAAACCCCAAGTCGTCAGGACTGGTCGTTGTTGGCAGTGGTATACAGTTCGGTCGGCACGCCAGTGAACGCACGCTCTCGGAGATCCGCAGGGCCGATGTGGTTTTTTGCCTAGCCGATTCGTTCGCCTTGGCCATGATCAATCGCTTTCGACCGGATGTCGTCAACCTTGGCACCTACTACGCGCCGGGTAAGGACCGACGCGAGACCTACCGCCAGATAGACGATGCGATCATGGCGGCAGTGCGCGCCGACAAGCAGGTCTGCGCCGTGTTCTATGGTCACCCTGGGATATTTGCTGATGTGCCACACCGGGTCATACGCAAAGCCCGTGAAGAAGGTTATGCGGCACACATGGAACCCGGCATTTCCGCAGAAGCCTGCCTGTACGCGGACTTGGGTATTGATCCGGGGCACCGCGGGGTGCAGTCGATGGAGACGACCCAATTTCTCTACTACGACCGCCACCTTGACCCGAAAGGCCTCGTGCTGCTGTGGCAAGTCGCTTTGGCGGGAGATCTGTCCTGTACTCGAACCCATGCCGAGCGCGATGGTCTGCAGGCACTGACCGATAAATTGCGGCGTTGGTATCCGGCAGATCACGAAGTCATCCTGTATGAAGCCGCACAACTGCCGATCGAAACCCCGCGCAGCGAGCGCCTGCATCTGAGTGACCTACCGAACGCGACGTATCAGGAATACACGACACTCGTCGTTCCACCCTTGGGCGAATTGCGATTTGACCCGGCGTTCGCACGGGGCAACATGCAAGGCGTCGATTCCGTCGAATGCTGAGTTGACGGATGTCAGTGGATACCCAGGCACCAGTGATCCAGCCGCTCGTTATAGCGCCAGCGCCAGCGCCAGCCTCACCTCGTCCAGCGCTCACGTGATCGTGGTCGACACAGACAGGCCAGATCGCTATAGGATGACAAGCCCCAGCGAGAGAGCCATCCATGCACGTACTGGCCAGTGGCATCGCCGAGCGCATCCGCGACGGATTCTTTGATTATCACGCCCGATTTGCCGCCATCACACGGCGTGCCAAAGGACGGTTTGAAAGTCGTAATTGGGCGGAAATGCGCACCGACCTGGTCGAGCGCATCGAGCTCTATGACGTCTGCGTCCATCGGATGCAGGCTTGGTTGACGCAGTCGGATGCAGGCTTGGTTGACGCAGGTGCTGGCCGAGCGCGCACAAGATCGCGTGCTCTGGAACCGGATCCGCGATGCGTATGCCGACGAAGTCGCGCAACTCCTAGATCGCGAACTCTATAAGACTTTTTTCAACACCCTGACCCGGCGTTTTTTCCAAACCCGTGGTGTGGATGCGGCGATTGAATTTGTCGCGCTCGATATCGAACCGACCGACCAGATCACCCACCCGGTCGCACGCCATAGTCACGCTATCCATGGTGAATTGGCGGCCGTGTTTGAACGGGTGCTGGCGGCCTATGAGTTCCACGTGCCCTACGCCCACCCACGCGAATGTGCGGAGGCGATGGCGGCGGTTGTGCATAAGCGCTTTGCCGCGTGGGGCGACGTGCCGCTGGTGCAAATTGAGTTACTGGAAACGGTCTTCTACCGCGAACAGCGTGCTTATTTGGTTGGGCGCGCCTTTGGTGAACACCGCCACACGCCCTTCACCATCGCACTGGCAAATGGACCGGACGGGATCCGAGTCGATGCGCTTTTGACCGAGCGCGATCACGTGGCACAGCTATTCGGCTACACCCGCAGCCACTTTTTTGCCGACCTGCCGACCGTCGGTGATGCGGTGGTGTTCCTGCGCTCGCTGCTGCCGCACAAGCCACTGGATGAGCTCTACACGGTTCTGGGCCGTGCCAAACAAGGAAAGACCGAGCGCTACCGCGCTTTCTTTCGTCATTTGGAACTGCACCCGCACGAGCAGTTTGTGCACGCCGATGGTGAACGCGGGATGGTGATGCTGGTGTTTACTCTGCCCTCGTGGCCGCTGGTGTTCAAACTGATCCGAGATCGCTTTGCCTACCCCAAGGAAACGGCACGCGAGGACGTGATGGAAAAGTACCGCATCGTTTCGCTCCACGACCGTGCAGGCCGACTGGTGGATGCTCAGGAGTTCCGCTTCCTGCGTTTTCGACGCGAGCAATTTGCCCCAGATCTGTTGGATGAACTGCTGGAGAGCTGCGCCGAAACCGTCCACCTTGACGGCGAGTACGTCGTCATCGGGCACTGCTACATCGAGCGTCGTCTGCGTCCGCTCAACCTGTATCTGAAAGAAGTCCCTGCCGCCGATGCACTGCGTGCGGTGCTCGATTATGGCCAGTCAATCCGCGACTTGGCCCGCAGTGATATTTTCCCCGGTGATTTACTGCTCAAAAATTTCGGTGTCACCCGCAACCACCGTGCGATCTTCTACGACTACGATGAACTGTGCCTCGTACAGGACTGTCCCTAACGATGTATTTCCCGAACAGTTTCCCCAGTTCCTCGGGCTCAACGAAGAACAGCGCACCGCCCTGCTCGACACCCACGGCGATATTTTCGACGTTGACTGGTGGACCCAACTACAGGATTCACTGAAACACGACGGCCCAAAGGACGTAAATCCGTATCCGGATTCGGCCCGGGTCTAGTGGTAGCAGATGAGCCCAAGGCGACACGTTTGAGCGGATGACAGCAGCAACCCGATGGATCATGCTTGTTGATTGAGACACACCACGCACTTTGACGACGGAGAATTGAACATGCGTTATTCCCACTCCCTGCTCGCCCTCGCCTGCATAGCCGCGCTCGCGGCCTGCCAGCCTGCAGCTGACTCATCGGTCAGCGAAGCACCGGCCTCCACCCCGGCCCCCCTCGCTGCCGAGCCAGCACCGCAACCGACCACAGCGATCGATGAGATGTCGCAACGTCTTGAGGCCATTGCTGCCGGTGAGCACCGCACAACGGAGGATCGCGCGCGCGACCAGTATCGCCATCCGGTCGAAACGCTTGCCTTCTTCGGCATCACACCCGATGCCACAGTGATCGAAATCACCCCGGGTGGTGGCTGGTATACCGACATCCTCGCCCCGTTCGTGCGGGCGTATGGACATTTTGTTGGTGCAGTCTGGGATGAGACCTTGCCAGATCAGCCGGCCTACTACGCACGCCTCAACACCGCGCTGACTGAGAAAATCGCAGCGGCGCCCGATGTCTACGGTGACGCTGAGCTGCGTCGCTTCAATGCCGCCGAACCGATTTTTGGTGAGCCAGATTCAGCAGACTTCGTGCTGACTTTCCGCAATGTGCACAACTGGGTGCCCGCCGGCACCGCCGATGCCTATTTCAAGGCATTTTTCGAGGTACTCAAGCCAGGTGGCGTTCTCGGTACGGTCGATCACCGTTCCAAGGGTGAGGAGGCAACCGATGGCAAGAGTGGTTACCTGACCGAACAACAGGTCATCGCACTGGCCGAAGGGGTCGGTTTCAAGTTCGCTGGTCGCAGTGACGTCAATGCCAATCCGGCCGATACCGCCGATCACGCCAAGGGTGTCTGGACTTTGCCGCCAACCTTTGCCTTGGGCGACGAGAACCGCGACAAGTACGCTGAAATCGGCGAATCCAACCGTATGACGCTGAAGTTCGTCAAACCAGCGGCTGAGTAATCTCTGCCTGACGCTGATCCAAAAGCGCAGCCACGGTTTCCTTGGCCGCCAACGCATGGATCAGCAGCACCACGATGTCGCCCGGCTCGGCCCAATCGAGCAGAACACGGGCGGCATCGGTCTCATCGGCAATAAAGTCGATGACATCGGCGGCAACGCCTCCGGCGACTAGGCTTGATCGCATTAAATCAGCCACTTCGCCCAGCGCGCGTCCGCGTTCGTAGCCTTTTATTTCCTTCAATACGACGCGATCGGGTTTATAGGCGGCGGTCGCCTGCGCCACTGCCCGGATGTCCTCGTCACGACGATCACCGGCGTGCCCGAGGATCACCGCCAAGCGCCCCTTGCCACGTTGTGCAGTGGCGATGTCGAGCAGGCCGTTGATCCCTTCCGGGTTATGGGCAAAATCAAGCCAGACCTTGACACCGGCCAAATCCCAGCGCTCAAGACGGCCTCGGTTGTCGGCGTTTCCTGCACCAAACCGCGCCATCGTGCTCGCGATTGCCGCGGTCGGCACACCCAAGGCAGAGGCGACCAGCGCGGCCCCGGCCAAATTGGCGACGTTGTAACGAGCCAGCCCATCAATACTGAGCGGCATGCTGTGCACATCACCCAGATCGATCCCTTCCGCGGCAAAACCGTGTGGATACAGCCACAGGTGTTCTGCCCGCAACACGCATGCTGGACGGTGG
>CAJDVW010000036.1_pt1 | contig 14275 bp, 11 predicted proteins | sample 7391471 | NCBI WGS metagenome assembly CAJDVW01 (sample SAMEA7055714, study PRJEB34461) | soil metagenome | biome: terrestrial ecosystem; feature: Peninsula; material: soil | place: Antarctica | collected 2016
GTGCCGGATATTGAATTGACGCACTTATTGGCTTCCGACGCCGAAGAAGCATCTCTTGCCAGCATCAATACAGCACGCGAGATTTCAATGTGCCTGGGATGGCCGCCAGCTCGGCACGAAGATGCGCGCTGTTTTCTTCGCTCGTGTCCACGTCGATGACGACATAGCCGATCGCCGCGTCGGTCTGGAGATATTGCCCGTTGATGTTTGCATCGGCGCGGGAAAATATGTCGTTGATCTGTGACAGCACGCCCGGCACATTGCGATGGATGTGCAAGAAGCGGCGACTGCCCGGATATTCTGGCAACGCGACCTCCGGGAAGTTGACTGCCGACAAGGTCGAGCCGTTGTCGCTGTAGCGCACCAGCTTTGCCGCGACCTCGATGCCGATATTGTCTTGTGCTTCCAAGGTGCTGCCGCCCACATGCGGGGTTAGGATCACGTTGTCCATACCGCATAAGGGCGACTCGAACACGTCGTCATTGGCTTTGGGTTCGCTTGGAAAGACATCGATGGCGGCGCCGGCTAAGTGGCCAGAATTCAAGGCCGCAGCCAAGGCGTCTACATCCACGACGCTACCGCGCGACGCGTTGATCAGCACCGATCCCGCGTGCATCTGTGCAATCTGAGGCGCAGCGATCATGTTTTGAGTGGAGCGGGTTTCAGGCACGTGCAAGGTCACGATGTCGGCCCGTTCCAGCAGATCGTCTAAGCCCTTTGCGGCACGCGCATTGCCAAGTGCGAGTTTGGTTTCGATATCGTGATAAATCACGCGCATGCCGAGCGATTCTGCCAATACGCCGACTTGGGTGCCGATATGACCGTAGCCGACGATGCCCAAGACCTTGTCGCGCACTTCGTAGCTGCCACTGGCGGACTTGTCCCAGCCGCCACGATGGCATCGGGCATTCTTTTCCGGGATCCGGCGCATCAACATGATGGCCTCCGCGATCACCAGCTCGGCAACGCTGCGTGTATTGGAGTAGGGCGCGTTGAAAACCGGAATTCCCAGACGCTTGGCCGCATCGAGATCCACTTGGTTGGTGCCGATGCAGAAACAGCCGATCGCAGCCAGACGCCGAGCCTCAGCCAGTACCTCGGCCGTGAGTTGGGTGCGTGAGCGGATACCGATAAAATGCGCCTCGGCGATGCGTTGCTTGAGCTCATCCTCAGGTATGGACTTCTGGTGAAAGTCGATCTGGGTGTAGCCCGCTGCTTGGAAGGTCTGCACCGCGTTCTGGCTGACGCCTTCAAGCAGGAGAATGCGGATATCCTTTTTAGGGAATGAAGTCTCTTTCATGACCGGCAACAACACCCAGGTAAGTACGATGACGTGACTATGCCAGAAATCTACGCGTTTGCGGCAGTGCAGCATCGGTGCCGTGACGCTAGCATATCGACTACCGCTTGCCGGATTCGCCGGTGGGCCTTATCGCGATGGAACACCTGATGAGCGCTGCATTACTGACCGAGCTTTCCCGCGAATTGCCTGCGCTGGTACTCAAGACCGAGCCGAACGATCTTGAGTTCTATGGTCGTGACTGGACTCGACGTTGGCAGCCGGCGCCCTTGGCGATTGCGCTGCCGACCTGTGTAGAGGAAGTGCAGGGCATTATGCGATGGGCGAACCAGCATGGCATCGCCATCGTGCCATCGGGTGGGCGCACCGGATTGTCGGGTGGTGCAGTGGCCGCCAACGGCGAGTTGGTGCTCAGTCTTGAACGAATGAATCAAGTACTCGGTTTTGACGCGCACGATCGCATCTTGACAGTGCAGGCGGGCATGACGCTGGAGGCCGTGCACGCTGCCGCCCAGACGCACAGGCTTATTTACCCGGTTGATTTTGCGGCACGTGGCTCCTGCAGCATCGGCGGCAATATTGCTACCAATGCCGGTGGCATCCGGGTGATCCGCTACGGCAATACGCGCCAATGGGTCGCTGGCCTGACGGTGGTGACCGGCACGGGTGAGCTGCTTCAGCTCAATCGCGGGCTGGTGAAAAACTCCAGCGGGTACGATTTGCGGGAACTGATGATTGGTTCGGAAGGTACGCTCGGCATCGTGGTCGAAGCCATGCTGTGGCTGACCGATCCGGCGCCGCCCTCGAATGTGATGTTGCTGGCTTTGCCGTCGTTCGAGGCTTTGATGCAGGTCTTTGATGTGTTGCGAGCGCGATTGTCGCTGTCGGCCTTCGAGTTCTTGACCGCGCGCGGCTTGCATCATGTGGTGGCGCATGGCGCGCAAAAGCCGTTTGCCGAGGACCATCCCTATTATGTCGTCACCGAGTTCGACGCTGAAAGCGATTCACAGCACCAAGCCGCGATGGAGGCGTTTGAGACATTGGTCGAAAATAACTGGGTTTGCGACGGCGTGATTGCACAAAGCGGCTGCTTTGTGGCGTTTACGCGAGGGCATTACCGAGTCGCTGGCCCGATATCTTCCTTACAAGAACGATGTGTCGGTGCGGATTGCCGCAATGCCTGCGTTTCTGGCCGAGACTCAGGCCTTGCTGACGGCAGAGTATCCGCAGTTCGATGTGGTTTGGTTCGGTCATATTGGTGATGGCAACTTGCATATCAACGTGCTCAAACCCGAGGACATGGCAAACGATGTTTTTGTTGATGAATGTGGGCGAGTGACTCGTTTGTTGGCTGACGTGTTGGCGCGGCACGGTGGCAGTATTTCAGCTGAGCACGGTATCGGTCTGGTGAAAAAGCCCTATCTTTCGAGCACGCGCAGCGCGACGGAGATTACCCTGATGCGCGGGATCCGGCAGGTGTTTGATCCCAACGGTGTCTTGTCTCCACACAAGCTGTTTGATGTGGACAGCATCCATCCCGGTTACGGAGAAACCGCATGAAAATCTGGTTGGCGAGCCTTGTCCTCGCTTTTTTCGGAATGACGAGTGCATCGGCTGCAGCACCGACACCGATGCTGTGGAAGGCCCAAGGCGAGGCCGGTACGATTTATCTGCTGGGTGCTTTCCATTTGCTCAAGGCAGACGACTATCCGCTGCACCCCAAGGTCGAAGCGGCTTATGACGAGGCCGATCGACTGGTATTTGAGGTCGACCCCGCCGAGATGAGTTCGCCCGACACGGTGCGCGCGATTCAAGCCCTCGCCAAGTTCAACGACACGCGCACGCTGCGGCGGGTGATTTCTGCAGAAACGACGAAAAAGTTGAAGGCGTTTCTCGGCAGTGAGGCGGCCGTCGCTGCGTCCGATCCCTTCAAGCCCTGGTTCATCGGTCTTAACATCGCACTGGGTTCAATGGCATCAATTGGCTTGGATGCAAAGCTCGGGTTGGATCAACATTTCATGCAGCGCGCCGCGACCGATCACAAGCCGGTATCTGGCTTGGAAACGGTGCAGGAACAAATGGGAGCGATGGATGGCTCACCCTTGGCTGAGCAGGAGTTGATGCTGATCGAAGCCCTCGCGCCACTGGCGGAAAAACGTGAGCGCATCTTGGAGATGCATGACCTCTGGCGTCAGGGTGATGTCGCGCGTCTGGAGCGGTTGGTGAACGAAGACATGCTTGAGCGCACCCCGCGCATGTACGAACTACTCAACCGGGAGCGTAATCAAAAGTGGTTGCCGCAGGTGATTGCCATGCTCGGTGAAAACCAGACCACGCTAGTTGTGGTCGGCACCATGCATTTGATTGGCGAGGATGGACTCGTCGAGCAATTACAGCGTCGCGGCCTTGTAGTGGAGCGAGTAGAGGTCGGGATTGTATTGCAGGCTCTGGACGAAGCTGCCTGACGCGTTTAATCAGCCGCTGCAGCTGCCGCAGCAGACCGAGGGTAGGCGCTTGATCTTATCTTCGGTGATGGGGTGGCCAGACTGGGCGAGTGCGCCCAACAGCTCACAATCGAGCATGTTGGTACTCAGACGCAGGGTGTGACCGTCACCATCGAGATCCGCCACGGCCGCCGGGTCGACGTCCAGCAAAGCATCAGTGATAGCACCCAGATCGGGTGAGTCTGTCTTCAATTGAATTGCGTATTCCATGATGTTTCGGCACCAAGACGTAGTCACGATGCGATGCGTTCAGTTCACGCAATGGCCTGGCTACGATCAGAAATATTAGCACCGCTGGGCCAGATTCGAAGCCAATCCGCCGTCCCATGCAGGTTTTTGGTTCAGGCGCGATCACACTCCAGATACATGCTCACGCTCTGATCGGGTCGACGATCGTCCAAGCCGCACAATTCTGGATGTGGACTGCTGTTGTACTGGACGTCGCGCACACTGAAGCCTGCATCGTGCAGCAAGCCGTCCAAGGTTTGGCGATCAAACATGAAGCCGGGATTGAGCTTGATTGCAAGGTTGAGCAGGTGTCCCGCTGTTTCCGGCAACAACGGCAGGCCGACCGAACGATTCCAACTGTCAATCAACCATTCCGGGCGTTCACGGTAGGCCTCAACCAAGCGCTCTAGGCTGGGAACCAGCAGCCGCATGACGCCCGAGGGTTTGAGCACGCGATGCGACTCGGACAAGAAATTTCGAACCTGCTCCATGCTCGGCAGACAGGACAGAAAATCTTCCGAGTGGATGTAATCCACGCTGGCATCAGGGTAGGGGATGGTCGTGCCCAGATCGGCAATGACGTCGGCGCCGCTGTCCGGGTCGAGGTCGATATTGGTCCAGCCCGGCAAGGGGCAAACGCCGGAACCGCAGTTGAGCTTGAGCATGTTGGTTGAAGTGATCTTTGCGAACGAATGGGCAGGATGGCAGTTTTCCCTGTTCTGGTCAGCCCCGCCGTTGAAGAGAGTGCAAGCACAAGGCGGTCGTCGCTGTCCAGTGGGCGGGGTCAGAGTGTCGGCAGCAGGTGAACAGCGCTTCAGACGAGGGCGGTAAAATACAATGAGACATATTCCTATTTGGCCTCTATGCGCATGAACCTAAGAGATTTCCAACGAACTCTGCATCCCCATTGCATCACTAAAGGGCCAGATGCGGCCTATGGCTTGCGTCGCCGCTCAGCATTGATCGTTGCGATCAGCATGGCCTTGATGTCGGTGAGTGCAGTGGCTGCCGAATCGGGCGATGCGATGGTCGGTGTTGCTGCCGTGGCCTCGTCAGAATTGCCTGGGGTTGAGGTCACCGCGATCAATCCGCCGTTTGAGCCCATCGATACCGGTACGGCTTCAGTTATCGACCGGCGCGAGATGGACTTGCACCTGGTGACATCGGTGCGTGATCTGGTCCGCTATGAGCCCGGCGTTTCGGCAATCGGAACGGCAGGTCGCTTCGGTCTGGACAGCTTCAATATTCGCGGTTTTTCCGGCAATCGGACCTACATGGAAATCGATGGCGTGCCGGTGGCCGACTCCTTCGGGGCCAATGTCGCCGGCAGCGGTTTTCGTGCCGGCCGTAATTTCATTGATCTGAACACGATCCAGCAGGCAGAAATCATCCGTGGCCCGGCATCAGCGCTGTATCCCTCCAATGCTTTAGGCGGCTCGGTGATCTTTCGGACCAAGGATCCTTCCGATTACCTGTTGTCGGGCGAAACCCTGCACACGGTGGTGAAGGCCCAATACGACGGTGTCGATAACAGCCTTGGTACCGTCGCGACGCTGGCGGCTGGCAATGGGCCGCACGGTCTGTTGCTGACGGCCAATCATCGCAGTGGCCACGAGCCGGAGAACATGGGTAGTGTCGGTGGCACGGGCCCGCGTCGCACGAAGCCGGACCCGATGGACTACAACAGTGATGGGGTACTGGCCAAGTACGTGCACAGTGCCGCGTCAGGGCGCATTGATCAGCTCACGCTGGAAGCCTCGCGACGCAGGACGCAGGTCAACGGTTTGTCGGCATTGGCGGCGGGCTCTTCTGAGGACTTTATCCCGGGCGATTTCAGTTCCGGAGGCGGCAGCCTTCCGGGAATGGCCGATGACGTTCTGGATGACTATGTGCCGCTGTATCACCGTTCGCAGGATCGCAATACGCGCCTGCGTGCCAGTGTCGGGCAGTGGTTTCCCGAGCTGGGCACAGGGTTCGCTGATACCTTGGATTGGCGTTGGTATTGGCAGCAAAGCCGCACTCTCACTGAGACCCAATCCGATACGGAAAAGGTTGAGCGTTTCTTCAGCAGCCTGCCATTGGATCAAGCCGTGGTCGGCACCAAGGTGGTGGCTTCGCGGGTGTGGAATTCGCCTGGCAGTGCAAGTCACTTGTTCAGCTACGGTCTGGAAGCATCGCGCGCCCACGCACGTTCAACCTTGGATGGGTACGGCGTGAACAAGGAAACCGGGGCCATCGGCAGCACCTATCCGCAGTTCCTGCCCGCCGACTATCCGATGCATCTGATTCCGGAAAGTGACACCGATCGCCAAGCGCTGTTCGCCCAGGACCGTATCCGTCTGGTTGATGGTCGCCTGACACTGATTCCGGGCTTACGCTGGGAGCGTTATGTCTACCGGCCAGGCAACGATGCGCTGTACTTGGACTACAACCCGGGCTACGAGCAGCGCGATTATCGCAAGACCGATCTTTCTCGCAAATTTGGCGTGATCTGGCGATTCAACTCGAGTCTTGAGGCCTACGCCAATTTCGCCGATGGCTTCCGCCCGCCGCTGTTTGGCGAGCTTTCCGGCGCGTGGAACAAGCAGCCTATTCCCATCGTGAATATCGCCTATCTGCCCAGCCCGGATCTCAAGGCTGAGACCAGTCGAAATGCCGAAATCGGCGTGCGCGGACATGGCAGTGCCGGCTGGTTCACGTTGACCGCCTATCGCAACAGCTATCAGGACATGATTTGGTCCGGCTATGCGCTCTCGCGTGCCGAGGTGCCGGATTGGGCCATGCAGATTTCTCCCAACGCCCGAATCCAGCAGTTCTTCCAAGCCGTCAATGTCCCGAACGCGTGGGTACGCGGTCTTGAGTTCAACAGTCAGCTCAAGCTCGACACGTTCAGTAACGCGCTGGAGGGATGGTCGATGCGCGCTGCCGCGTCCATCGCCACTGGCCGCTTGACCGAAGCTGGAAAGACCGGCGAATCACAACTCAATACGGTTGATCCGGCGAAGATGGTGTTGGGTGTCGTTTATGCCGCCGACAACTGGGGTTTTGATGTGGTCGGCACTGCGGTGCGCCATCAACGTTTGTTGAGCAATCCGACGGCCTTCCGACCGCGGGGCTACGGTCTATTAGACTTCCACGCCCACTACGAACCCAGCGAGCGGATCACTCTGACGTTGGCGCTCAACAACCTCACCGATCGGAAATATTGGGATTGGGGCAATCTAAACGGCGGCGCGCTTGGTAATCTGGTCGGCGGCAGTGGGCTCAACGATGCAGGGGCGGGTGGGATTCCTGCCGATCGCCTGACCATGGCTGGACGCAATATCAGCGCGGCGGTGCAGTTCGAATTCTGAGTTGATGTAAGCCGTACTCGCAATAAGCGCCCCGACTGGAGTCGTTTTCAGTCGGGGCGACGCCGCACAAGCGCATCGCCAGTGCCGTCAGAACGGCCAGAATTTGGGGATGAAAATAACTCCAAGTACCCAAAAGATCAGGTTCAGCGGCAGGCCAATTTTAAGGAAGTCCTTGAACTGGTAGCCGCCAGCAGTGTGCACCATGGTGTTGGTTTGGTAACCAACCGGGGTGAGAAAGCTAGTGGAGGCCGAGAACGTGACTGCGATCAGGAAAGGTGTGGCATCGACGCCGATCAAGTGTGCCGTTGAAACGCCCACTGGCGTCAGCAAGATGGCCGCGGCCGAATTGCTCATCATCTCGCCCAAGAACAAGGCCATCAGGTACAGCACGGCCAGCACTGCATGCGGCCCGTAGGAAGCAACTAGCCCAATGGTGTTGTCGGCGATGAACTGAGAGGTACCGGTACTGTTCATCGCGATGCCAAGCGGCAATAGACCTGCCATCAAAATCAGCACGCGCCAATCTATCGAGTCATAGACATCGTCGATGTCGATGCAACCAGCAAAGATCATCGCCACCGCGCCGATGATGGCTGCGATGGCTATTGGCACCCAACCCAGCGCAGAGACCGTCACCACCATCGCCATAGTGGCTAGGGCGAACGGCGCACGCCAATCCCTCGGTTTGGGTGCACTGCGTTGCGATAAGACGATGATGTTGCGGTTGCGCCGCAGTTCCGCCGTTTCCGACTCCGGCAGCACGAGCAGCAGGATGTCACCCACCTGCAGCACGACATCGCCCATCTTTTCTCGGATGGTCTGATCGCGACGTTGTACGCCAAGAATCGTGGTGTGGTGAGGCAAGCGGTACTCCAGAGCTGCCAAGCGATGTTCTGCGATGACAGAACTGGGCGAGATCATCACCTCAACCATGACCTGCTTTTCTTCTTCGGCGTCGGCGCTGTCGATCGCTGTGCGTGATTTGGAGTTGAGCTGCAACTTGGCGTCTTGCTGCAGAGTTTCTAAATCCGACCACTGACCACGGATCAACAGGACGTCGTCGACCTGTAAGACTTCCGAGCGCGGCGACCAGCGTTTCTTGCCATCGCGCCACAACTCCAACACGTAGACGCGATAATTTTTGTTGAGCTTGGTCTCCTCCACCGAAAGCCCCAGCAAGGTTGATTCCGGTACCACTCGCAACTCAGTAATGTAGTGGCCGAACTCGTACAGTTGCTGCTGATCGACATTGCCATCGCCCGGCAACAGCCATCGTCCGACGACCAAAAGATAGATACAGCCGGCCACTAAGCAGATGACGCCCAGCGGCAAGAACTCGAACATGGAGAAACCGGGATGACCCAAGTCCTGAGCCATCGAGTTGACGATCAAGTTGGTTGAGGTGCCGATCAGCGTACACACGCCGGTCATCTGCGCCACGTACGACAAAGGAATCAGCGCCTTGGTTGCTGGCATCCCGATGTTGATGGAGGCGGATATCACGATAGGAATGAACACCGCGACGATGGCAGTGTTGTTGACGAATGGCCCGATGAGACATAGCACGCCGAACAGGATCAGAAGAAATTGCAGCGGCGAGCGACTCTTGCTCAGTAGGCTGCCAATCCGCGACAAGGAGCCACTGCCTTGCAAGCCTGCTGCAAGCACGAACATGGCGGCAACCGTGATTGTGGCCTGATTGCTGAAGCCACTCAGTGCCTGCGAGGGCGTCACCAAACCAAGCACCGGCAAGCTGATCAGCACCAGCACCGCAACCACGTCCATGCGCAGCCTTTCAGTGATGAAAAGCCACATGGACGCGACCGCGATCAGCAGCACCAGCGCGATATTGAGGGTCATCGGATTGACAGGTTTCGGGTCATGTTGTTAAGCATCGACGAGGGCAACAGCCATACGTCCGCGCGATCAAGTCTCTAAAGGTTCCGACATGCCCGTGGAGATAGGACAAGCCAGAGATGAACAGGGATGACACGGTGCGGACTCACTCGACAAACGCAGCTCACGGCCGCTCAGGATATCCTGAAGCGCCCAGCGTCGGCAGGTAGCGTGGTGCACGGCGTGCGTGGCTGGCTTGTTCATATGCGTATGCGAGTTCTATCAAACGCGCCTCACTCCAAGCTGTGCCCATAAACACAAGGCCCAGCGGCAGACCGTGGCTTTCGCCCATCGGCACGGTGATGCTGGGATAGCCCGCTACCGCTGCGGCACCATAACTTCCACCAACGAAATGATCACCGAGTACGGGATCCGTGGGCCAAGCCGGCCCGGACGTGGGTGCGATCAAGGCATCCAGTCGCAGTGCCGTCAAGGCCGCATCAATGCCCTTTGGCCCAGCCAGATCGCGTGCGGATTGCCGGGCTGCCAGATACTCAGGCTCAGTCAAAGGACCCTTGGCGGCAGATTCTTCTAGCAGGTTTTGTCCAAACCAATACATCTCTTGCGCGGCGTGCTCTTGGTTGAACGCAATCACCTCAGCGAGGCTTCTGATCGCGCTTGTATGACTTGCAAGGTACTGATTCACACCATGCTTGAACTCGTATAGCAGCACTTCGAATTCGGCCTTGCTCCATTTGCCGGCGGTGGGAATCTCGACATCGACGACCGTCGCGCCAGCCGCACGTAACAGTACGATCGCAGCCTCCGTCGCCGCGTCTGTATCAGGATGAAAGCCCATGGCCTTGCGCAAAATCCCAAGTCGGGCGCCGCGCAATGCATCGGCTTTCAAGTGCGTGCGGTAATCGACGCGGTGAGTATCAGCATCGCGGGTAGCCAGATCACTGGTGTCGGTACCAGCGATGGCTGTGAGTACGATGGCGGCATCTTCAACGCTGCGTGTCATCGGGCCGGCGGTGTCCTGGCTTGCCGCGATGGGCACGATGCCGCTGCGGCTGACCAGGCCGATCGTAGGCTTGATTCCGACCAAGCCGGCAACGGCAGAAGGGCAGGCAATGCTGCCGTCTGTTTCAGTTCCCAAGCCCACTGTTGCCAGACTGGCGGCGATGGCTGTGCCGGTGCCCGAACTGGACCCGCAAGGATTGCGGTCGAGAACGTAGGGGTTATGTGTTTGCCCACCGACCGCACTCCAACCCGAGATCGAATGGTTTGAGCGGAAATTGGCCCATTCACTCAGATTTGTTTTTCCCAAGATCACGGCACCGGCGTCACGCAGACGCTGCACAACGAAGGCGTCGCTTGGCGGAATGTTGTCGGCCAATGCCAGCGAGCCGGCCGTCGTCGCCATGGGCTGCGCGTCGATATTGTCCTTGATCAGAACGGGGATGCCATGCAGCGGGCCGCGCACACGGCCGGCGCGGCGCTCAGCGTCACGCGTGTCGGCCTCGGCCAGCGCTTGGGCATTGACGGTGATGATGGCGTTGAGCTTCGGCCCGGCTGTATCGATCGCATCAATCCGTGCCAGATACGCCTGCGTCAGGTTGCGGCTGCTTATCTCATTGCGACCCAGCCTGGCTTGCAGCTCGGTGATACCGACTTCTTCAAGCTCAAGCGTTGACGCCGTGGCAGCCGGATAGGTGTTTGTCTGTGGCGGTGTCGGTGATACGGCTTGGCAGGCGGCCGTAAGCAAACACAAAAACACGGGAAGAGCGGGGCGCATAGCGTCTCCGTTGGTACTTAGACATCGGACAGAAAGGGTTGCCTACAAATCAGGCTTACGCAAGAGTCCCGCATGATGAGATGCTCTCAATTGACGGTACTCACTGCCGAACTTTTACAGGAAACTCGTGCCCGCAGCTAAGGCGGGTAAACCAAGATGGGCGGCAAAGCCTTGGCCAATATCCGCGAAACTGTCGCGTCGGCCGAGCTTGCGTGGCTTCATGTCTGGACCCCAAGCCAGCAGAGGCACGGTTTCGCGGGTGTGATCACTACCGGGCCAGGTGGGATCACAGCCGTGATCGGCGCTGAAGACGACCAGATCACCCGGCTGCAAGGCGGCCCAGAGCTCAGGTAGGCGCGCATCGAAGGCTTCTAAGGCCGCGGCATAACCCAAAGGATCGCGGCGATGCCCGTATACGCTATCGAAGTCGACAAAGTTGGTCGCGATCAAGCTTCCCTCGCCAGCGGTTTTCAAGGCCGCGAGCGTGGCGTCGAAAAGGGCATCGTGACCCGCTGCCAGCACACTGCGACTGACACCGCACTGGGCAAAAATGTCGGCCATTTTGCCCACGGCTATCACTTCGCCGCCATTTTCCTTCACCACATCGAACAAGGTCGGGGCTGGCGGTGGCAGGCTGTAGTCGTGGCGGTTACCGGTGCGTTGGAAACCATCGCGTGGAGTGCCAGTGAAGGGGCGTGCAATCACTCGGCCGATATTCCACTGGTCGCACAGTCGCCGTGCTATCTCGCACACCGCATAAAGCCGTTCGAGTCCGAAGCTCTCTTCGTGTGCAGCAATCTGGAAGACCGAGTCGGCTGAGGTGTACACGATGGGTTTGCCACTGGCCATGTGCTCCTCGCCCAGCCGCTCCATGATCTCAGTGCCGGAGGCGTGGCAGTTGCCGAGCACGCCGGGAAGCTCGGCCTGATCTACCAAGGCCTTGAGTAATGCTGGCGGGAAACAGCTGTCGCCGGCTGGGAAAAAGCCAAAAGGCCGCTCCAACACCACGCCCATGCTTTCCCAGTGGCCAGACGGTGTGTCCTTGCCGCAGGCACGTTCCACCGCATAGCCCCACAACCCGAGCGGCGCAGGCCCTGTTGGCATCGGCAGGCCGTGGGCATCCGCGTGCGCGTGTCCCAGTCCGAGTTGGCTCAACTCAGGCAGGCGCAGCGGGCCGCGCGGGGCTGCGGCGCAGGCATCTGCGATATGGCCATAGGTGTCTGCACCGACATCGCCATAGGCCTCTGCGTCGGGAGCGGCACCGAGGCCGAAAGAATCCATGACCAGCCAGATTGCGCGTTTCATGTACTTACTCCTTCGCTAATGGGCGGCAACCAGCGATACAAAGGCACTTCTACCGGTGCCATCTCGCCGATCTCGAAGGCGGACCTAATCCGTGCTTCAGCGATATCTGCGTCGGCTTGGGTCCGCGCGTGCACGACAGCGAGCGCATCGCCACGATGCAGGTACTCACCGTGGCCACAGACTTCATCCAAACCGACGGCGTGATCGATCAGTCCACCGGGCGTGCGACGTCCGCCACCCAGATCCACCACGCACTCGCCCAAGGCGCGCACGTCGATGGCGGTGACAAAGCCGGTCTCAGTGGCTCGAATTGCGCGCTGAACCGGAGCCTTGGCAAGATGCCGCTCTGGGCTTTCCAAAAGGTCGGAAGGGCCGCCGAGTGCGGCCACCATGCGAGCAAAGCGTTCCGCAGCGGCACCCGAATCCAAGGCTTCGTGTAGCTTCGCGCGTGCCTCGTCCTGAGTGCGGGCCAGACCACCCAGCTGTAGCAATTCAGCCGCAAGTACAAGTGTGAGCTCACGTAAGCGTGGACAGCTGGCCCGGCCTGTCAGCAAGGCAAGAATGACGCGTACTTCCAGCGCGTTCCCGGCACTGCGTCCGAGTACCTGCCCCATATCGCTCAAGGCTACACTCAGGCGTAGGCCACTGCCGTCTGCGACCTGCTGCATACGTCGCGCCAACGCGATCGCGTCGGCCAGTTCTGGAGTTTGTGCGCCGCTGCCGGTTTTGACATCCAGCACCAAGGCCTGAGCGCCGCCGGCGAGCTTTTTTGAGAGTATCGACGCGACAATTAGCTCCGGCACATCGACCGTACCACTCACATCGCGCACCGCGTACAGAGAGCGGTCGGCGGGTACAAGATCGGCACTTTGTCCCACGATGGCGCAGCCCACCTCTGACACCACTCGACGGAAGTGTTCCGGCGACGGGTTCACGCTGTAACCGGCCAAGCTTTCAAGCTTGTCCAGCGTGCCGCCGGTATGGCCGAGACCACGTCCCGAGATCATCGGTACATAGCCGCCGCAGACCGCTAAAAGCGGAGCCAAGGCCAAGCTGATGGAGTCACCCACGCCGCCAGTGGAATGTTTGTCGAGTACCGGACCAGGCAAGTCGCGCCAATCTAGGCAACGGCCTGAATCGCGTAAGGCCAAGGTGAAGTCGCGACATTCGCTCGCCGTCATCCCGCGCCAAGCAACGGCCATAGTGAAGGCGCCGATTTGGCCTTCACTCCAGCGCTCATCGGCGATACCGCGTGCAAGATCCTGATACTGTTCTGCATCCAAGCGCAGGCCCTCACGCTTGCGTCGAATGAGGCTGGCAGCTGGCCATGTGCTCATGGCGTGGCTGCAAGCCGTTCCACTAGGTCGTCGTACAGAGAACTGGCACCAATACGGAAGTGATCTGGCGTGATCCAATCATTTCCCAAACGCTCCCGCGCCAGCGCCAGATAGATCTGGGCGTCATCGAGAGTGCGAATACCACCGGCGGCTTTGAAGCCGCAGCGTCCGCCCTGTTCGGCGATGACGTCGAGCATGATGGCGGCTGCTTCTGGGGTGGCGTTGACGGGCACCTTGCCGGTGGAGGTCTTGAGGAAATCCATGCCGGCAGCCACGCCCAGTTTGGCCGCAGCGCGGATGCGATCAGCAGTGGCCAGTTCGCCGGTTTCCAAGATCAATTTGATCGGGTGAGTGTCCCCGCACGCCTCACGTGTCGCGGCCAGCACCACCTTTACCTGGTCGATTTCACCGCGACAAAATGCCGCCCACGGTAGCACTAGGTCGATTTCGTCCGCGCCAGCGGCCAAGGCTCGACGGGTTTCTCGCGACACGCGTAGGGGGTCAGCACTACCGTGGGGGAAATTAACCACGGTGGCGATCTTTACAGGTGTTTTGGTCAAGGCGCGACGAGCGCTGGTGATGTGTTCGGGATACACGCAAACGGCGGCTACATT
>CAJDVW010000021.1_pt1 | contig 14210 bp, 17 predicted proteins | sample 7391471 | NCBI WGS metagenome assembly CAJDVW01 (sample SAMEA7055714, study PRJEB34461) | soil metagenome | biome: terrestrial ecosystem; feature: Peninsula; material: soil | place: Antarctica | collected 2016
CCCCACGCAGCAAGTTCAAGCGCCAAACTGGTGAGCTCGGTTGATACGATTTCGGCCCGGCGCGAAGGCTCCAGACGCTGTGATTCAGGCCAAAGCCGATAGCACCAGCCTTCGGCAACACGACCAGCGCGACCCGCTCGCTGATCGGCTGATGCCTGCGAGATGGTGACGGTCTCCAGTCTCGGGAAACCGGAGTTGGGATCAAAACGTGGCTCTCGCGCCAAGCCCGAGTCGATCACCACCCGCACGCCCGGCAAGGTCACTGAGGATTCGGCCACATTCGTCGCCAGCACGATGCGACGCCGACCTGTTGTCGACGCCTGCAGAACGGCACTCTGTCGCTCGACCGATAGCTCACCGTGTAAGGCCAGCACATCGGCATCCAACCCCGCCGATTCCAAGGCCCGACTCACATCGCCAATTTCACGCTGACCAGGAAGAAAAACCAACAAATCGCCTTGATGGTCAGCAAACGTTTGCTCTACACAACGCCGCACTTGGGCCTGCACGGATTCTTCGCGACGGGTCGGAAGATACGACACCGTCACCGGGAAGCTGCGCCCTTCTGCAGTCAGGCGCGAGGCATCGAGAAAGCGTGCCAACTTCTCGCCATCAAGGGTGGCGCTCATCACCACGATGCGAAGGTCTTCGCGCAGTTGGGCCTGCACATCCAGCGCTAAGGCCAGACCCAGATCACCAGCTAGGTGACGCTCGTGGAACTCGTCGAACAAGATAGCCCCGATGCCTTCTAGCAGGGGATCGTCCTGAATCATGCGCGCCAAGATTCCTTCGGTAACCACTTCAATACGCGTGGCGGCACTGGTGCGCTTTTCGAAGCGAATGCGATAGCCCACCGTTGCACCCACCGCCTCACCCAGACTGTTAGCCATGAAGTTTGCTGCGGCGCGCGCTGCCACCCGGCGCGGCTCCAACATCACCAGTCGCTTGCCGGCCAGCCACGGTTGATCCAACAGAGCGAGCGGTACGCGCGTGGTCTTGCCCGCGCCGGGCGGTGCCTCCAGCACCAAGCGCGTGTGAGCGACAAGGTGAGCCTGGATCTCAGGCAATAAGGGATCAATGGGAAATACGTTGGCGCTCATCGGTATCAAGCGTACTGGAGCCACGATCTGATGCACGAAAAGTTGGAGCAATCCGGTATCGTTCGTTCAATATTTATGAAGGAACAATTCGCCATGCGCTATCTACACACTATGGTTCGGGTTCGCGACCTAGATGCCTCATTGCGTTTCTATTGCGAGGGTTTGGGCTTGCGCGAAATGCGCCGCAAGGACATGCCCGAACACCGCTTCACCCTGATTTTTCTCGCCGCGCCAGAAACCCCGGACGCTGAGATCGAGCTGACCTACAACTACGATCCCGAAGACTATGGCAATGCGCGCAACTTTGGTCATCTAGCCTTCGAGGTGGACGACATCTACGCCAGCTGCGCGCACTTGCAGGCCATGGGCATGGTGATTAATCGACCACCGCGTGATGGTCGCATGGCGTTTGTGCGCTCGCCCGACCTGATTTCCATCGAGTTACTACAGAAGGGCGAGGCGCTGGCGCCGGCCGAGCCGTGGGCGTCGATGCCCAACACGGGCGCTTGGTGAGCATGACGCGCGCTTTTGTTGATGGCGAACCGGCGGGCGAGGCGGCGTTAATTCGCTTTGCGCGCAGCAGCTACGGCCACTACACCACGATGCAGGTGCGCGCCGGTGCGGTGCGCGGGCTGAGTTTGCATCTGGCGCGCTTGGAGCACGCGACACGTTATCTGTTCAACACCGCGCTCGATCTGACGATCTTGCGTCAACACATGCGTACGGCATTGGCTGAACATTCGGATGCCTCATTACGCATCAGCATCGGCGCGCGTAATTACAATGCGCGTGCCATGCCCTCGCCGGCTCAAATCGAAACGCTGCTGCTGGTGGATTCACCTGCTCCATTGCGCAGCACACCGATGCGTCTGGGCACGTTCAGACACGTCCGCCACCTTCCGCAACTCAAGCACTGCGGCAATTTCGATATGTTTGAGTTGCGGCGGCAAGCGATTGCCCAAGGCTTCGACGACGCGCTTCTGCTCACACCGGACGAGCACATCGCAGAAGGGCCGACCTTTAATGTCGGATTTTTTCAGGGTGATGAACTGATCTGGCCGCAGGCACCACAGCTGGAAGGCACGACGCTGCGCTTGCTGCGACAGACGCATGAAAACCAAGGCGGACGAAATGCTACCCGCGCTATCAGGCTGGACGAAGTAGCCAAGCTGGAAGGCGGCTTTTGTTGCCATTCCGGTGCGATCTGGCCAATCGCCACCATCAACCAGCAAACTTTGCTCGTGAACACCGATGGGCTGGCGCGACTACATCGTCTGTGGGCAGAAATACCGGCCGAGCCGATTTAACCAGCGCGCGTTCCAGACACGGGCATGAACGGTCTCAATCAAGGTCGTTGGCGTCCAGAGGTCCACGCGGCGATAATGTTTGATTGCTTCGGGGATACACGCCCGATGCGTCTCCCTCTTTCGGCGAGTGATCTCTCCCAGCCATGAGTTCCAGCCAAGAACCAGCCGTCGTTTTCGAATGCGTGACCTTGCGTCGCGGCGCACGGACGATCCTGTCGGAAATCGATTTCGAGCTTCCGCGCGGTAGTGTGACGGCAGTGCTTGGTCCGTCGGGTGCGGGCAAGTCCACTCTGCTTTATGGCGTCGTCGGTGAGCTCGTAGCCTCCGGCGGCACGATCCGTGTGCTCGGAGAAACGCTGCCGCGCCCCAGTGTCAACAGCCTGTTCGCGCTGCGCCGCCACATGGGCGTGATGTTGCAGGGCAATGGCTTATTAAGCGATCTCGACGTGTTTGAGAACGTGGCCCTGCCATTGCGCACCCATACCGACCTGCCCGAGCCGCTGATTCGTGAACTGGTCACGATGAAGCTGGCTGCCGTCGGTCTCGCCGAAGCCGCCGAACTGGAAACCAACGAGCTTTCCGGCGGTATGGCGCGTCGTGTGGCGCTGGCGCGCGCGGTAGTCATGGACCCGCCGCTGATGCTTTATGACGAGCCACTCACCGGCCTCGATCCGATTGCCTGCGGTGTGATCGTGAACCTGATCCGCCGCCTCAACGATGCGCTCGGCATGACCAGCTTGGTCATCACTCATGATGTGCGCGAGATCATGCCGATTGTCGACAAAGTGGTGATTGTGGCCAATCAAGGCATTGTGTTCGCTGGCACACCGGCCGAGTTGGATGCCACCGACGAGCCGCTGGCTCGTCAATTCATGGACGGTGCGCCGGATGGCCCGATTGGCTTTGACTACCGCGCTACCAAGGTGACGGCCCATGCTTGACCGTCTCGCCGAATTGGGCCGCTTCGGCCTGTTCCTGCTCCGCATCCTGGGTGCTATCCGCTTCAACCGAACGCAGACGCGCGACATCGTGCGGCAGATCTATGTGATCGGCGCGCGCTCAGTCCCGATTATTGCCGTCGGCGGTGCTTTCGTTGGCTTGGTGATGACCTTGCAGGGCTACCGCACTCTGGTCACTTTTGGCGCTGGCAACGCGCTGGGCATGGCACTGTCACTGACGGTCTTCCGCGAGCTGGGGCCCGTGCTGACGGCGATCCTTTTTTGCGGGCGCGCCGGTTCTGCGATGGCGGCCGAGTTGGGTCTGATGCGTGCCACCGATCAGATCATGTCGCTCTCCATGATGGCGATCGACCCTATCGGCAAAGTCGTGGTGCCGCGCTTTATCGCGACAGTCATCAGCGTGCCGTTGCTGGCCGCGGTGTTTTGCGCCTTTGCGATTCTTGCCGGCTGGGTTCAGGCCAGTTTTGTGCTGGGTGTGGACGACGGTTACTTCTGGTCCTCGCTGCAATCCAGCGTGGATCTGGTCGAAGACTACGGTCAAACCTTCGTCAAGGCCTCGGTATTTGGCGTGTTTATCGCGCTGATCTCGACGTATGTTGGCTATCACGCCAAGCCTACGCCGGAAGGCACCTCGGTGGCGACCACACAAGCCGTGGTGTACGGCTCGTTGATGGTGCTGTTTCTTGATTTCCTGCTCAGCGCGACCTTGTACTGATTGACGCGCTGGCAGAACGGAGTAATGAAAATGGCATGGACGGTAACTAATCATGGCTAGTCCCAAAACCGAATGGAGCGTCGGCGGTTTTATCCTGATGGGCTTCGCCTGCGCACTGGTGTTGGCATTTTCCTCGACCAACTCCGGCGAGCGCATGGGTGGCGAAAGCTATCGGGTGACCGCCAACTTCACCAATGCCGGTGATCTCAAGGCGCGCGCGCCGGTGAAGATCGCAGGCGTCAAGATGGGCGAAATCGAACAGATCACCCTGGATGAGAACTTCGATGCCAAGGTGGTCATGCGCCTTTCACGCAACGTCGGAGAGCTGCCGTCCGACACCGGTGCCTCGATCTTCACCAGCGGCATTCTGGGTGAACGCTATATCGGCCTTTCGCCAGGCGGCGACCCTGAGCCGCTCAAAGACGGCGACGAAATCCTGCTGACACAGCCCGCTGTAGTGCTTGAGCAGATGATCGGAAAATTCCTGTTCAACGCCGATTCCGGTGACAAAAAGTAATAATTGTCTGTTGGTGCCATCAAGTCGGCACGATGCAAGAGGATTTTTCATGTTCATGCGTTCCCTATTCGCCTTGTCTTTGCTGCTTGTTCCCGCCTTAGCCAGTGCCACTGAGCCAGCTGAACTGGTGACCGAGCGCACCCATGCGGTGCTTGAGGCGATCTCCGCCCAGCGAGACACGTTCAAAGCCAATCCCGCCAAGCTGCGGACGTTCGTGAAATCCCAGCTCAACGATGTGATGGACAGCCCCTACTCAGCGCAACTCGTGCTGGCACGCCATGCGCGCGGCGCGTCTAAGCAGCAGATTCAGGAGTTTGCCGATGCACTCACCGACAGCCTGCTGCGTCGCTATGCCGATGCCCTGATCGACCTTGATCCCGGTACGGAAGTCACTATCGCCTCCAGCACGCCGCTGCGCGATGGACAGATGATGCGCGTGGCCAGCCGCATCGTGCGCCGCGCGGGTGAGCCTGTTCAAGTCGATTACATGTTCCGTAAGAAGGGCGATGAGTGGCTGGTATTCGATGTGATCGTCGAAGGCATCTCTTACGTCCAGACCTACCGCAACCAGTTCGACGAGCAATTGCGCAACAAAACTCTGGATGAAGTCATCCAAGGTTTGCGCGACGGCAAAATCCAACTCGAAGACTGAGCATGAGCGATAGCGATGCCCGAATCTGGAAAATGCCGGAACGACTGACCATCGATACGGTCGGTGCGCTGTTCAAGGAGCGTGCCGAACAACCTGGCGCGATCCGCGGCTTTGATCTATCGCAGGTGCAGGAAATCGACACAGCCGGTGTCGCCCTGATGCATTGGTTCCGAGATCAGCAGCGTGCGCTGGGCTTGGTCCCCGCACCGATCCGCGGACTTCCAAGCGAGCGCTATCGAGCGCTCTGTCAGGCGCATCGGATTAAGGATATGGCTGGTCTGTCGTGATGAACTTTGTGCGCCCCGTCGTGATGCTGACCTGTCTGCTGGCGCTCGTCGCCTGTGCTGGGCAGGGCGTGCGCAAAGAAGCGATCGAGCCAGCCACCAAGATCGACCCCACCGGGCTCAACTTGGACGCATCTGAAGAGCTTCCTTACGACCTCGCGTTACAGGATCCATGGGAGGGCTTCAATCGCAAGATGTATGCGGTCAACGATGTCTTCGATCGGATCCTGCTACGGCCGGTGGCCAAAGGCTACGCCACCGTGACCCCACGCCCAGTGCGCGCTGGCGTGAGCAACTTTTTTACCAACCTCCAACAACCGATCACGGCCTTGAATCTCATTTTGCAGGGCCATCCGGTCCAAGCAGGCACGGCACTGGGACGCTTTGTCGTGAACGCAACGATCGGCATCGGCGGCGTACTGGATCCAGCCAGTAGCGCAGAAATCCCCTTACGCAGCCGCGATTTCGGCCAGACCTTGGCGCAATGGGGTTGGATGGAATCCCGTTTTCTGGTGTTGCCCGTTTTCGGCCCTGCGACGGTGCGCGATGGCCTTGGCAAGGGCGCGACCAGCTCCTTCAGTGCGGTCACATGGTTGGCACGGCGTGAGGGCGCTGAGATCAGTATTCTGTACGGCATCGACGCGCGCGCCTCGGTGCTGCCATACGAGTCGATGCTAACCGGTGCTGTCGATCCGTATTTAATGATCCGCGACGCCTACCTGCAACGCCGTCGCTGCCAGATCATCGACTGCAGCAGCGAAGTACCGGATTACCTGCTGCCAGATTACGACTTCGAAATCCCCGATTTCGACACCTTGCGATAGTCTGGCGCGACTCGAGGATTACTCATGAAAAGCGATAACGAACCACCCGTTGACCAAGCCGCTGCCGAAGCCGCCGTTCGCACCTTGCTGCGCTGGGCAGGCGATGACCCTAACCGTGAGGGGCTACTCGATACGCCTGCGCGCGTCGCACGCGCCTACGGCGACTGGTTTTCTGGCTATGTCATCGACCCGGCTGAATACCTTCAGCGCACCTTTGAGGAAGTAGCCGGCTACGACGGCATGATCGCGCTGCGCGACATCCGTTTTGAGAGCCATTGCGAACACCACATGGCGCCGATCATCGGGCGCGCCCACGTCGGGTATCTGCCGAACGATCGCGTCGTTGGAATCAGCAAGCTGGCACGCGTGGTGGACGCTTTTTCCCGACGTTTCCAGGTTCAGGAAAAGCTCACCTCGCAGATCGCGCACTGCATCAACGATGTACTTCAGCCACGCGGCGTGGGCGTAGTAATTGAAGCCTCGCACGAGTGCATGACAACACGCGGCGTGCACAAGCGCGGTGTCAGCATGATCACCAGCCAGATGCTGGGCGATTTCCGCGAAGACGCACGCACCCGTGCCGAATTTATGCAGCTGATCCGCGGCACGCGCGACTAAGCCCGAGCTGCGCGGCCAAACTCACGCATCCTGCGGCGCAGGTAAGATCAAGTGTCACTTAGCCGCGCAGCGAGGCAAGCATGAACGATCGTATTAAACACCCTGGGCTGCTTGCCCAGAGTAAGAGCGCCGCCGAAGCCGCGGCGCTGATCAAACCCGGCATGACCGTTGCCATGAGCGGATTCACCGGCGCCGGCTACCCTAAAGCGGTGCCACAGGCGTTGGCCGCGCATATGGAAAAGGTCAACGCTGCGGGTGCCGGTTTCCGCATCCGTGTACTCACCGGCGCCTCCACCGCGCCCGAGTTGGATGGCGCGTTGGCCAAGGTTGAAGGCATCGAGCTACGCCTGCCATACCAGTCCGATCCAGCGGTTCGCGAACGCATCAACGCGGGCACGCTGGACTATCTGGACATCCATCTCAGCCACGTCGCCCAGCACACCTGGTTCGGTTTCTTCGGCAAGATTGACGTCGCCGTGGTCGAGGTCGCGGGCATTCTTGAAGATGGCCGGCTGATCCCATCCTCGTCGGTGGGAAACAACAAGACTTGGCTCGATCAAGCCGACAAGGTGATCCTCGAGGTCAACCGTTGGCAGCCCACCGCACTAGAGGGCATGCACGATATCTACTACGCGACCGCCAAGCCGCCACATCGCAAACCGATTCCTCTGGTGCAGGCCGATGACCGCATCGGCGTGCCCTACCTGAGCGTGGACTTGGACAAAGTCATTGCCGTGGTGGAAACCGACGCGCCCGACCGCAACACGCCGTTCACACCGCCCGATGCGGTCTCTGAACAGATCGCCGGCCACGTGTTGGAGTTTCTTGCCCACGAGATCAAGCGCGGCCGCCTCACCGACCAACTGCTGCCACTGCAATCGGGCGTCGGCAACATCGCCAATGCGGTTTTTGCCGGGCTGGGCAAAGGCGGCTACCGCGGCCTGAATGCCTTTACCGAGGTGATCCAGGATGGGATGTTGCAATTGCTCAAGGAAGGCGTGCTGAAGATGGCCTCGGCCACCTCATTTTCGCTCAGTCCGGACGGCATTGAGGAGTTCAACCGCAATGTCGATTTCTATCGCAAACGCATCATCTTGCGCCCGCAGGAGATATCCAATCACCCCGAGCTGATCCGGCGCCTGGGCTGTATCGCGATGAACGGCATGATCGAGGCCGACATCTACGGCAACGTCAATTCCACCCATATCGCTGGCAGTCGCATTATGAATGGCATTGGTGGCTCGGGTGACTTTGCACGCAATGCGTTTGTCTCGGTTTTCATGGCCGGCAGCACCGCTAAGGGTGGCAACATTTCTGGCATCGTGCCGATGGTCAGTCACGTCGATCACACCGAGCACGACACCATGGTGCTGGTCACCGAGCAAGGCCTGGCCGACATGCGTGGCCTCGCCCCCAAGCAGCGCGCCAAATTGGTCATCGCCAACTGCGCGCATCCCGACTACCGGCCCATGCTGGAAGACTATTTCGACCGCGCTTGCCATCAAAGCTACGGCAAACACACCCCGCACCTGCTCGGCGAGGCACTGTCCTGGCATCAGCGTTTCATCGATACCGGCAGCATGCGCTGAGAAGGTCCGGCCGGCTGGACGCTGGGCAATCCTGCGCCAGCTGGTCTTCCCGCACCGTGTCGTGCGTGTCACGATAGCGACCGATCTCCTGTCAGGGCGAAGCCATGAGCCACGTCGTCATCTCTGCGTTTGAAGACCTTGCCATGGGCGACTTGCAAGTGGAGGGCGAGGCCGTCGCTCTATTTGCCACGGTCGCCGAGGCAGAGGCGCACTTCAGCCACCGCGGCGTGGCACTGGCTATCGGCGTGCGTGACGCACGCGCCAGCCGACCCGAAGCCAGCTTCATCACTTGGATACTGTTGTTGGAGCTGCCGCTGCCGGCGACCAGTGTCGAAGAAGCGCTGGAGCAGCTGGAGCTCGTCATCGAGGAAACGGACGAGCCGGAAGACCCTTTCGGTCCGCTGGTATTGCGCTACGAAGGGCGCGAATACACGCCCGATGGCGAAAAGGAACTGCGCGCCACCGAGGCTCTGCAATCATTGGAAGACTGGCTCAGCTGAAGCGGGTCAATTCGAATAACGCAGCGCCGATTATCCGGTCGTGTGCTGCAGCATAGAAATCACTCTAGATTCTGCACCTGTTCGCGCATCTGCTCGATCAGCACCTTGAGCTCGACCGCGATTTGGCTGGTGCGTGAATCGACGGATTTGGAACCGAGCGTGTTGGCTTCGCGGTTGAACTCCTGCATAAGGAAATCCAACCGTCGTCCAACGGCCTCATCCAGGCCGAGCACGCGACGCGCCTCACTCACATGCGTGGCAAGCCGATCCAACTCTTCATCCACGTCCAAGCGCTGAAGCCACAGCACGAACTCTTGCTCCAGTCGACCTGGGTCGAGATCCGGACCGAGCTCAGCAAAGCGCGCCTCCAGTCGGGCACGCAAGCCGGTACGAATCTCGGGAAGGCATGCACGAACCTGCGCGCAGGCGGCTTCGATACCATCGAGCTTCTCGTGCAGGATATCTACCAGCTTGCCGCCCTCGCGCTCACGCGCGGCGCGGAACTCGGCGATCACATCATCAATCAGAGCCAATGTTTCAGCTTGGAGGCTGTCAGGATCTGGCGCATCCTGCTGAACCACGCCGGGCCACGCGAGGATATCGGTAAAATTGACCTGCAAGTTAGGAAACCGTGCAAGTTGCGCATGCGCCGTTTCTGCCAACTGCTCAAGCAATGAGTGATTGAGGCGCAACTCACGGGTACCTGCGGCATCCCCACTCCTCAGCCGCAGAACCATCTCCAGCTTGCCGCGATGCACTTTGGCGGCCACGCGTTCGCGGATCGCTGGCTCCAGCCCGCGCAGGTCTTCAGACGCGCGCATCGTGAACTCCAGATAGCGATGGTTTACAGCGCGAAGCTCCGCGCTCAATGCACCCCATGTGGTGTTTCGCTCGCACAGGGCAAAGGCGGTCATGCTTCTGATCATGGAGGGTTTCCCGGGTCGAATAGGCCAGATCTGATGGCGTTAAGGAAGCCACAACGTGTGTGTCACCTCCGATTTCGCACCTATTGTCTGGCAAGATCAGGTCGTCGCGCCACGATTACTGGTGGCGTTGGCGATCTGACACTGTTGAGAGGATAGAACATGCGCAGCAATGCCGTCGTTAAACCAAAATACGCTAAGTGGAAAACACGTGGATTATGGAGTTCGTCGCTGGTGGCGACGACACTCATGCTCGCTGGTTGCGCCACGTTGAGTGAGAGCGACTGCGCGCGCAGCGATTGGTTCGCGATTGGCGCACAGGACGGTCGTGCCGGCTATAGCCCTGACCGACTCGACCAGCACGCCAAAGCGTGCGCCAAACATGGCTACGGTGTGGACACCCGCGCTTATGACGCCGGCTATCTCGACGGCCTGAAAAGCTTCTGCATGCCGGCACGCGGCTTCGCACTGGGACGTGACGGAACCAGCTATCAAAACCAATGCCCACGCGAGGCCGAGCGGGATTTTCTGCCGGCCTATTACCTCGGTAAAGATATCCACGCTATCGACCAGGAGATCGAGCGCATCGACCGTGAGCTCACCGATCTACGGGCAGAGATCGACGATGAAGAAACCAGCAAGGAAGCGCGCAAGACCGCACGACAGCGCCTGCGCTATCTCACCGATGACCGCGCTCGCCGCGATCGTGATCGTAGTCGCCTGTTGGAACAAGCCTACCGCAGCGGTTTTCGTAACGCGTGGTGACACTTGTCGCTAACATGGTCGTTTTTAGTGGAATGCCCGCATGACTGATTTCTCTCGCCCGAGTGGCCGCAGTGCCGACCAGCTCCGAGCGGTCACGATCGAACGCCATTACACCCGACATGCTGAGGGTTCGGTGTTGGTGTGCTTTGGGGAAACGCGAGTGCTGTGCACCGCCAGTGTCGAAGACCGCGTACCGCCATTTCTGCGCGGCAAGGGTGAGGGCTGGATTACCGCCGAGTACGGGATGTTGCCGCGTGCTACTCATACCCGCAGCGGTCGTGAGGCTGCGCATGGAAAGCAAGGTGGTCGCACCTTGGAAATTCAGCGACTGATCGGGCGTTCGTTGCGCGCGTGTGTCGATCGCAGCGCCTTGGGCGAGCGCACCATCACGCTGGATTGCGACGTCTTGCAGGCCGATGGCGGCACGCGTACCGCTGCGATCACTGGTGCCTACGTCGCCTTGCGCGACGCAGTCTCATTCCTACTACGACGCAAAGCCATTGCACGCAGCCCAATAGTGGGCGCGGTGGCAGCCGTGTCAGTAGGCGTCTGGCGTGGTACTCCAGTCTTGGATTTGGACTACCTCGAAGACTCGGACTGCGATACGGACATGAACATCGTAATGAACGATGGCGGTGGATTCATCGAGCTGCAAGGCACCGCCGAAGGCCACGCCTTTCGCCGTGATGAACTGGATCAAATGCTGGCACTCGCGCAAAAGGGAATCGACGAGTTGCTTGCAAAACAAGAAGCCGCATTGGCGGGGTGAACCGGATGCGCTTAGTGCTGGCGAGCCACAACGCGGGCAAGCTGGCGGAGCTACGTGAACTGCTCGCCAGCTCTGGTATTGAGGTGCTGTCGCAGGACAGCTTCGGTGTCGGTGAAATCGAAGAAACCGGCTTGAGCTTTGTCGAGAATGCTCTGCTCAAAGCACGTCATGCTGCCGCCATTTCTGGCTTGCCGGCCTTGGCCGATGATTCCGGGCTGTGCGTGGATGCACTCGATGGCGCGCCGGGTCTGCACTCGGCGCGTTACGCCGGCAACATGGGCGATGCGCAAGCGAATATCGAAAAGCTGCTGGAGGCGATGGCAGAGGTGCCGGACACTGCCCGTCAAGCGCACTTTCATTGCAGCTTGGCACTGCTGCGCCGTCCAGACGATCCAGTACCGTTAATCTGCGAGGGCCGCTGGCACGGCCACATCTTGCGTGCGCCGCACGGTGCCGGTGGTTTTGGTTACGACCCGGTGTTTCTTGACACCGCATCGGGCCGCAGCGCGGCTGAGCTCTCCCGCAGCGAAAAAGCCACAATCAGCCACCGTGGTAAGGCATTAGTGCAACTGGTCAAGGCATTGCGGCGTGGAGCATCGTAAAATGGCGCTTTCGCCAAGCGGTATCGCTGTGTCTACCACGCTCCACACTTCTGAACTCCCCGGACTGCCCTTGCTGCACCGCGGCAAGGTGCGCGATGTCTACGGCGTCGGCGATAACGCCGTGTTGATGGTAGCCACCGACCGGCTGTCCGCATTCGATGTGATTTTGCCGGATCCAATTCCCGGCAAGGGTGAGATCCTCACTCGCATGTCGAACTTCTGGTTCGAAAAGACCGCGCACCTAATGCCGAATCACTTGCTCGATATCCCCGTCGCGCAGGTGTTGCCAACGGGCGTAGATCACGAACTGTACCTGCGTCGAAGTGTGGTGGCTCGGCGACTGACACCCTTGCCGGTAGAGGCAATCGCACGGGGTTATCTGATCGGCTCGGGCTGGAAGGACTATCGTGCCACCGGTCAAGTTGGCGGAATCGCACTCGCGCCCGGTTTGCGCCAAGCAGATCAACTGCCGGAAGCCATCTTCACCCCATCGACCAAAGCCGCCATCGGCGCACACGATGAAAACATCGACTTTGACCGCATGGTCGCGATGATCGGTGGTGATCTCGCCGAGCAAGTACGCGTGGCGACATTGGCGATCTACCGCTTTGCCGCCCGCCACGCTCTGCGGCGCGGCATCCTTATCGCCGATACCAAGCTCGAGTTCGGCTTGGACCAAGACGGTCAGTTACGGGTCATGGATGAGATGCTGACCCCGGATTCCTCACGCTTCTGGCCGGCCGAGGCTTATCAGCCAGGCTCGAGCCCGCCGAGCTTCGACAAGCAATTCGTGCGTGATTATCTGGAAACCCTGAACTGGGACAAGACCTCTCCTGGCCCGACGCTGCCGGTGCCGGTGATCGCCGGCACGGTCGAACGCTATGCCGAAGCCTTGCGCCGACTGACCGGACCGGATTCATCGCAAACAAACTGATCGCAGCCTTGTTGCGGTAGTGCTTACTTCTCCACCACATCGCCGAAACACCTCTTGTGCGGCGGGCGGTCCACGCAGCACAGACGGCTGACAAACCTCCCGTCACCCTGCGTGTTTCATACCCGACCTGCCGCCATGCACGCCGGCACCACGCCAACTCCTCGGTGGTGTCGATCAAGGAGCTCTAACGTGTCCACAAGCACCATGCCGCGAGCGCATATGCTGATGATTCTGGCGATTTGTGTGGCCTGGGGCATGAACTTCCTTGCCTCGGCGACCTCATTGCGAGAGATGCCACCGCTGCTGTTCACCACACTGCGCCTTCTGCCTTTGATCCCGCTACTGCTGCCTTGGATGAAGTGGCCGCAGCGGACGCAATGGCCGCGCTTGATCATCGTTTCGATCTGCACCGGCGTACTGCATTTTGGTCTGAACTTTTGGGCGATCCGCGAAGCCGGAAACGTATCATCGCCCGCTATCGTGCTTCAGAGTTACATCCCGATGGCGACCGTCTTGGCTGTGGTTTTCCTCGGCGAAAGGATAGGCTGGCGTACGTGGACAGGCATCGGCGTGAGCTTCGCGGGCGTACTGGTCTTGGGTTTTGACCCGATGGTTCTGGCGACGCCATTTGCGCTGTTGTTAATGTTGTTGTCCGCCCTTGCTCTCGCAGTAGGAACCGTCGTTATGCGTGGCCTAAAGGGCATGCATCCGATCGGCATGCAAGGCTGGGTGGCATTGATCGCAATCGGCCCACTGATGCTCTGGAGTGGCTTGGTAGAGCACGATCACTGGCAGGTGATCCGCGAGGCCTCAGCGGTGGCTTGGCTCGGCGTTGCATGGGCCTGTTTGATGGCATCGGTGCTCGGCCACGCTCTGTTTTACTGGTTGGTGCAACGCCACCCCGTCTCCACCATCACGCCCTACTTATTGCTTGCACCGGTATTCGCGGTACTGCTGGGTATCGCGTTTTGGGGTGACCGGCCTGGGCCACGACTCTATCTTGGCGGCGCAATGGTGTTGGGTGGGGTTCTGTTTATTGCGTTGCGTGCGCAAGAACGCGCACGATCACTGCCGGATCCAGCTGCCTAAGAAGACGCCGCGCTGACGGAAAACCGTCAGCGCGGGGTGTAATCAAAGCTGCGGTTTGAAAGT
>CAJDVW010000037.1_pt1 | contig 14124 bp, 10 predicted proteins | sample 7391471 | NCBI WGS metagenome assembly CAJDVW01 (sample SAMEA7055714, study PRJEB34461) | soil metagenome | biome: terrestrial ecosystem; feature: Peninsula; material: soil | place: Antarctica | collected 2016
CCAGCATTTGGGCAGGCAGGATGATAGTGATGGAGGCAGCGGGTCACGCTACCATGCGTGCAGGCGCGCGCCAATGCTTGTATGACGAGGCAGTCGGCCCCACATTGAGAGGGAATTCTTTTACGATTGAGATTGTGAACCCGCCACTCGACGCCCGCTCTCGTTATCTCCTGCAGGCTCTGATCGCGCAATACATCCGCGACGGCACGCCGGTTGGCTCGCGCACGCTATCGCGCAGCGCCGGGCTGGATGTATCGCCGGCCACGATCCGCAACGTCATGGCCGATCTGGAAGATATAGGTTTGGTCTCTACCCCGCACACCTCCGCCGGGCGCATACCGACGGCGCAAGGCTATCGGGTATTTGTCGACAGCATGTTGCAGGTTGAGCCACTTAGCGACCAGCAGATGTCGCAGATTGGCCAGCAACTCTCGCCGCAACTTGGTACGCAACGCCTGATGGGTAACGTCTCCGAACTGCTCTCGGCGATGACGCAATTTGTGGGTCTGGTGACGGTGCCAAGACGCGACCAGTTCGCCTTGCGACATATCGATTTCGTCGCGCTCGGGCCGGATCGGGTGTTGGTCATCTTAGTGTTCACCGATAACGAGGTGCAAAACCGCATCGTCCATACCCGGCGCGCCTACACTCCGTCGGAATTGGAACAGACAGCAAACTACCTCAATCAACACTTTGCCGGCTTGCCATTGCCAATGATCCGTGAGCGATTGACCATGGATTTACGCGAGGCGCGCCATGAGATGGATCGTTTGATGGAGGTGGCGGCGGACGTGACCGAGAGTGCGTTTGCCCCTATCGATGAAGATGACATGCTGGTCGCCGGCCAGACTCAGTTGATGGGCGTGCAGGATCTTTCAGACCTAGATCGCCTGCGTGAGCTGTTTGATGCCTTCACCCGCAAAAAAGAACTGCTGCAGCTCTTGGAGGGCTGTGCCAGTGCCCGTGGCGTGCGCTTGTTCATTGGTGAAGAGAGTGGCGTGGCGCCGCTCGACCAGTGCAGTCTGGTAACCGCGCCCTATGGTGTGGACGGGCGTGTATTGGGCGTACTCGGAGTGATTGGCCCGACCCGCATGGCCTACGAGCGGGTCATTCCGATGGTTCAAGCCACAGCACAAGTGCTCAGCGCGGCCTTGAATCGCGTCAACCAGGCCCAATAAGCCAGTCTGTGGTTTTGGCGTGGCAGTGGATGCTCTGTCCGCTGTGCCCGTTTTCCTTGCCTGACCGGCATTGCCGGTTTCCGTGGAGTTTCTTACATGATCCCCGAGCAGCACGACCAAGAATATGACAACGACCTGCCCGAAGACGGTGATGACGATCTCGCCGCGCGCGTAGCCGAGCTGGAATCTGCCTTGTTGCAAGTGCGTGAAGAGCAGATGCGCGAGCGCGCCGAATTGGACAATCAACGTAAACGTCTGATTCGTGAAGCCGAGCAGACACGACGGTTCGCCAACGAAAAACTGTTGGCCGATTTATTGCCGGTGTTCGACAGTTTAGAAGCCGGTCTGGCGGCCGAAGGCGAAGTCGGCAAGTTGCGTGAGGGCATGGAACTGACCTTGCGCCAGCTCCGGCGCGTGGCCGAGAACAGTGGTTTGTTGGTCGTGGATCCGGCCGGGCAAGCCTTCGATCCAGCACAGCACGAAGCGATGAGCATGATCCCGTCAGAAGGCTCTGCGCCCGGCTCGGTGCTGCAGGTGTACCAGAAGGGTTATGTGCTCAACGACCGCCTATTGCGTCCGGCGCTGGTGGTTGTGGCAGGCGAATAAGGCCATTACGGCACTTTCTTCGCTGCAAACCCTTGAAGCATCCGTCCAAACCCATACATACACAACAAAGCGGTCGCAAGGCCGGAATGAACATTCTGGAGGAGTTACAAGATGGGCAAGATTATTGGTATTGATCTGGGTACGACCAACAGCTGCGTTGCAGTGATGGATGGCGGCAAAGGTCGCATTATCGAGAACGCCGAGGGCGATCGTACAACCCCGTCGATCGTGGCCTACACCAAGGACGGCGAAGTTCTGGTGGGCGCATCCGCCAAGCGTCAGGCGGTCACCAATCCGAAGAACACCTTTTACGCGGTCAAGCGTTTGATCGGTCGTAAGTTCACCGACGGCGAAGTGCAAAAAGACATCGCTCACGTTCCCTACGGGATTGTGGCGCATGAGAACGGCGATGCCTGGGTGCAGACCGCCGATAGCAAGAAAATGGCCCCGCAGCAGATCTCTGCCGAAGTGCTTTCCAAGATGAAAAAGACCGCCGAGGACTTCCTAGGCGAGACCATCACCGAAGCCGTCATCACGGTGCCGGCCTACTTCAACGACAGCCAGCGTCAGGCCACCAAGGATGCAGGCCGCATCGCAGGCCTTGATCACGTTTGACGTGTCGATCATCGAGATCGCTGAAATCGACGGTGAGAAGCAGTTCGAAGTGCTGGCCACTAACGGCGACACGTTCCTTGGTGGTGAGGATTTCGACAACCGCGTGATCGAGTATCTGGTCGAAGAGTTCCAGAAAGATCAGGGCATCGACCTGCGCAAGGATCCGTTGGCTCTGCAACGCCTCAAGGATGCTGCCGAGCGCGCCAAGATTGAGCTTTCCACCGCACAGCAGACCGAGGTTAACCTGCCTTACGTTACCGCTGATGCCTCGGGTCCCAAGCACTTGGCGATCAAGCTCACCCGCGCCAAGCTCGAAGCCTTGGTCGACGAGCTGGTCAAGCGCACCATTGAGCCATGCCGTACGGCGCTCAAGGATGCCGGCCTGCGTGTGTCTGATATCCATGATGTGATCTTGGTGGGTGGTCAGACCCGCATGCCGAGAGTGCAGCAGTCGGTGACCGAGTTCTTCGGCCAGGAGCCAAAGAAGGACGTCAATCCGGATGAGGCCGTGGCCTTGGGTGCGGCGGTGCAGGGTGGTGTGTTGGCTGGCGACGTCAAGGACGTGCTGTTGCTCGACGTGACTCCGCTTTCGCTCGGCATTGAGACCATGGGTGGTGTGTTCACCAAGTTGATCGAAAAGAACACCACGATTCCAACCAAGGCAGCGCAGACCTTCTCGACCGCTGAGGACAATCAGACCGCAGTGACGGTGCACGTGTTGCAAGGAGAGCGCGAACAGGCCCGTTTCAACAAGTCGCTGGCCAAGTTTGATCTGGCCGGCATCGATGCGGCGCCGCGCGGTCAGCCGCAGGTTGAAGTGTCGTTTGACATCGATGCCAACGGCATCCTGCATGTCTCGGCCAAGGACAAGAAAACTGGCAAGGAACAGAAGGTCGAAATTAAGGCCGGTTCTGGTCTGTCCGAGGAAGAAATCCAGAAGATGGTTCAAGACGCCGAGCTTAACCGTGAGGAAGATCAGAAGTTCCAGCAGTTGGTCGGTGCACGCAACAAGGCCGATCAGGTCTTGCACGCAACTCGCGCCGCGATGAAGGAACACGGCGACAAGGTCGGTGGTGAGGCTATCGGCGCGATTGAGGCCGCCATGTCCGATCTTGATGGCGTGATGAAGGGCGATGATCTGACTCAGATCGAAGCCAGAACTCGCACCCTTGAGGAAGCTGCGCAATCGCTGCTCGCAGCCGCTAATGCCGGAGCCGGTGCTGAGTCTGGCGCTGGTCCAGAAGCTAGTGCAGGCAGCGGCGGTAACGATGACGTGGTTGACGCCGAGTTCACCGAGGTCAAGGACGACGGCAAGCAGTAATCAGGCTGGCCTGAATCACAAAGCGGGCGCGCACTGCGCCCGCTTTGTCGCAAGAGCAGTAATGCGATGGGCCCTAGTTTGGCTGCATCGTAATTCGAAACTCCGTGCCCATTGGCCGGAAATCTTGGCAGTTACGACCTGCTTGGGGACTTTGAAGGATCGAGCCCATATTCACATGATGGGCAGACTGACGCGGCCGTAGGCCATGAAAGCGATACTGACGGGTCGTAAACCAAAGAGAGAAGAGCCGCACAACGGCTGATCAATTCATATCATGGCAAAGTCCGACTATTACGAAGTCCTTGGCGTCAGCCGCACAGCCAACGACGATGAGCTGAAAAAGGCCTATCGCCGCTGTGCGATGAAGTACCACCCTGATCGCAATCCCGGTGACGGTGAGGCCGAGACGCGCTTTAAGGAGTGCAAGCTGGCCTACGAAGTGCTGTCTGATCCAGGCAAGCGCCGCATGTATGACCAGCACGGACACGCGGCCTTTGAGGCTGGTATGGGTGGTGGTTCGGGTGCGGGTGGAGCAGATTTCGGCGACATTTTCGGCGACATTTTCGGCGACATTTTTGGTGGCGCACGGGCCCGTCCGCAGGCGCGGCGCGGCGCTGATTTGCGCTATGTGATCGAGCTGAATCTGGAAGAGGCTGTTTTCGGCGTCGAGCGCACCATCGAAGTGCCGACCCTGGTGCCTTGCGAGCCGTGTAAGGGCGCGGGTTCGGAAGATGGCAAGGTTGATACCTGTTCAACCTGTCGCGGCCACGGCCGGGTGCGGATGCAGCAAGGCATCTTTGCGGTACAGCAGGTATGTCCGAACTGTGCCGGTTCTGGTCGTCATGTCGTCAATCCGTGTAAAAGCTGTGACGGACAGGGACGGGTCGAGCAGGAGAAAACGCTTGAGGTCAAGATTCCGGCCGGTGTGGATAACGGTGACCGCATCCGTCTGGCGGGCGAAGGTGAAGCCGGACCTGCGGGCGTGCCGGCAGGTGATCTCTACGTTGAGGTTCGGGTGCGCGAGCACGCCATCTTCCAGCGTGATGGCGATGATTTGTATTGCGAGCTTCCGATCCGGCTGTCCCAGGCGGCGTTGGGTGCGGACATTGATGTGCCCACGCTCGGCGGCTCAGCGCAGGTAAAAATACCCAAAGAAACCCAGACGGGCAAACTGTTCCGATTGCGCGGAAAAGGCGTTAAGTCGGTGCGTAGTCATGTGCCGGGTGACCTGATGTGTCGCGTCGTGGTGGAAACACCGATCAACCTGACCAAGCGTCAGCGTGAACTGTTGGCCGAGTTGGAAGAGACCTTTGCCGGCGAGAAAGGAGCCGCACACTCACCGCGTTCGAGCACGTTTCTCGACGGGGTCAAGTCGTTCTGGTCCAAAATGACGTCTTGATCCTTACTGCGGACACGCGCTCATGCCGAACACTCCGATCCGCTTGGTGATACACGGCGCTTCTGGCCGCATGGGCCAATCGCTGTTGCGTTTGTGCGGCGAGGTGCCGAGCTTGCACTTGGTCGCAGCGGTGGCGGGGCAGACAGCACCTGAGCTTGATGGCGTTGCGGGCTTCAACGCGACGCAGATGGACGCGCTGCCGCCCTTCGATCTGTGTATCGATTTCAGTTTGCCGCAAGCGTTTGATTCCATTCTTGCACTATGCGTGCAACGAGGCGCAGCGTTTTTATCAGGCACTACCGGGCTCGATCCAGCGCAGATGACGGGGCTGGATGCGGCGGCCGAAAGTATCCCCGTGCTGTGGTCCGCAAACTTCAGTTTGGGTATTGCCATCCTCTCGGATCTTGTGCGGCGTGCCGCACGCTCGTTGCCGCAATGGCAACCCGATATCGTCGAATCCCATCATGTTCACAAAAAGGATGCGCCCTCCGGCACAGCCTTGGCCTTGGGTCAGGCGATCAGCGAAGGCGGTGGCGCACAACCGCACTACGCCAGTCTGCGTGCTGGCGATATTGTCGGTGAACATCTGGTGCAGTTCACCGGCACGGGTGAACGGCTGGAGTTGATTCATCGAGCGAGTGACCGTGACATTTTCGCGCGCGGCGCCTTGCACTGTGCCGCCACCTTGGCGGGGCGTTCGCCCAAACGCTATGACGTGATTGAGCTGCTTGGCTGAGCCGGCCTCACGCTTTAGTTCAATCTGCGGCGGCCAATGCTACTAACCATCGTCGGCCCCCAATAAAAAATCCCGGCCACTGCCGGGATTTTGAGACGCCGGACATGGGTCGAACGACTTACTTGATGCCTTCCAGATCGCGCAGATGCGTTGTCGACTGGCTGGCGAAGAAAGCGGCCAGATTGATGATGTCCTCATCACTCAGGGTGCTGGCAAACCCTTTCATGATCGCGTTGTCACGTTCGCCGGAGCGATAATCGTGCAGCGCCTTTTCCAAATAGTCGGCGTATTGACCTGCGAGCAAAGGATATTGCGGGTCGCCAATACCGTTGCCATCAGCACCATGACAGGCTTGGCAGAGCACTGATTTGGCTTCGCCGGCTTCGATGTCAGCCTTTGGGGCAGCCGAGGCGGCGAGCGGGAGCAGTAGAGCGGAACCCAGCAGGAGGGCTTTGATATTCATCGAGTGGTGTCCTTACTTGGCCGCAGTGAGGCTGGAAAGATAAGCAGCAAGATCAGCGACGTCCTCATCGGAGAATCCGCTCGCCTGAGCACCCATGGTGGGGTGCTTGCGTCCGCCATTTTTGTATTCGGTCAATGCCGCAACCAAATACTCATAGTTCTGCCCGCCGATCTTGGGTACGTGATAGTGCGGGTAGACATTCTTGTAGCCAGCAATGCCATGGCACCCGGTGCAGGTGTAGGCCTTGAGCTTGCCAGCCTCTGCGTCGCCTTGCGCGCATACGGAAAACGCGGCTGCGCTGAGGAGGAGACTGGCTGCAATTCTGAGTATAAGCATGGGCGGTATTCCGACACGTTGGCTAGTGGTAGGTGCACGCCAGATGAGGTCCGACGTTCGTGACCGGACAAGTATACGCAAGGCGCGCATACGAACGCCACATGAACGGGCGCATAGCCAGGCGTGACTTGCGACACGCGCACGCCGAGCCGCACGCGGTGCACACTAATAGAGCTGAAAGCTGACGCACGGGGGAGCGCATAATGCGCGGGCCGTTTGTTGTCGCCTAATTCGGCCGCGGTGGCGCATGTTCATTGTTTCTTTCATGACGAGCGCCGCAGAGAAAAGCGTTGCACTACTTGTTGTAGTGTTATAGTGTTGTATAACACATAGGCATAGAATCTCCTGATGAAGATCAATCGGTTTGCGAAGCAAACAGGGCTGCGCGTTTGGCTGCTGACCCTAGCGGCGGTGCTCACCCTGACGGCATGTGGCGGTCGTGATGCAGCCGCGCCAAACGCCAAAACCGGAGCGAGTAATGACAGCGCACGCGCCGCCGTAACGGTGGAAGTAGTCGCAGCAACACGCCGCCCGATCAGCGCCAGCTACAGCGCCACCGCTGCACTCGAGACGCCCAATGAAGCCCAGGTTGTGGCCAAAACCTCTGGTGTTTTGTTGCGACTGTTGGTGGAAGAGGGCGATCAGGTGAAAGCCGGGCAGGTACTAGCCAAGATTGATCCGGAACGGCCAAAGCTTGAGGTGCGACGCGCTCAGGCTCTGCTGCGCAAACTTGAGGCGGAGTTGGCGCGCTCAAAGGAACTGTTCGAACGCAAGCTCGTCGCTGCGGACCTCTACGAAAAGATTCGTTTTGACGTGGAAACCCAACGTGCAGTTTTCGAAATGGCACAGCTGGAGTTGTCCTATACCGATGTGGTCGCGCCCATTTCCGGTGTTATTGCACAGCGCATGGCAAAGATCGGCAACCTGATCCAGCTCAACTCAGCATTGTTTCGCATCGTTGACGTTTCACGCTTGGAGGCCACCTTGAATGTGCCAGAACGCGAGATCGCCACCATGCGTGCCGGCGCGAGTGTCAAGTTACAGGTCGATGCATTGCCCGGGGCCTTTTTTGAAGGACATGTTGAACGCATCAGCCCAGTGATCGATGCCGGCAGCGGGACCTTCCGTGTGGTTTGCGCCTTCGCTCCCGATGCGCGCTTACGCCCAGGCATGTTTGGTCGCATCAGTGTGGTATTTGATCAGCGCGACGATGTACTCACGGTGCCGCGTGTCGCCTTACTCGAAGGCGACGGTGAGACGGCGGTATACAAGGTGGTCGGAGGTAAGGCCGTGCGCACGCTGGTGCAGGTGGGTTATCTGTCAGGCGATGTAGCCGAGATCCGATCTGGACTGGAAACCGGCGACCAAGTCGTAACCACGGGCAAGGTGGCTTTGCGTGATGGTGCCGCGATCGAAATAGTGGCTGCACCCTCAGCCGCGCTAGAAGAATCGGTCGAAGCAGTTGATGCGGCCGATGCCACCGACGCGGACGCGACGACGGAATACTGATGGACAGCGCACCTGCCGCATCGTCATCTAGCTCGGGTCAAGGTTTGGTTGAGTTCTCCGTGCGCCGCCGCGTCACGGTGGCGATGGCGACACTGACCATGATCTTGTTTGGCCTGATTGCGCTCAGCGATCTCAAGGTCAACCTGCTTCCAGACCTTTCCTATCCGACCCTCACGGTCCGCACCGAGTACACCGGTGCAGCGCCGCAGGAAACCGAAAATCTCGTGACCGAGCCGGTGGAAGAGGCGGTCGGCGTGGTCAAAGGCTTGCGCAAACTCAAGTCGATTTCCCGCACAGGTCAAAGCGATGTGGTGCTCGAGTTCGCGTGGGGTACCGACATGGACAAGGCCAGTCTTGAGGTGCGCGACAAGCTGGAAACCCTGAACTTGCCGCTCGAGGTGAAGCAACCCGTACTGCTGCGCTTCAACCCCTCAACCGCGCCCATCTTGCGCGTACTCCTGACCGCAGAGGATGGCGAGGCGACCGATGCAGCCCTGATGCGGCTTCGTCGTTATGCCGACGAGGAACTCAAAAAACGTCTGGAACCTGTATCCGGCGTGGCCGCAGTGAAAGTTGGCGGTGGCCTAGAAGACGAAGTGCAGGTCCTCATCGATCAGAATCGCTTGGCCCAGTTGCGCCTGCCTCTGGATACCGTGATCAACCGTCTCGCGCAGGAGAACGTCAACATCTCAGCAGGACGACTGGAAGAGGGCAGTCAGCGTTACCTGGTGCGCACCATCAACCAGTTCGAAACCGTTGAGCAGATGCGCAGCCTGCTGATCAGTGGTGCTGCGGCTGGTGGCGGCAATGCAGCCGCTCAGGAGGCCGCGTTGGCCGCCTCACGCATCGCCTCACTCTCACCGGAAGCCGCGGCCGCGTCTGCGGCGGCGAACACGGCAGCGCAAGGTGATTCCAGTGCGCCCGGCGGTGGCTTGCCGATCCGCCTGCGCGACATCGCAACAGTCGAGCAGGGCTATAAGGAACGCGAGTCCATTATTCGACTCGGTGATGCACAGGCCGTCGAGTTGGCGATCTACAAAGAAGGGGACGCCAATACCGTAACCGTCGCCGATGCCGTGCATCAGGCGCTGACCGCCGTGCGTGAGCAGATGCCGGCTGGGACTGAGCTGACCGTCATTGAAGATCAGGCTGTATTTATTCGGCAGGCCCTGCACGAAGTCCGCGTTGATGCCGCGATTGGCGGCCTGCTCGCAGTGCTGATGATCTTCTTCTTCCTGCGTGACGGCTGGAGCACCTTTGTCATCTCGTTGTCGCTACCGGTCTCGATCATTGCCACGTTCTTCTTTATGGGCCGTCTCGGGCTCTCGCTCAACGTGATGTCTTTGGGCGGGCTGGCCCTAGCCACGGGCCTAGTCGTAGACGATTCCATTGTGGTGCTCGAATCCATTGCCAAGGCGCGTGAACGCGGTCTTGGCATATTGCGTTCTGCGGTCCAGGGCACGCGTGAAGTCAGCATGGCGGTGATCGCTTCGACCTTGACCAACGTGGCCGTGTTTTTGCCATTGGTATTTGTGGAAGGCGTGGCGGGCCAGCTGTTTCGCGATCAGGCGTTGACGATTTCGATCGCGATCCTGATGTCGCTGGTGGTGTCACTGACCTTGATTCCGATGCTGTCATCTCTCAAGTCGAGTGCGCCGCTGCAGTTTCCACAAGAAGATCCGGCCCCTGAATGGCGGCCGCGTGCTGCACCGGCGAAGGCGATTGCGGCGACCTCGCGTGGCATAAAGCATGCTGTCGCGGCGAGTTTCATTGCAGCCGGCTGGCTGGTACGCGCGGTTTGGCGTGGGCTCGAATGGTCGATTGGAAGGTCGCTGTCCTGGCTCGGCACCATCGTGATGAAACCCTACGATATCGCCGCCGAACGCTACGCACGGGTGCTGCCGCACGCGCTGCACAAGCCAGGCATGGTGTTGGGCTCAGCCGCTGTCGTATTTGTGCTAACCATGTTGCTGGTGCCGACGTTGGGGCTGGATCTCATTCCGCAACTGGCACAGGATCGTTTCGAGCTCACCCTGAAGCTGCCCGCCGGGACCCAGCTCCAGCAAACCGATTCTTTACTGCGCGAAATCGCTTCCGAACATGAGGGCGAAGCCGGCATCCAAGCGCTGTATGGCGTCAGTGGTAGTGGTACGCGCATGGATGCCAACCCGACCGAATCAGGCGACAACATCGGCAAGCTCAACGTGGTGATGGCGCAAGGCTCGCCCCGCGGTACCGAGGCGCGCCTGATTGAGAGCCTGAGAGGCACGCTGGAAGAATTCCCCGGTATCGAAGCCAAGTTCGGTCGACCAGAGATTTTCAGTTTCTCAACGCCGTTGGAAATCGAACTGCAAGGCTACGATCTCAAGCGCTTGGAGCAGGCCGGCAGTCAATTGGTGAAGCTGTTGCAGCAGTCTGATCGCTTCGTGGATGTGCACTCCTCGGTTGCTGATGGCTTTCCTGAAATCCAGATTCGGTTCGATCAAGAGCGGGCCGCCGCACTTGGCTTGACCAATCGTCAGATTGCCGATGCCGTGGTCAAGAAAGTTCGCGGGGAAGTGGCCACACGCTACAGTTTCCGTGATCGCAAGATTGATGTGCTGGTGCGCGCGCGTGAAACCGACCGTGATTCACTTCAGGCCATACGACAGCTGATCGTCAACCCTGAAAGCGCACGCCCGGTAACGCTGGATGCGGTCGCCGATGTGATCGCGGGTATCGGTCCGAGCGAGATTCATCACGCCAACCAAGTGCGGGTGGCCGTCATTTCTTCCAGCTTGGCCTACGGCGATCTGGGCAGTGCGGTGGATGAAGTGCGCAACATGGTTGCCAAGCATCCGCTCGGTGCCGATATCGGCCTGCACGTGGGCGGGCAAGGCGAAGAGCTGCAGGATTCGCTGTTGTCGTTGTTGTTCGCCTTTGTGCTAGCCATATTTTTGGTTTATTTAGTGATGGCTTCGCAGTTTGAGTCCTTGCTGCATCCCTTCGTGATTCTGTTTACCATCCCGCTGGCTCTTGTTGGCGCCGTGCTAGCACTGAGGCTGTCGGGTTACAGCGTCTCGATCGTGGTGTTTATCGGACTGATTCTTCTGGTGGGGATCGTGGTCAAGAACGCGATCTTGATGATCGACAAAATCAACCAGCTGCGCGAAGTGGGCGTTGCCAAGTTCGATGCCATCACCGGCGGTGCTGTCTCACGTCTGCGCCCCATCGCCATGACCACGGTTACCGCTTTGTTTGGCTTTTTACCCTTGGCGGTGAGCGGCGGCGAGGGCTCGGAAGTTCGCGCGCCAATGGCGATTACGGTGATTGGCGGACTGGCCGTTTCCACACTGCTGACCTTGTTCGTGATTCCCGTGATGTATGCGCTGCTGGATCGTAAACCCGATGCTCATTACGTGCGGCGCGCCTTGCGCATTGGCGAGGAAGAAGGTCGTGATGATGCGGCCGAGGCATCAACGTGAGCATCGTTGAGATCAGCCTGCGGCGACCGATCACGGTGGTGATGTTCTTTGTCTCACTGCTGTTGATTGGCCTGATCGCTAGCGTGCGTCTGCCCTTGGAGCAGTTGCCTGAAATCAATGCGCCGTTTCTAGTGGTCAACTTGCCTTACGCGGGTTCTTCCCCGCAGGAAGTCGAACGCACCTTGGTGCGTCCGGTGGAAGAGGCACTGGCGACTTTGCCGGGTATCAAGCGGATGCGATCGCAGGCGAGAGCCGACAACGGCAGCGTGGTGATCGAGTTCAGCGACTGGGATCGCGACATCGCCATCGCCACGTCCGAGGCACGCGATCGAATCGATGCCATCCGCGACGAATTGCCGGACGATCTTCAGCGCTACTACGTCTGGAAGTTCTCGACGACCGATGAGGCCATGTTGCAGATCCGCCTAGCCTCAGACACGCGCAACCTTGTTGCTTCCTATGACCTGATCGAACGCGGCTTGAAACGTCGGCTGGAGCGATTGCAGGGTGTTGCCAAAGTGGATATTTCTGGTGCGCCGCCCAACGAAGTCGAGATCGCTTTGGATCCAGATCGTCTCAGCGCCCACGGCCTAAGCCTTAATCAATTGGCGCAGCGGCTGCAGGCAATCAACTTTTCTGTGTCTGGCGGCAATGTCGACGAAGGCGATCGTCGATTGCGGGTGCAGCCGGTGGGTGAGTTGGGTGATCTGTCTGAGTTGCGCGACCTGGTGATCGATACCCGTGGCCTGCGTCTTTCTGACGTTGCCACGGTGCAATTGAAGCCGGCGCGGATGAATTATCGCCGCCAACTCGAAGGTCGGCCCGCGGTTGGCATCGACGTGTTCAAGGAGCGCAGTGCCAACTTGGTTGACGTCTCACGCGCCGTGCAAGACGAAATCAACCAGATTGCGAGCGAAGGCGATTTCGCGGGTATCCGTTTTACCGTGATCGAAGACCAAGGCAAGAATGTCACCACGTCTTTACGCGAGTTGGCTCAGGCCGGTCTGATCGGTTTGTTTCTGGCAATTGCGGTCTTGTACTTCTTCCTGCGCCACTGGGCTTCGACCTTGATGGTGGCACTCGCCATCCCCGTGTGTTTTGTGATGACCTTGGGCTTCATGCATTTTCTCGGCGTGACCCTGAATGTGTTGTCGATGATGGGCCTGCTCTTAGCCGTCGGCATGCTCGTGGATAACGCAGTAGTGGTGGTCGAAAGTATCTACCAAGAGCGCGAGAAACGTCCCGGTTTTGCACGCCTGGCCGCGATCATCGGCACCCGTAACGTGGCGATTGCCCTGTCAGCGGGCACGTTGTGCCACTGCATCGTGTTCGTCCCGAACCTGTTTGGTGAAACCAACCAGATCAGTATCTTCATGACCCAGATTGCAATCACCATCACGGTGTCTTTGTTGTCGTCCTGGCTCGTGGCGATCAGCCTGATTCCGATGCTTGCCTCACGGATGGCAACGCCACCGGCTGCCACTGACGACAACAATCTGATTGGTCGTTTTCGCCAACGCTACGCGCGCCTGCTCGACTGGAGTCTGCGTCATCGGGGTTGGAGCGTACTGGCGATTGCAGCCATCGTTGTGGTCAGCCTAGTTCCGATGAAGCTGATGAAGGTCGACATGTTTGCCAGTGACGAAGGCCGTACCCTGAACATGTATTACCAGTGGCAAGGCGCCTACAGCCTGGACCAAATGCAAGGGGAGGTTGACAAGGTCGAGCGCTGGATCAACGAACGGCGTGACACGCTTCAGGTTGAGCAGGTCTACTCTTACTTCAGCGAGCAGGGTTGGGGTGGCACGCGGCTGAGTTTGCGCGCTGACGGGCGTGGTCTACGTCCAACTAAAGCGATCATGGATGAGATCCGCGACGGCTTGCCGAAATCCGCCCGTGCCAATATCGGCTTCCGTAACTCTCAGGGTGGCGGTGGCGGTGGAGGTCAGGATGGGATTTCGATGTCGTTGGTGGGTGATTCGTCCGAAGTTCTGACTGAAGTCGGGGACGCTCTTGTACCTCTGTTGGCACAGCGACCGGAATTACGTGACGTGCGGGTCGAAATCGATGACCGTAACAGCGAGTTGGCGATTCACGTCGATCGTGAACGTGCTGCGCGCTATGGTTTTTCTGCTCAGGAAGTTGCCCGTTACGTCGGGATCGCACTGCGCGGCACCCCCATGCGTGAGTTTCGACAGGACGGTGTGGAAGTGCCAGTTCAGTTGCGCTTCGCCGGTGCGGAGGAAACCAGCGTCGCAGATCTAAGCAATTTCAGCCTGCTTTCATCCAGCGGCGAGCAGATTCCGCTGATGGCATTGGTCAGCGTTGACCTCAAGCCGGCAGCCACTCAGATCACACGCATGGATCGCCAGACGATGCTGGAACTGAAAGCCGATCTCGCCCCAGGCGCGACTGCCGCAGAAGCGCGTAAAGCGATGGAAGCGGTGATGGCCGGCGCCGCGCTGCCAGATGGTTACAGCTACACCTTCGAGGGCGC
>CAJDVW010000058.1_pt1 | contig 13965 bp, 10 predicted proteins | sample 7391471 | NCBI WGS metagenome assembly CAJDVW01 (sample SAMEA7055714, study PRJEB34461) | soil metagenome | biome: terrestrial ecosystem; feature: Peninsula; material: soil | place: Antarctica | collected 2016
CGCAGTCGATGCTGCGTAGGCTGGTTTCATGTCCACCCTTACACCCATTTCCAAAGAAGCACCGGCCAGCTCCGTTTCTGGCCTCGTTCCAGATCCATGCCCGGATCTGGTCGAGCAGCTGCTTGAGCGCGCCCGCGCGTATCTTCCGCCCGATCAGTTAGATCTAATCTATCAGGCCTACCGGCTTGGCGCCTTGGCGCACGATGGCCAGACGCGAAAGAGCGGCGAAGCCTATATTACTCATCCCGTATCGGTCGCCTTGCTGCTGGTCGATCTCGGCATGGATGCAGAAACTCTCTGTGCGGCGATTCTGCACGACGTGCTTGAAGACACCCCGATTGAGCGGGAGCGCATCGCCTCACAGTTCGGTGAAACCGTCGCCGAACTTGTCGATGGGGTGACCAAGCTCGACAAGCTGCATTTTGGCAGTCGCCAAGAAGCCAACGCTGAGAGCTTTCGCAAAATGCTGCTGGCGATGGCGCGCGACTTGCGCGTCATTCTGATCAAGCTGGCCGATCGCCTGCACAACATGCGCACCATCGATGCCATGAGCGACGACTCTCGACGTCGCATTGCCACGTCCAGACCTTGCCCGTCGCACGCCGCGAGGCCATGGGGAAAATCGAAGAGGCCTTGGCCCAGAGTCTTACTCGTGAAGGCATTGCGCACCGCTTAGTGTGGCGGGTCAAATCGCCTTACAGCATCTATCGCAAGATGAAACAGGAGCAGAAGACGTTCGACCAAGTCATGGACGTTTTTGGTTTTCGCGTGATCGTGGGTAGCGTGATGCAGTGTTATATGGCGCTGGGGGCGGTGCATGCGCTGTTCAAGCCTGTCGACAAGCGCTTCCGCGACTTCATCGCTATTCCCAAAGCCAATGGCTACCAGTCGCTGCACACGCTTTTGTTTAGTTCCTTCGGCTCGCCCATCGAAGTGCAGATTCGTACCGAAGAAATGGACCAGGTCGCTGAGCGTGGGATCGCTGCACACTGGCTCTACAAAACCCCTGTGCAAAGTCGTGCCCAGAATTGGCTTACCGGCTTGGTGGAAAGCCAGAAGGAAGCCGGCTCCTCCCAGGAATTTCTCGACAACGTCAAGATTGATCTGTTCCCGGACGAGGTCTACCTGTTTTCACCCAAAGGCGACATCCTGTCATTGCCGCGTAATGCCACGGCGCTCGATTACGCCTACGCCGTGCATACCAAGGTCGGCGACCATGCCGTGGCGGCGCGTGTGGACAAAAAGCTGGCGCCGCTGCGCACACGTTTGAACAGTGGCCAGACCGTGGAGATCATTACGGCACCTTCGGCCACGCCCAGCCCGAGCTGGCTCGACTGGGTGGTATCCAGCCGCGCGCGCACAGAGGATTTGCTTGCTGAAGTCGCGCTCGGCAATCGGATGGCCTTGCAGGTCGCCCAAGCCTTGGCGCGCACGGTTGATGGACGGGTGCTCGAGCCCCACGTCGGCAACGCCGAGAAAATTCTCATCACCGGTGCCGAGCGTGGCGTGCTGAATTTCCCCGACTGCTGCCTGCCTGTACCCGGTGACGATATCGTCGGGTATCTGTCCAGCGGCAAGGGCATCGTGGTGCATCGCACCGATTGCAAGAATGTGCCCGAGTTGCGCAAGAACGCTGAACGCATGGTTCCTATTGGCTGGGATCGTCAGGTCAGCGGCGAATTCCGCTCGTCGATCCGGATTGAAGTCGAGAACAAACCCGGCGTGCTGGCGCAGGTCGCTGCCGCTATTGCCGAAACCAAAGCCAATATCGATAACGTCGAATATCAGGAGCGTGATCTGGCCTCGGCCGTCATCGTATTCCTGTTAAACGTACGTGATCGCAAGCACATTGCCGACGTGATTCGCCGTGTGCGACGTCTGCCAGTGGCGGTTGGGGTGCAGCGTCGCTGACGCGATCCAGACAATCGTTAAGGGCGCAAGGACGTACACTAAGAGTTTCCACCCTTCATGAGGTTTGCACCATGTCCAGACAGATTATTCATTCCGATGCCGCTCCTGCCGCCATTGGCCCGTATTCGCAGGCAGTGAAGGTGGGTAATACGGTGTATCTGTCAGGTCAGACACCACTTGATCCAGCCACGATGAAGTTGGTCGAGGGGGACATTTCGGCGCAGGCGCAGCAGGTGTTCAAGAATCTTGCAGCGGTGTGCGAGGCGGCCGGTGGAAGCTTCGCCCAAGTGGCGCGAGTGGGTATTTACATGACCGATCTGTCGAACTTTGCCAAGGTCAATGCAGTCATGGCCGAGCATTTTTCCAAACCCTATCCGGCTCGCTCGACGATTGAAGTGGCTGGCTTGCCACTCGGCGCACAAGTCGAGATCGACATGGTTATGGTGCTGGACTGAGCTGATCAAGCGACACGGCAGAGACGTATCCTAGTGCCGTGAGCGTCGACGCCGCACGTCAACCCGTCACGATACTCAAAGGTGTAGGGCCGCAAATGGCGGCTCGTTTGAGCGCGCGTGGCATCTCCTGCCTGCAGGACCTGTGGCTGCATCTGCCGCTGCGTTACGACGATCGTACCCGGATCACAGCGATCAGTGCCCTGCGGATGGGTGAGCCGGCACAAGTGCATGGCCGCATAGAGGCGGTGGAGCGTAGTTTTCGTGGCCGCCCGATGCTGAAAGTGGCTGTAGGTGACGATTCAGCGTCCGGTTTGGTGCTGCGCTTCTTCCATTTCAACGCATCGCAGGTGAAGGGTCTGCCCGTTGGTGCGCGCATCGTGTGCCACGGTGAGGTGCGTGCGGGGCAATTAGGACCGGAGATTGTGCACCCGCGCTATCGGGTGCTGGAAGAATCGGCCGTATTGCAGTTAAGTGAGCGGCTTGATCCTGTCTATCCAGCGATTGAAGGTATGGGCGCAGGTACCCTGTCGCGTGTGATCGACGCGGCGCTGGATCATTTGCCCGATGATGATGCGCTGGAATTGTTGCCGCCGGAGACATTTCCCGATGGTGCGCTGCCGCGCTGGCGTGATGCGGTGCGAGACTTGCATCGACCACCAGCGGGTGCCGATCTGGCCGAGCTGGCGCAGCACAGACACCCGGCACAAATGCGACTGGCGCTGGAGGAACTGCTGGCGCACCAACTCAGCTTGCGCCATCAGCGGCTTGCGGTGAAGCGTCAGGGCGCACCGGCATTGCGCCCCGCCGGTGTTCTTGCCAAACGTTTGCGCAAGGATCTTCCGTTCGCGCTGACGACAGCCCAATCGCGTGTGCTTGCAGAAATCTCCCACGATTTGGCGCTGCCTGAACCAATGCTGCGCTTGGTGCAAGGTGATGTGGGCTCCGGCAAGACCGTCGTGGCGGCATTGGCAGCGCTGTTGGCAATCGAAAGTGGCGCTCAGGTGGTGCTGATGGCACCAACCGAACTACTTGCCGAGCAGCATGCTCAGGCGTTTAGAAACTGGTTTGAGCCACTCGGTATCGAGCAAGTACACCTGACCGGCAAGATCAAGGGCAAGGCCCGCGAGCACGTTTTGGCAGCCATCGAGGCCGGTGCGCCTCTGGTAGTGGGCACCCATGCCTTGTTGCAGGATCCGGTGCGGTTCTCTCGACTGGCGTTGGTCATCGTGGATGAGCAGCATCGGTTTGGCGTACATCAGCGCCTCGTGCTGCGCGACAAGGGCAGCGATGGTGCGCAGGTTCCGCATCAATTGGTGATGACGGCAACGCCGATTCCGCGCACCTTGGCGATGACGGCCTATGCCGACTTGGATGTCTCGGTCATTGACGAATTACCGCCCGGTCGCACACCTGTGCAGACCGTCGTGATCAATGTCGCGCGGCGCGACGAGTTAATTGATCGCATTCGGGTGGCCTGTGCCCAAGGGCGGCAAGCGTACTGGGTTTGTACGTTGATCGAAGAAAGCGAGGAGCCGCTCGCGCCGGGGGCCCAGAAGATCGAAGCACAGGCGGCGCAGACAGCGTTCGAGTTACTGCGTGAGCAACTGCCCGATGTGCGTGTCGGCTTGGTCCACGGTCGCTTGAAAGCGGCGGAGAAACAGCTCGCCATGGAGGCTTTTAAGACGGGAGAAATCCAGTTGCTGGTCGCCACCACCGTGATCGAGGTGGGTGTGGATGTGCCCAATGCGAGCTTGATGTTGATCGAAAATGCCGAGCGTCTGGGTTTGGCCCAGTTGCACCAGTTGCGCGGTCGGGTAGGGCGCGGCGCGGCTGCGTCCAGTTGCGTGCTGATGTACAAAGCGCCGTTGTCGCAGTTGGCGCGTGAGCGCTTGGCGGTGTTGCGCGAAACGACGGATGGTTTTCGTATTGCTGAAAAGGATTTGGAACTGCGCGGCCCGGGCGAGTTGTTGGGCACGCGTCAGACCGGTCTTGCGGGCTTCCGCATCGCGGACCCTGTCCGCGATGCTGCTCTTTTGCCCCAAGTACAAGCCGCTGCGGATGCCTTGCTGGCACATGCGCCGCAGGTCGCGGCCCGCCTGATCGAACGTTGGATCGGGCAGGCCGTTCGTTATGCGGAAGCCTGATACGCAACGTGCGTATCAGGCCTGACGACTCAGCTTTCCCAGCCGCACTCCTTACCCTGATTCTGGTTTTCTAGCCACGTTTGCAGCGGTGCGAAGTATTCCAGCACGGCCGACGCGTCCATTTGCGGGCTGCCAGTCAACTCCTCCATCGTCTCTTGCCACGTCTGGCTGCTGCCGCTTTGAAGCATGGCCCAGAACAGCTTGCCGGCTTCAGGATTGTTCGCGTAATTGCACTGGTACAGAGGGCCGTCGTGGCCGGCGGCATCACACAGCGCTTTATAGAACTGGAACTGGAGGATGTGGGAGAGGAAATAACGCGTGTAGGGCGTGTTGCCCGGCACGTGGTACTTGGCGCCTGCATCGAAATATTCCTCACCGCGCACTTCAACCGGTGCCACGCCCTGATACTGCTTCTTCAGATCCCACCAAGCCGCGTTGTAGCGCTCTGGCGTAATCGACCCGTCGAACACGCCCCAACGCCAGCGGTCGATCATCAAGCCGAACGGCAAAAAGGCGACCTTGCTCAGCGCCATGCGCATTTGCGAGTTGATCACGGCTTTTTCGCTGACCGCTGGTGCGTCCACGAGACCGATTGAGGCCAGATACTCAGGTGTCATCGACAGCACGATGGTGTCGCCGATGGCTTCGTGGAAGCCGTCATGCGCGCCGCTCTGGAAAATCGGCGGCTGATCCTTGTAGGCCAAGTAGTAATAGATATGCCCGAGCTCGTGATAAATCGTGGTGAGCTCTTCCTCGCTCGGCTTGATGCACATTTTGATCCGCACCTCATCGGCGGTGTTCATCTGCCACGCGCTGGCATGACACACCACGTTGCGATCACGCGGCTGGATCAATTGCGAGTCGGTATAGAAGGAATCCGGCAGTGCGGGCATGTTGAGGCCGGTGTAGAAGCTCTCTGCCAGGCGGGTCATGTTTTTGGCGATGCCGAAATCTGCTTGACGGCTCAACTCAACCTGCTTTTCCGCCGTCAGGCTCGTCAGGCCACCGGCTTCGGACACGGCTTCGGACAGGATCGCATCGCGCTGTTTACGCAACGCGGAGGAAATATCCAGACTGCCCAGGCCTTGATACGGTTCAAGCAGCGGCCACAGGTTGCTCCAGTCCTGCTGCCATAGGTTGCCGGTCAGGTGCGCCGGGATCAGCCCGTCGACCTGTCCGCGCACTCCATACTTTTCTTCCAGCTTGTTGCGCACATGGCACTGGAGCTGAGTGTAGAGCGGCTCGACCTGATGCCAGAGGCGGTCGGTTTCGGCTTGGAACTCGGCCGGGGTCATGTCGTAACCCGCGCGCCAGACTTCGCCAGTGTTGGCAAAGCCGATTTCGCCGGCGCCCTCATTCGTCAGTTCGACGAAACGCTGATAATCCTTGCGCATGGGTGGGGAAATAGTGTGCCAACCCTGCCAAGCCTCCAATTGCTGCTCGTAGCTGCTGTTGGCGGTGTCGGCAACGATTTCTGAAATCTGGCCGATGTCGAGACAGTCTTTACCGGCGACCGCGTCCCGACACCATTCACCCGCGCCATAGGTTGCACCCATGCGCGTAGCGATTTCGGTCAATTCCTTGAGCTTGGCTGGGTCTTTTGGAGCCGGCATCGAGGAGCCGCTCTTGAGTAGGTGCAAGGCGCGTGCAGTGGCCGGTGACTGGGCCGCTTCGTCGTAGGTTTTGGCCTGTTCGATATAGGCGTTCCAAGCGGTCAGCCAGCGCTCGTTGGCTGCGGCAGCGACACGCTGACTGTCGTCATTGATGTAGGTGTTGGAGAGCCACTCTGCGGCGGTCATCTCGGGGGTGTTTTCTACCAGACTGCGATTGACCCGCGCGATGAAGGCGTCGGCGCTTTCACTGACCGGCCTGTCTGCGTTTTGTTGGGTTGCGCTGGGCTCGGGCGAAGAGCCGCAGGCGGCCAGTGCCAGCATGGCGGTAGCGATCGCGCTGCCGATCAGGGTTCGTTGCAATTTCATGTCACGATTCTCCGTGGTGGGTGCGGCAAAGTGCCGACAAATGCGTGGCAAAAGGGTCGGTGTGCAGCGGCAAGTGCCGCCGGGCCTACAGACGCCGGCACGAGCGGTTGATCATGTCCAATTGCACACGATTTTTCCGCATTGGCCGGACTCCATCAGGTCAAAACCTTTCTGGAAGTCGTCGATATGGATCTGGTGTGTCAGTGCTTTTTGTAGAGGGAAGCCGGTCAGCACCATCTGCGTCATCTTGTACCAAGTCTCGTACATCTTTCGGCCGTAGATTCCGTGCAGTGTGAGGCCTTTGAAGATCACTTTGTCCCAATCGATGCCGGCACCGCGCGGCATGATGCCGAGCATGGCGACGCGTCCGCCGTGGTACATGCATTCGAGCATGTCGGCGAAGGCACGAGGATTGCCGCTCATTTCAAGGCCGACATCGAAGCCTTCGATATGGAGGTCGCGGGTGACGTCGCGCAGCGACTGCTGGGCCACGTTGACCACTCGCGTTGCACCCATGTCTGCCGCCAGCTTCAGGCGGTAATCGTTGACGTCAGTGACCACTACGTTGCGTGCGCCGATGTGCTTGCAGATGCCAGCGGCGATGATGCCGATCGGGCCGGCGCCAGTGATCAGCACGTCCTCGCCGATCACGTCGAACTCGAGCGCGCAATGCGCGGCATTGCCGTAAGGGTCGAAGAAGGCTGCCAACTCGGAAGGGATCTGATCCGGTATCGGCCACAGATTGGAGGCGGGCATCGTGATGTATTCAGCAAACGCGCCATGCCGATTGACACCAATCCCGATTGTGTTCGGGCACAGGTGTTGCCGTCCTGCACGGCAGTTGCGGCAGTGGCCGCAGACGATGTGGCCTTCGGCTGAAACGCGATCGCCGATCTTGTAGCCCGTCACGCCTTCGCCAATCGTGACAATGCGTCCGACGAATTCATGCCCGATCACCAAACCCGGCTTGATGGTGCGTTGGCTCCAGTCGTCCCAGAGGTAGATGTGCAGATCGGTGCCGCAAATTGCGGTTTTCTCGACCCGGATTAGCACTTCGTTCGGGCCGACGTCAGGAACTGGGACCTCTTCCATCCAGATGCCGCGCGTGGCTTCGCGCTTGACCAGTGCTCGCATGGTTTTGGACATAGCCGTTCCATGGTTTCTCAGGGTTGGGGTAATCATTATAGGACGGCACGGGCGTAGGCATGGCGTGACCAATGGCGCATCCAACATCAGCATGGCGCTCCTATACTTAAGCGTTTAACCCACGAATAAGGGAACACCCCCCATGCGCCTATCCCTCCTTTGCATTGGCCTTCTGGCCGCGATGCCTGCTCTTGCTGTCGAAGGCATGTGGACACCCGAGCAACTGCCGGAAATCGCCGATGCCATGACCCGTGCCGGGCTGGCGTTGGATCCCGCCACGCTGAGCGATCTGCGCGGGCATCCGATGGGCGCAGTAGTGGCCTTACCAGGTTGCACTGCCTCGTTTGTTTCGGGCAATGGCTTGGTGGTGACCAATCACCACTGCGCCTACGGCTCGCTGCAACTCAACTCGACGCCCGAGCACAACATGCTGCGCGACGGTTTTATCGCGTCATCATTGGCCGATGAGCCCTCAGCCGGTCCCGCTGCGCGCATCTGGGTGACCGAGGACATCACCGATGTCACCGATCAGGTGCTCGCCGGGATTTCTAAACGTGCGACTGATCGTGCTCGCAATGATGCGATTGATGCGGCCCAGAAGAAGCTGGTCGCTGAGTGTGAAGCCGAAGACGGCTATCGCTGCCGCGTGTTCGCACACTTTGGTGGCGTGCAGTACCGCTTGTTCCGTCAGTTCGAGATTCGCGACGTACGCATTGCCTATGCACCGCCTGCGGCCATCGGCAAGTTTGGTGGTGACATTGATAACTGGCAGTGGCCGCGCCACACCGGTGATTTCACCTTTTATCGCGCCTACGTCGGCCCCGACGGCAAGCCCGCGCCTTACGCCGAAGACAATGTTCCGTATCAGCCGCAGCATTATCTGAAGGTCGCAGCCCAAGGCTTATCCGAGGGCGACTTTGTGATGGTGGCTGGCTACCCGGGCCGCACCCAGCGTTACCAATTAGCGAGCCAGATTGATGACGCCATCGCGTGGAACTATCCGACTCAGATCGAGACCTACAAGGACTTGATTGAGATTGCCGAGACTGCCGGCAAGGATGACCCTGCCGTCGCAATCAAGTACGCCTCGATGCTGGCGGGTTTGAATAACGCCAGCAAGAACATGGCGGGCATGCTGGATGGCTTCCGTCGCAGTGATGCTTCAGGTTTCAAACACCGTGAAGAAGCCGATCTGGTGGCGTGGTTGGAAAAACAGGGTCGCAGTGGCAAGGCAGCATTGGATAACTACCGTGCCTATCTCGCTCTAAGCGATTCCCAGCGCGCCACGCGCGAGCGTGAGCGTGTTATCGGTGGTCTGACGCGCAGCGGCCTTTTGGGTTCCGCCAACACCCTGTATCAACTCGCGCAGGAGCGTGCAAAGCCGGATGTGCAACGCCCAATGGGTTTCCAAGAACGTGATTGGCCGAGCTTGGAAGCGGGGCAGCGACAATTGGATCGGCGCCTAGACGCAGGCGTTGATCGCCAGTTGCTTGGCTATTGGTTCGACACGTATGCGGCCTTGCCGGCCGACCAGCGTATTGCTGAGTTGGATGCGTGGGCAGGGCTGAATGACGAGGGCGACACCAAGGCCGCGTTGAGTAAGAAACTGGATGGGCTGTATGCCAACACCCGTTTGACCCATGTCGATGCGCGCATGGAGGCTTTCGAAGCCGACTTGGCTACGCTGCAAGCCAGCGACGATGAGTTTCTGAAGTTGGCGCGGCTGCTGGCTCCGACGCTGGAAGCGATGCGTGAAGATTACAAGACGTTCAGCGGCGGCATCGCACGTTTGCAACCGGGCTATATGCAGGCCCTGATCGACTACCGCAAGAGCCAGAACAAGGCCACTTATCCAGACGCCAACTCCAGTCTGCGCATCACGTTCGGCAACGTCATGGGCGTGTCCCCCCGCGATGGTCTGGAGTACTTGCCCTTCACCACCACGCGCGGACTGGTAGAAAAACACACTGGCGCAGATCCCTTCGATGCCACCCAAGTGCAGCTCGATGCCATCGCGGCACGTCGGTTTGGCTCCTGGGAAGTGGCAAAGTTGGGTGACGTGCCGGTGAACTATCTGGCAGATTTGGACGTGACCGGTGGTAACTCCGGCTCGCCTACCTTGAACGCGAAAGGTGAGTTGGTGGGCCTGATTTTCGACGGTATTTGGGAATCGGTAGCCTCGAACTGGGTGTTCGATCCGACCATCACCCGCACCATCCACGTTGATTCGCGCTACATGCTGTGGATCATGGATAAAGTCTATCCGGCACCTGCGATTTTGCAGGAGCTTGGGGTCACGCCAGAAAGCTCACAGTAAAGAACTGCTCAGATCTGCCTAGAGTCTGTCCTCGTCCTCGTATATATGCCGATGGACGAGGGCAGTTCTGGCAGCATTTCATGCGTGAACCACTCCTTCATTGGCGGTCATGGCATCTTCAGCGCCAGACGGTGAAACATCGGGTTACAGTGTGCGATCGCCTACACAAACGAATACCGTAATGAATCTCTCACAATGGCTGGAATACCAACAGTCGATCCACTCCAAGACGATTGAGCTGGGCCTGGAGCGAGTGAACGAGGTCGCCAAGCGGCTCGGTCTTACAAAGCCGGCGCCTCGTGTCATTACGGTGGCGGGTACCAATGGCAAGGGTTCCACGGTGGCCTTCATCGAAGCCATTGCGCGCGCGGGTGGGTATCGGGTCGCCGCGTACACCTCGCCGCACCTGATGCGCTACAACGAGCGCGTCCGCATTGATGGTGCCGAAGTGTCGGACGAGGCATTGATCGACGCGTTCGAAGCGGTTGAAGCGGCGCGCGCCGACACCGGCCTGACCTTTTTTGAATTCGGCACGCTCGCGGCACTGTGGCTGTTCGCACGGGAATCGTTGGATCTGGTCGTGCTCGAGGTGGGTATGGGTGGGCGACTCGATGCGGTCAATATCGTCGATGCCGATGTCGCCGTGGTGACAACCATCGCGCTTGATCACACCGATTACCTTGGCAATGACCGTGAATCCATTGCACGCGAAAAGGCGGGCATCTTCAGAACCGGCAAACCCGCGGTGATCGAACTCGATCCGCCCGATAGCCTGCTGCGCGAAGCTGATCGGCTGGGTGCGCCGGTGCTGCGTGCCGGTCGTAATTTTCGACATGAGAGGAATGGCGAGGGCTGGTCTTGGAGCAGCGACAACGAGCGTCTACAGCTGCCCAATCCTGGCCTGAAAGCGCCGGCGCAGATGGACAATGCGGCCAGTGCTATCGCCGCGCTGCGCGCCTTGGTTCCGGCTCTTCCACTGAATGCCAGCGCGATCGCCGATGGTGTCGCATCAGCTGCTTTATTGGCGCGCATGCAGGTGATTGCGGGGCCGGTAGAGATCGTGCTCGATGTCGCACACAACCCGCAGTCTGCACAGCAACTGGCAAGCTGGCTCCAAAGTAACCCGGCGCGCGGAGCGACACTCGGAGTATTTGCCGCCTTGGCCGACAAAGACGTGGCGAACGAGGTCGCCGCGCTCATGGGGCACATTGATATCTGGCACCTTGCTGGTTTGGCCGATGTGGGTGGGCGAGGCCAGTCAGTGGATCTGCTGTGGCAGAAAGTGGGAGCCTTGCTTTCACGTTCACTCACAGCGCGACATGCAACGGTCGCGCTTGCTCTGGGCGAAGCCCGTCGGACTGCTCAAACGGGCGACCGTATCGTGGTCTTTGGTTCCTTTCATACCATCGCCGAGGCGATGGCGGCGCTTGACGCCACCTGACTGACGGGCACTGCCACCACCGCGCTTGCGTGGCAAAGGGCCGGTATACTTTGGCGCCAACGTCTCGTTGGTGCCGCCGTGCTGGTGGCACTAGCCGTTATTTTCCTGCCAATGCTGATTGGTGGGCCGGGCACTGATGCGGGTGAGGCGACGGTTTCCACGGAGATACCGGATCGCACAGCGCATCCAACTGGTCATCCTTTGGAGACGCGCCAGGTGTCATTGGCACTGCCAGCGCCGCCGTCTGCTGATACTGCGAATGCGACGCCCGACTACGGTCGTGTGGTGACGGTGGATCAAACTGATGCGCCGCCGCGGGTCGATGCGCTGTCTGATGAGCCAGTCGCTACCGCGCCGGCCATCGTTGCACCTGCAACGACACCAGTACCTGCTGCCCAACCCGTCACGCCAGCCGCGGTCACTGCACCGACTTCGCCGCCCGCCCAGCCCAGAGAAACCGTGGCTGGACAATGGGCTGTGAATCTTGGCAGCTACGCCAATGCCGCCAATGCCACCGCGCTCGTGGCGCAATTGCGGGCTCAGAAGCTGCCCGCTTACAGTGAAACGGTCACCTTGGAGCGCAAGCCGGTCCAGCGCGTGCGTGTGGGGCCATTTGCGCAGCGTTCGGAGGCTGAATCGGCACGTCTATCGGTGCTTAAGGTCCGCAATGACGTGCCCACTGGGGTGATCTCCTTGGAAGGTGAGAGTGCACCGGCAGCGGTCAAGCCAGCTGTCGCACAGGGTTTTGCGGTGCAGATTGGTGCCTTGCGTGTACAGAACGATGCCAACGCCCTGCGTGATCGTGCCCGTGCGGCCGGTTTTTCGAGCTATGTGGAGCGCGCACCAACGGATGCCGGTGTCCTGTGGCGGGTCCGGATCGGACCAGAGCTGCACCGGGCCAAGGCAGATCAGCTGAAAACTGAAATCAAGACCAAGCTTGGCATCGACGGTAACGTCGTCGCCCATCCCTGATTTCACTCAGCATGCTCACCTGGCTGGACATCGTATTGCTGGTGATCGTCGCCGGATCTGCGGTAATCGGTTTATTGCGTGGATTTGTCGGTGAGGTTATGGCGCTGGTGGTGTGGGTCGCTGCGTTCTGGCTAGCGGTGACGTTTGGATTAGAAGTCTCCGGGCTGTTCGAAACCAGCGTTGACTCACCCACCGCACGTTGGTTGTTGGGCTATGCCATGGTGTTTTTGCTGGTTTTGACCGTGGGCAGCCTGATGACTTGGCTGTTGCGTAAACTTGTTAAAGGCAGTGGGCTTTCTGGCAGTGATCGCATTCTTGGCCTCGGCTTTGGTGTCTTGCGTGGCGCCGCCGTGGCCTCGGTGCTGGTGCTGGTGGCTGGTTTTACGCCGCTGCCACAGGAAGCCGCTTGGCAGCAAGCACAGGTGGTTCCGGGCTTTGAGCGCGGCGCAGAGTGGATGAAAAGCTGGCTACCGGAAATGGTCGCCGAACAGATTTCTCTGGATGCAATGGTGGAAAAACTCCACATTGCGCCCTTCCCGCAGGACAATGATGGCTCTGGTGCGCAGCCCTTGGAGCTGCCCCCTTCGCCGTCACCTGATCCGACCCGACCGATTCAGCACCAGCCGGGCACCTGACGAGGTTCGAACTTCATGTGTGGAATCATAGGCATAGTTGGCGCCGGGCCAGTGGCCGCGTCACTGTATGACGGTTTGACCGTGTTGCAGCATCGTGGCCAGGATGCTGCTGGCATCGCCACCGCAGACGGAACTCGGATTCATATCCATAAAGCCAATGGTCTAGTCAGCGAAGTGTTTGATGATGATCACATGCGCCAGCTTGCCGGTCGCATCGGCATCGGGCACTGCCGTTATCCAACCGCGGGCTCGGAGGGCTCGGATGAAGCTCAGCCGTTCTATGTGAACTCCCCTTACGGCATCGCGCTGGCGCACAACGGGAATCTCACCAATACCGAAACTCTGCGCCGTGACGTATTCGAAGCTGATCGCCGTCACGTCAACACCCCGTCGGATTCCGAGGTGCTGTTGAACGTGCTGGCACATGAGGTTTCGCGCCATCAGGAGCTTGGTCCTGAGGCGGTCTTTGAAGCCGTATCAGCGGTGCATCGGCGTTGTCGCGGTGGGTATGCCATCGTCAGCTTGATACTCGGGCTAGGGCTGGTGGCCTTTCGCGATCCGCATGGTATTCGGCCGCTGGTATTGGGGCGCCGCGAAAATGGTGATGCAACCGAGTATGCGGTCGTTTCCGAGAGCGTGGCGCTGGATCTTTTGGGCTTCACCCGCTTGCGTGACATCGAGCCCGGCGAGGCGGTTGTGATTACACCTGACGGCGACATTTACGCGCGCCAGTGTGGGGAGAAAATGCCGCATGCTCCCTGCATCTTCGAATATGTCTATTTCGCCCGCCCGGACTCGATGATCGAAAATGTCTCGGTGCACAAGGCGCGTATGCGTATGGGTGTGAAGCTGGGCGAAAAGATCCTGCGTCTGCGGCCCGATCACGACATTGACACCATCATTCCGATTCCGGATTCTGCGCGCGACGCAGCCTTGGAAGTGGCGAATGTGCTCGGCGTGAAATA
>CAJDVW010000072.1_pt1 | contig 13725 bp, 11 predicted proteins | sample 7391471 | NCBI WGS metagenome assembly CAJDVW01 (sample SAMEA7055714, study PRJEB34461) | soil metagenome | biome: terrestrial ecosystem; feature: Peninsula; material: soil | place: Antarctica | collected 2016
GGCGGTGACTACACCTTCTTCTGCTCCTTCCCTGGACACTGGGCTGTCATGCACGGCAAGTTCGTGATCGGCGGCTGATTCAAACAGTTACACGTACGCTAAAAAGCCGCCGGCCTAAAAGCCGGCGGCTTTTTTGTGGCTGGATGAAAGCCCTCACCAGTGCTCGAAGGCCTCGCGGATCTGTTCGGGTAAGTGGTGCCCGAGATGATCCAAAAAGCGGCAGGCTACTCGCCTCAATCCCTAGCGATATCCTTCTTGTCGAGCTCTCAATCCCAGAAGATGCAGGTCGCATCAACACTGGCGGTGGAGTACTTTCTATCATTAGTATTGAGAGCATCCTTCGTCCTGTAATGCTCACTAGGGACGCACGAGGTCGGGGCATTCGGGCTTGATGAGAGAGGTTTTGGCGGTCAAATTATATCTTTTGTCAACTTCTTGTGAGAGACTCATGCTGAGATCATAAGTTAGGTAGTTTTGCAACCTTAAGTGCGCTTCCATGCGCGGGGGAGACAGAATGCGTTCACTTTTCCTAATGGCCCGCAAAATCCCCAAGCTGCCGAGGCCGCTATCGACTCGAGTCCATGTCACGATCAAGAGTGTTCCGCCAACGCGCGTCGGCTGGATGGAGCAGCTGGCAGGACGTCTCCCTTATTTCCTTGCGAGCAGACGTTCTAGAGCGCTTTCGGTGTCTTCAGTATTCAATCAAGCCCTGCTGCTGTGTGCAGGGTTTTTTATTTTTTCCGGGGTGACGTGGGCGCAGAGCCCAGTATCCGATTCGCTTCCGTCCACACATTTTTCAGTGGAGGATGGACTGCAGCCAGGCGATGTGTCGTTGGATCGCTTCAGCGCAGTCGCTCCTGGTTTTTCGTGGGCACGCCCAGCGAATAACCCACAGGTTCCGGATGCGACGATGATCGGTGAGGCTAGTTGCTCGTCTTGCCACTCGTTGGAGACCGAGCACTTCACTCACACGCTGCACGCACTGGGGATGGAGGTCGCATTACGAGCCGATCCGGCAGCTTCGACCTGCGAGTCCTGCCATGGGCCGGGTTCGGAACATGCGAAGGTGCCCACGAAGCCGGGCAATATCATCGCATTCACACACCGCAGCGCGACCCCTATAGAAACCCAGACGGCGACATGTCTTGGTTGTCATCAAGGCGGTCCGCGCGATCACTGGCTCGGCTCGGTGCATCAGCGCAACGACCTGAGTTGCAGCGATTGCCATAATCCGATGGTTAAACTTTCCGCCGAAGGCCTGCTAGCCGCGCAGTCGATCAACGAGACCTGTTCTACCTGCCACAAGGATATTCGAGCGCAATTCAATCGACGCTCACACATGCCATTGCCAGAGGGTTTGATGGCGTGTGCGGACTGCCATAACCCACATGGGACGCTCAATCCTGCGCTCATGAAAACCAGCACAGTGAACGAAACCTGTTATCAGTGTCATGCCGAAAAGCGCGGGCCGTTCCTGTTTGAACACGCACCAGTTCGCGACTCTTGCCTAAATTGCCACATCCCGCATGGGTCCAACCAACATGCATTACTTGTGGCGCCGGTGCCATTTCTCTGCCAGCAATGTCACTCCCATGTGCGTCATCCGAATGACTTGCAAGTACCCGGTGGGTTGGCGGATGGGCGCTTCCCTGATGAGCGTCTGATCGGACGTGGTTGCCTGACGTGTCATGCGCAGATACACGGCTCCAATCATCCGTCCGGCCCGCGTTTGCATAAGTGATGGAGGGGCACACGATGAACCAGCTTAAGTTCGCTACACTGCCGCTGATGCTGCTTGGCCTTCTTTATGCAGGCGGCAGTGGCGCCCAGGACTCCGGTACGGGTATCGACTTTGCAACTGGCAGTAAGGTCGATGCCTTGGTCGTCTCGCCAAAACACCATGACTGCGATCCCCGGGGAATGACGTGGCTATCACCCGAGCGCAAGCGTTCACCGAGCGGCGTACTTTATATCTGCGCCCCGGAAGTTATTGAGAAACAACACAATGATTGGTTGCGCTCAGGTCAGGTAGGTATTGGTTGGCTGGCCACCAGTGGTGACACTGGCGCTGCTAATTGGTTGCGTTATACCGATTGGGATGATCGCGCGATAGGTATCTTCACGCTGAGTCTGGTGCGACCTTACGATGGGACCTACGTCGAACTACGTGCGTCACACGCAGGCTCAGATAACCAGTACGGCAAGCTTATCGTCGGACGCCCAGGACACTACAAAGTGGAGGCTTTTGCTCGATCACAGCCGAATGTCATGAGTACTACTGCACGTTCCATATGGAACGGTGTGGGCAGCCATCAACTTACTCTCGCTGGGGGTCTGGAGCCGGCGCAAAGTACGCCGGCACAAGTGGCAGCCGTGTCCGCAGCGGCAACACCGATGCGCCTTCAGGTCACCCGAGACAAACAGGGCTTAGGCCTTAATTACTTTTTCAGCTCGCGCTGGACCGGCTACTTCAGTGCGACCAACGAAGAGAGGAGAGGAGCACGTGCATTTGGCGGCGCTTTCTTCTTCAACTTTCCGTTTCCCGGGAATGGTGGAGCTCATGAAACGCCACGCCCGATTGACGACAGTACAGTGAACGTTAACAGCGGATTGCGATATATAGGCAATGTCTGGCGCATGGATTTTGCGTATCGGGGGTCCTTGTATCGAGGTCGACGTGATGCATTTACTTACGAAAACCCTTTTGCATTGTGGACCGTGGTAGGTGGTGCTAGGTCAATTTCGCCCTTGCTCGGCGAGTTCGCCACTGAGCCTGACAACGACTACCACGATTTGCGAGCCACCGTGACGCGTAAGATTTCTATGAACGGGGAGTTGTCGCTCAGTGGGGGTGGCGGAAGTATGCGTCAGAACCAAGCATTACTTGCGCCAGCCAATTGCACCGGCAGCTTTGGTATCGATCTGTCACCGCTAGGCTCGCCGGTGAATCCTTTTCTGTTTGATTGTGCTGACTGGAACACTAGCGCCTCGCTTTCGCGCCGCACGGCCGATTTGCGCATAGACACCACTCAAGCAGATGCCAATTTGGTGCTTCAACCGAGCCACAAGACGACCATTCGGGCGAACGCCAAGTTCCGCCGTGAGGACTATCGGAACACTTACTTGGCCTTCAATCCATTAACTGGCCAATGGGGTTACATAGCCGAAAATGGCGCGCAGGGCGCGGTGGTGCCAGGTGAAATGGGCATCTTCGATCCTGTTCTGTCACCAAGCGTCATAACCCGTATCCGTAGCTTGCCGCTGGATAAGGAAATCCGAGAGGTTTCTGTCGGTGGGGATTTCCGGCCGGATCGACACAACGCGTTTGGTGTGACCTTTACCTATACCGATACCGAGCGCAGCAATCGCGAGCGGCGATCGGTTGAGGACAGTGTGCTGAAGTTGAACTGGGCCAACCGCACGCTGGAGTGGATGGTGTTCCGTGCCAACTACCAGTTCCTCAAGCGTAAGGGCGATGAATACAATTTCAACCCGTATGAATTCACGTTCTCTTCCAGTTTGCCCGAGTTTGTGCCCGATCCTGCAGCCACGCCGCCGCACACAGTCGATGCCTTGCGCAAGTATGACGTGGCGGGGCGGGATCAGCATAAACTGAGCTTCATCGCCACTTTGATGCCAACTCCCACAACGAGCCTTGGCGCCACGCTGCGCGGTGACTGGAACGATTACGACGCGGAGCTAGGGCGACAGAGCTACGACACTTGGGGCTTGAGCTTTTCCTGGGATTGGCAACCAACCATGCAAACCACCGCCAGTGCGTATATTGGGTGGGATCAAGCGACACTGGGCATGGCGAACGTCAATGAAATTGCGACTGCCCCTGCAGATCCGACACTTGGCGGTGTGGTTTACCCAGAGTCAGGCCGTTGGTGGATGGAGGACAAGCACCGTAACCGCAACGCGGGTGCAACATTCACCCATGACTTTGGCAGCGTAAAGTTCGATGCGTCGTGGAGCTTTGTCCACACGCGAGGCATTACGGGCTTCACGTATGCCTCACCCGCTGCGCTGGCATGGCCTGCTTTGGCGGAGCCGGACATGGCCGGTCGTTTTCCGCAGATGACCTATCGCGTCAACTCATTGGGGATCGGGCTAAGTATTCCATTAAAGGATCGTTGGGCTTTACGCGTATTTGACACTTATGAACACAGTCAAATCACTGATTGGCATTATCAAGGCTTGGATGACGGACTGGTGATTGACCACCGCACTTATCTGGACGCAGGACCAACCGGGTATAGCGCCAACCTCTTCGGTGTCATGTTGGAGGTGAAGTTATGAGCCAGAGGACTCTTTCTGGTGCGGTGATGGCTACCGCCATGTTAGTGGCGTCAGGGTGGGCTGCGGCCGCTAGTCCTACTGTGATCGATCTGCGGCAACAGCCGGAAGTGAAGGGGGACGTGGCCGCGGGCAAGGAGAAGGCGCAGATTTGCAATAACTGCCATGGTGCTAACGGAAAGTCTCCCATTCCCAACTTCCCCAGCGTCGCCGGATACCCGGCCGGGTATTTGTACTTGGAACTGCGGGCCTTCAAACAGACGCATCGCAACGATTCGATTATGACGCCACTGGTGGTCAACAATACGCTAGAGGATTTGCGTGATATAGCCGTCTTCTATGCCTCGTTGCCGCTGCTCGCACCTTCGCCATTGACACCGGAGCCAGTCGAGGATGAGGTGCTCGCGCGCGGGAAAGATCTTTACCTCTCCGGTGATCCGAGTAAAGGCATTCCAGCCTGTCAGGGTTGCCACGGTGCACAAGGTAAGGGGCCGGCGAACGCACAACCATTCCAAGCCAACTGGCCTCCACTCTATGGGCAGCAGGCTATTTATGTGGCTGAGCGCCTTACCAACTACAACCGTAGCCACGCCATTGACACCTCATTGGATAAAATCATGGAAGGTGTGGCGAGGAATTTGTCACCGGACGATATCTCGGCGTTGGCAGCTTTTGTGGAGCGCTTGGACGGTCGTTGAACGTGTGAGAGCGATTGCTTCAGCATTTCCACATAGCCAGAACGCGTGGCGCAGTCACCGGTAGCCTTCGGCCTGAAGGTTGAACAGTTCTGCGTAATGCCCATCCGCGGCAAGCAATTGCTCGTGGCTGCCGGATTCCAGAACCGCTCCCTGATCCAGCACCAAAATACGATCAGCCATCCGTACCGTGGAGAAGCGGTGACTGATCAACACCGTGGTGCGACCTTCTGAAAGCTCCTTGAAGCGTTCAAAAATCTCATATTCCGAGCGCGCATCCAGTGCGGCTGTGGGCTCGTCCAAAATCATCACCTGCGCCTGTCGCATATAGGCACGGGCGATTGCGAGCTTCTGCCATTCCCCACCGGACAACTCCATACCCTGTGCAAAACGCTTGCCCAGAGCTTGTTCGTAGCCCATAGGCAGTCGAGCGATCACGGCATCGGCGAGGCTGCGGTGCGCTGCGTCTTCGATGCGGCCACGATCATCACGCGCGTCGATGCGGCCCACGGCGATGTTGTCGGCCGCGCTCAAGTGAAAACGGACAAAGTCTTGGAAGATAACCCCGATATTGGCGCGTAGGTCATCGAGGCTGTACTCACGCAGATCGACGCCATCCAGCAGGATGCGGCCCTCGTCCGGGTCATATAAGCGTGCCAAGAGCTTTACGACGGTGGTCTTGCCCGCACCGTTTTCACCCACCAACGCCACCGATTCTCCCGCGTTTAGGGTGAATGAGAGATTCCGCACCGCCCAGCGCTCGGCACCCGGATAGCGGAATCCCACCTTGTCAAACACAAAGCCACTTTGGATCGGGGAGGGCACACGCCGCGCGTCAGGTGAGGCGATGATCTCCGGACGTATATCAAAGAATGAGTACAAGTCGTCCAGATACAGTGCTTGGCTAGCGACTTGGGAAAAGCCACTCAGCAAGCCCTCCAGGAGTGTTCGAAGGCGCAAGAAGGAGCCGGCAAGGAAGGTCAAATCGCCAACGCTGAAGTCCCCGTGTGCCGTGCGCCACGCCAAATAGGCATAGGCGCTGTAGTAACCGGCGGTGCCGAGCAGAGACAAGGCGCTACCCCACATCGCACGGCGCAGCGCGAGCGCGCGATTGGCGCGGTAAAACGTGTCGGCCAGTTGCCGGTATCGAGTGATCAGAAAACGTTCGAGGCCAAATATCTTGACCTCTTTCGCCGTCTCCACGCTGGCGCCGGTCTGGCGGATGTAGTCCAGCTCGCGTCGTTCCGGAGTCCAGCGGAAATTGAGCGCGTAGCCTTGCGCGTTGAAGTGCATCTCACCAATAAACGCTGGCAAGAGCGCAATCAACATCAGCATGATCAGCCACGGGGCATAAGCAACCAGGCCAGCCGCGAACGCGATGACGCTGATCATGTCCTGAGCCTGGCCGAACAACTGCCCCATCAATGGGCTGCGACCCATAGTCTGCCGCCGCGCACGTTCGAGCTGGTCTTGCAACTCGCTGTCTTCGAAGTCTTCCAGATCGAGCGTTGCGGCGTGCTCCATGAGACGCACACTGGCGAGATTGGTGTACAGCTCAGACAGCAAGGCGTCGACCAATCCCACTGCGCGTCCGAGTACATCCGACAGCAGCGCCAAGCCAAACTCGCCAGCCAGCAGCATTGCCAGATGGTCCAAGCTGCCGCTCGCCCACACCTCCCCCAAGGTCGCAGCCAGTGCTGGCCCGTCGTTCAAGGCGATGACTTCGTCGATGATGAGCTTGGCCAAATACAGCATCGCCACCGGCAACACCGCGCGGATCAGTCGCAGCGAGACGGTGGCGAGAGTCAGACTCGCGCTGGTTTGCCAGACTTGCGCCAGAAACGGAGCAAGATTACGCAGCGCAGACATGCGCTGACGCATGGACTGTTTCGTTTCTGTCATCGGCCCTGAGGTGCTATGTCAGGTGATGGAGCCGATTTCAGCCAGACGCAATCGCAAGGTCTCTGCACTAAACCCCAAGGCGGTTGCGATCAACTCCAATGCCTCGCGCTCGCGTGGGAACAAGCGGCCGTCGGCCAGCGCCACGCGAATCAGGATGTCTAGCCACTGCAGCAACTCGCTCGATCCTGAGGGGTAAAGAACCTTGATGCGCTCGGCTTCTAGGCTGATATCGATTTGCCGCAGACGGCCCCGCTCGAATGCCTCATTTGCCAGCAAACGACCGCCGCTCGGCAGTTCCTGCTCGTCCATCAAAGCATTTACCAGCTCGGCCTCGTGGCTGGTGACGATGCTGTCGGCCTTGGCTACGTATCCAATCAGTGAGAACAGCACTTCTACCGGAACCTCGCGATCCTTGGAAAGTTTGCCGCCGGTGAATAATTCGCTGATTGCGCTGCGCAAGTCACGCAATACGCCGCCTACACCGCTGCCAGTGTTATCTGATGCCATTTCTGTTCTCCCTGTGCGCGACATCATGTGCCGGGTGATGCCCGCGTCTGGTGGAAAGCGATTCCCCGGTGACGGCTCCATCGTAAACGCTTGGCCGAGATTTTCCACCTTTTGTTCAGCCCAAGTCGGCGCGGTGATTGTTTGACATTGATACAGGCTGCCTGGTGTGCTCAAGGTACAGTTGGCAAGAGCACACAGCTGTGGTGTGATGACGGTCACGCTTGGGGATGGCGTGACGACAAACACAGGATGTGAGGAGTAGCGAAGTGGCCGCAGCACGCACGGTAAGGGGTGAGGGATTCGAGGTGCGTTTGCGCTGGGATCGCGAGGTGTTGATTGCCTACGTCGAGGGGCCGCACGACTCGTTGGAAATTTCACTGGCGTATTGGAAGCTCGTTGCAGCAGAGCGTAAACAACGCGACGCCAAACGTGTGCTGGTGGTCGAAAACCTTCTAGAAACCACTGAGCCGGCAGTGGCGCTGGAGTTGTTTGACGAGCTCGCAAAAATGGGGTTCGAGGGAGTGCGAATTGCCTTTGTGGACAATGTCGACAGCCATCGTTCTATACAAGAGCACGTCGCCTTGCTGGGGCGCGAGCGCAACATCATTGGGGCTGTTTTTGGGGATGAGAATCAGGCGCTGACCTGGCTTCGTCACGGGGAGGACTGAAGCTAGGCGTAGCGCAGTTCGATCAATCATCCGAGAAGATTGATTTGAGTTGAACCGCGTCCTCCGCAGTGAATTTTGCCCACAAAAAAGCCCGCGTTTGCGGGCCTTCTTGTTCCGGTCTTCACTCCGGATTGGCGTCCCCACGGGGATTCGAACCCCGGTCGCAACCGTGAAAGGGTTGTGTCCTAGGCCTCTAGACGATGGGGACATGCCTTTTGGTGGAGCTACGCGGGATCGAACCGCGGACCTCTTGCATGCCATGCAAGCGCTCTCCCAGCTGAGCTATAGCCCCACATGCTGGAAAGACGAGCATCTTATGTGGCGTCCATCGACGCGAGAATTCATGCGAATTCGCTCGCGAGGCAAGACTCAAGGCACGCACTCCAGTGTTCCTGCGGCAATTCATTTTGCGGAGCTGCGGCGAGATGTCGAAGATACTCGTGACGTGGCATGAGTTGAACGCCTAGCGATTCGAGATGTGGGGTGTGCATCTGCGCATCCAGCCAGACTACGCCGTGTTCGGCCAGCAATCGACACAGGCCAGCGAGGGCCAGTTTGGATGCGCCACTGATATGACCGAACATGGATTCACCGCAAAATACTGACCCGGCAAGGACCCCGTAAACGCCGCCGATCAGCCGATCTTCGTCGTATACCTCGATGCTATGTGCATGGCCCAGTTCATGCAGGCGTTCGTAGGCAGAGATCATTTCCGGCAGGATCCAGGTCCCGTGGTGACCGTGGCGCGGTGCGCTGGCGCAGGCTGCAATCACATCAGAAAACGCGTGATCGGCGCGCAGGGTCCACGTACTACCGCGCAGGCTACGCCGGAAACGACGCGAAAGATGTAGATCTGACGTTTTGAACACGGCGCGCGGATCGGGTGACCACCACAGGATCGGATCGCCTTGGGAATACCAAGGGAAAATGCCGTGGCGAAAAGCGTTCATCAGGCGCTGCGCAGAGAGGTCACCGCCAATAGCTAAAAGCCCATTGGGCTCGTCCAGCGCACGGTCTACCGGCGGAAAGGCTGCCGCCGGATCACTGTCAAGTCGTGGCAGGTGCATGACGGAATGCGGTGTGCAAAAGGCAGTCATCGCGATAGCGGCGCACAGCCTGACGCTCGTGCTGACACCACGTCTGCAGCGCGTCGGCGATCGCCGGGTTGTTGACGTGATGCCGGCTTGAGGTAATCACCGGTGAGAATCCTCGCGCCAGTTTGTGCTCACCTTGCGCACCTGGTTCAAAGTGCTGAAGCCCCTCGCGCAGGCAGTAGTCGATGCCTTGGTAGTAGCAGGTTTCAAAATGCAGGCCGGGCACGAATTGCTCGCTGCCCCAGTAGCGCCCATACAGCGTGTCTGTGCCGCGCAGAAATAGCGCGCCTGCCACGATCTCACCGTTCAGTTCGGCCAAAATAAGGACCAATGAACGCGGCATGGTGTCGGCAAGGTGATGAAAGAATGCCAAAGACAAACTTGGCAAATTGCCCTTGCGGCTGAGGGTGGTCGAATAGAAGTGGTGCATTGCAGCTAGGTCGGCATCGCTGGCTTCGTCACCGTGCACGATACGAAAGCGATAGCCGTCGCAGTGGACGCGCTCGCGTTCCTGTCGGATTGCCTTGCGACGCTTGTGTGTCAGCGCGCCGAGGAAATCTTCAAAACTCTCCCAACCCTGATTCTTCCAATGGAATTGGACGTCCTCGCGAGTCAGCCAGTCGGCGTTGAAGGCCGTGGTTTCCGAATCCGCAATGAAATTGACGTGGAGCGATGACCAGCCCAATGTTTGGCTCTGTTCGATCAACGCATCAAGCAGGGCGGTTCGGGTGAAGTCGTCACCGGCCAGAATGCGCGGTCCGGTCACCGGGCTGTACGGGATTCCGATCAGCCATTTCGGATAATAAGCATAACCGGCTCGTTCACAGGCCGCCGCCCACACATGATCAAAGACGAATTCACCGTGCGAGTTTTCCTTGCGGTAGCCCGGCGCGGCGGCAATCAGCGTGTCGCCCGCATACAGAGCGGCATGAAAAGGCGTCCATCCCCAAGCCGGGCGAAGGCATCCGGTTTCTTCCAGTCCGGTCAAGAACGCATGGCGAATAAAGGGATTGCTGCCGTCGTGCAGGCCATCCCAAAGCGTGGCCGGCAGGTCGGTGAGACGTTCGATGCAACGCAACTTCACGTCGTCTCACCTTCCATTTCGTGCGCAGACGATCCGTCTTAGCCTGCTTGTTCCAAGTATCGCTCGGCATCCAGTGCAGCCATACAACCGAAGCCGGCTGAGGTGACGGCTTGGCGGTAGATGTGATCGGCGACGTCACCCGCGGCAAAAACGCCTGGCACGCTGGTCGCGGTGGCATTGCCGGATTGACCGGAATGCGTGGTGATGTAGCCATCACGCATGTCGAGTTGGCCGTCGAATATCGCGGTGTTCGGGTGATGGCCAATCGCGACGAAGAAGCCAGTCACCGCAATCTCGCGTGTCGCGTCGTCCTTGGTTGCACGCAGACGCATGCCGGTGACACCACTGTCATCGCCCAACACTTCCTCAACCGTGTGATTCCACACCAGTTCAATTTTGCCGGCGGCAGCCTTCTCAAAAAGCTTGTCTTGCATGATTTTTTCAGCACGCAGGCTGTCGCGGCGATGCACGAGATATACCTTGCGTGCCAAATTCGACAGATACAAAGCCTCTTCCACAGCCGTGTTCCCGCCGCCAATGACGGCGACGTCCTGATCTCGGAAGAAGAAGCCATCGCACGTGGCACAGGCGGAAACGCCGCGCCCCTTGTAGGCTTCTTCCGATGGCAAGCCGAGGTATTTTGCCGTCGCACCGGTGGCGATGATGAGTGCGTCGCAGGTGAACTCGCCACTGTCGCCGGTCAGAACAAATGGGCGCTGCGAGAGATCCGTCGTGTGGATCTGATCAAAGATGATCTCGGTTTCGAAGCGTTCCGCATGCGCCTGCATACGCAGCATCAGTTCTGGTCCCTGCACACCTTGCGCGTCGCCAGGCCAGTTATCGACATCCGTGGTGGTGGTCAGTTGTCCGCCTTGCTCCAAGCCGGAAATCATTACCGGCTTTAGGTTGGCGCGCGCGGCGTAGACCGCAGCGGTGTAGCCGGCTGGGCCGGAACCCAGGATCAGGACGCGGGCGTGGCGGGCTTGACTCATGGTGTGAACCTCATGCTGAAAGAAGGTGGCATATGGCCATTATGGCCATCAAAGATGGGGGCTGCACGGATAGACGCAAGCCGCGAGTGCGCTCAGTTTTGACATAGGGACGGGGAGACAATGGCACCCGATGTCCGATATTGCTATTCGTCATCGTATCCTGAGATACCTTTAAGTCGGAGTTTTGCTTGTGACCAGAATTAGCCTTTCCGTACTCGTCGTTAGTGCCATCCTCGCGCTTTCAGCCTGTGGTAGTTCAGACATCCCTGCTGGGGTTTCAGATAGCGACAAGGAAACCTTGACCAAGGCCTTTGCCAAAGCCGACAAGGGCGAAAATCCGGTCATGACCTGCGCCGTTCTGGCGGGCAAGGCCACTGGATATGCGGATCATGACAAAGCCCTCGCACAGAAGGCGATGACGGCGCTGGAAACCTGTTACGTGGATGTGCGGCTGCGCTATTTCGACGCAGTGCTCAAACAGGCGGACAAAAGCTCCGCGTGTATGACGATTTACTCATCCACCCAAATTTGGCGCATGTCACTGGGCAGCATGGGTGCAGAGCAGGGTATGGACACGGCCGCCTTGGACAAGCGTGTGGCTGACGCGATGGAGCCGCGCCTCAAAGGAGTGTGTGACGACTTCGTGCTGGAAGGTTTGCGCGGCCAGTAACTCAGGCGATGGAGCCTGCGAAACGAGGCGCCGCGCTGCCGTCTTTCCGAGCGCACTGACTGATACAATCGATCATTCATTTAGCGCTCGGCAGGACATTTCGCACGGTGGCACGCACGCAAGAAGACATTCGCGCAACTATCGGCGGCAGGCAACGGGTCTGGCGGGAAAGCCTGATCCTGTTGCTCGCGCCTTTCCTGCTGTATCTATTGGCTTGTCTGGTGAGTTACCACCCCGATGATCCGGGCTGGTCGCATGCTGGCAGTGTTACTGCGCCGATTCATAATTTTGGCGGGGTCACAGGTGCCTACTTTGCCGATATCACCTTGTCCTTGCTGGGCATCGGTGCCTATTTGTTGCCGATACTTCTGGGATTCCTCGTCTGGTTTGCCTTGCGAGCCAAGCTTGTTACAGGAGAGACCGCGCTGACACCGGCTTTGCGTTTGGTGGGTGTGGTCGGCTTACTCGTGGCCTTGTCGGCGCTGGCGCAGCTCAATCAACCAGCTGCCGCGAGCGGTCTGCCAGTTGGGGCAGGGGGCTTATTGGGTCAACTGGTGGGAGCCACGTTGCAGCGTGGTTTTGGTGGCTTGGGCGCGGGTCTATTCGCGCTGAGTTTGTTGCTGCTCGGCATCACCTTGACGACGGGTTTGTCCTGGCTCGCCTTAATGGATCGCATTGGGCGTTTCGTCTTACGTTTGTTTGGCAGACTCAATCAGTTGTTGCACTCGGCCGGAGAGCAACGGCAGGTGCGTGCCGTCAAAGCCAAGCGCGAAGAAGTGCGGCGTGAGGATAAGCAGCGTCGCGCGAAACGCGACAAGGTGAAGATCGAGCCACCACCGCTGCCGGTGGAGAAAAGCGATCGCGCTCAGCGCGAGACACAAATCCCACTGTTTGCGGGAGCCTCCAGTCGCGAGGGTGGTTTGCCGCCGCTGTCTCTGCTCGACGAACCCAAGCCACAGCCGCAAGGCTACTCAGAGGAGGCACTTGAAACGCTTTCGCGTCAGATCGAGTTCAAGCTCAAGGACTTCAGAATTGAAGGTCATGTTGTCGGGGTGTATCCAGGCCCCGTCATCACGCGGTTTGAAATGGAGCCCGCTCCTGGCGTGAAGGGCAGCCAGATATCCAGTCTAGACAAGGATATTGCGCGCGGTTTGAGTGTTCGTTCGGTGCGTGTCGTCGATGTTATCCCTGGTAAGTCAGTGATCGGCTTGGAAATTCCCAATGCCAATCGTGAAACGATCTATCTTTCCGAGGTGCTGCGCTCCAAGGAGTACGACAAGGCGGCAAGTCCGCTGACTCTGGCGCTGGGCAAAAATATTGCTGGACGTCCAACCGTTGCCGACCTTGCACGCATGCCACATTTGCTGGTGGCCGGTACCACCGGGTCGGGCAAGTCGGTCGCGGTCAATGCCATGGTTTTGAGCCTGTTGTACAAGGCCAGCGCGCGCGATGTGCGGATGTTGATGATCGACCCCAAGATGCTGGAGTTGTCCGTTTACGAGGGCATTCCGCATCTGCTCGCCCCCGTCGTAACCGACATGCGCGAGGCCGCCAATGGCCTACGTTGGTGTGTGGCTGAGATGGAGCGGCGCTACAAGCTGATGAGCGTGGTAGGAGTGCGCAATCTGGCGGGGCTCAACAAGAAGGTTAAAGAGGCTGTCGAAGCCGGGCAACCACTGATGGATCCCTTATTCAAGCCCAACCCAGAGCTGGGTGAGACGCCGCGTGAGCTGGAGTCCTTGCCCTATATCGTGGTGATCATCGACGAATTTGCCGACATGATGATGATCGTCGGTAAGAAGGTTGAAGAGCTG
>CAJDVW010000118.1_pt1 | contig 13555 bp, 11 predicted proteins | sample 7391471 | NCBI WGS metagenome assembly CAJDVW01 (sample SAMEA7055714, study PRJEB34461) | soil metagenome | biome: terrestrial ecosystem; feature: Peninsula; material: soil | place: Antarctica | collected 2016
TTTGTCGGTCGTGTAGAAGTGACCGGTACCAGCCGAAGAAGTCATGCGGATTTTGTCACGCTTGCTGTTTGCCATGATGTCTTCTCCTTAGACCTTCTGACCCTGCTTGCGCAGTTCGGCCAGAACGGCGTCGATACCGTTCTTGTCGATGGTGCGCAGGGCATGGTTGGAAACGCGCAGCTTCACCCAACGGTTCTCACTAGCGACCCAAAAGCGGCGCTCGTGCAGGTTGGGAAGCCAGCGACGGCGGGTTCTGTTGTTGGCGTGCGAGACATTGTTACCAGTCTGCACACCCTTCTTGCTCACTTGACACACTCGTGCCATGACACACCTCGAAGAATCTGTGATGTCTCCCTTAGCCAGAGAAACGACGGCCCTATCGCCAATGGCGATACGCGATACAGGAAATGGAATCACTTCGACCAGACATCGCGTTGCCGGTGGTTCCAGCATCAGCTGGACGAAGCGAGCCGTGCATTATGCCATTGCATGGCTCTTGGCGCAAATGAACGTGTCTGTCAATGAGCGCCCGTCTTAATTGCCGACGGCCAGACGGGACACGTCGGCTACCGCGAGAAACTGCGCGGAGATCCGCTGCAATAAGGCCAGACGATTGTCGCGCAGGCGCGCATCGTCACTCATCACCATCACCTCATCGAAAAAGCTGTCGACCGGCTCACGCAGTTGCGCAAGCTGGCACAGCGCGTTGACATAGTCCCCTTGGGACAAGGCCAAGCCGGCGCTTGACTCGACCGCAGCCAATGTCTCGGCGAGACGCTTTTCCGCCGGCTCCACCAGTGCAGCCGGATCAATCGCATCAGGCACGGTGCCGCCGACCTTGCGCAAAATGTTGCCGCTGCGCTTATTGGCTGCTGCCAGTGCCTCGGCTTCGGGCAGCGCGGCGAACTGACCGACCGCGTCGATACGTCGGTCGAAGTCATACAAAGAGACCGGCTTCAATTCAGCTACGGCATTGAAATGCGTAGCCGGGACGCCCTTGTCGGTGTAGTAACTGCGCAGGCGATCAAGGATGAAGTCATAAAGCTCGGCGGCCAGCGCGGTGGTGAAGTGGCTGCCGGGTGCCGCGCCTTGAAGTACACCCGCGCCGTGGCGCGAGACATCGGCATGCACAGCCTGCGCTGCCGCATCCAGCAACAGCGACAGATCGAGCTCGATGCGACTCTCAATGATGGTACGGGCCAGACTCAAGGCCGCCCGCCGCAAGGCAAATGCATCCTTGCTGCCGGTGGGTTTGAGGCCAACGCTGAAACCTCCAGCCAGCGTATCGGAGCGCTCGGCAATGGCCAGCACTTTACCCAGCAGCGAGGCCGCGATGGGATCACCGGAATGACGCGGCTGGTAAGCCTCTTCAATCGCCAACGCCACGGCTACTGGCTCGCCTCCGACAGTCGCGTAATGCCGGCCGGTGATGCCTTGCAACTCGGGGAACTCGTTCACCATGCGTGATTGCAAGTCGTTCTTGGACAGTTGGGCGGCGCGACGCGCCTGCATAGGATCGGCACCGACCTGAGCGGCGACCTGTTCGGCCAAGGCGGCCACGCGCATCACCTTGTCGGTGATGCTGCCCAAACGAGCTTGATAGGTAACGCTGGAAAGCCCGTCACCCATCGCCACCAGGCCTTGTTTGAGGTCTTCGTCCAAAAAGAATTTGGCATCGGCAAAACGTGGTCGGATCACACGCTCGTAGCCGGCGCGAATCTTATCCGGATCGCTGGATTCAATATTGGCGATACCGATGAAGTGTTCGGTCAGATCACCGGCGGCAGTCAACACTGGGAAGAACTTCTGATTGCTCTCCATGGTTTCAATCAAGGCTTCCTGTGGCACCGCAAGGAAGTCGTGGTCGAAGCTGCAGGTCACCGGCACGGGCCATTCCGTTAAGGCCACCACCTGCTCCAGGTTGTCATCGGTGATACGCGCGAGCCCGCCGACGGTTTTGGCTGCGACGGTCACTTGTTCTCGAATCTGGGCCCGCCGCAAGTCCGGGTCGACCAGCACGAAGGCCTCTTGCAGCGTGGCTTGATATTTTTCCGGCCCGGCAATGGGCAATTTGCCGGCATGGTGGAAGCGATGTCCTTGGCTCTCACGGCCCGAGTGAATTCCAAATAATTCCGCTTCGACGACGGATTCGCCCAAAAGCATCACCAGCCAGTGCAGTGGGCGAGCAAAGCCGTAATCGTGATCGCCCCAACGCATCGGCTTGGGGATCGGCATTGCAGCGATCGCTTCGTGCAGGATCTCGGGCAGCAGCGCACTGGTCTGTGCACCGGCCGAGGTAGCGCGATACACGAAACGCTCGCCCTTGGCGTCACTAGAGCGCACCAATTCAGTCCATTCGATGCCGTTTTTTGCAGCGAATCCTTGCAGCGCACGGGTTGGCTGGCCACCGGCGTCGAGCGCGATGTTCACATAAGGGCCAAGCACTTCAGCGTGCTGCTCAGGCTGCTCGCTCGCCACAGCGGGTAGCAACACGGCTAAGCGACGCGGGGTGAACAAGGGCTTGGCATCACCGCGTTCGAACGCGACGCCGCGTTTTTCCAACCCGGCCAGTATTCCGTCAAAAAAAGCTTGAGCCAGACCTGGCAAGGCCTTGACCGGCAGTTCTTCAGTACCCAGTTCAATCAGCAGCGGCTGCATCTTCATGCCATGGCCTCCTGCGTTGCGGCTTTGAGGCCAGGAAAGCCCAGTCGCTCGCGCTGTTCGTAATAGGCCTGCGCCACCGCTTGCGACAGCTTGCGTACCCGCAGGATGTAACGCTGGCGCTCGGTGACAGAAATAGCGCGGCGCGCGTCGAGCAGATTGAAGCTATGGCTGGCTTTGCAGACTTGGTCATACGCCGGCAAAGGCAAGTTCAGCTCCACCAGCTTGAAGGCTTCAGCTTCGTGCGCGTCAAAGCGCTTGAACAGCTCTTCGACGTTGGCATGCTCAAAGTTGTAGGCACTTTGCTCGCGCTCATTTTGCAAGAACACATCACCGTAGGTCACCGCACCCTGCGGGCCGACAGTCCAGATCAGGTCATAGACGTTGTCGCACTCCTGCAGATACATGCACAAGCGCTCCAGACCGTAGGTGATTTCACCCAGTACCGGCCGGCACTCCAAACCGCCAGCTTGCTGGAAATAGGTGAACTGGGTGACCTCCATGCCATTGAGCCAGACCTCCCAGCCCAAACCCCAAGCGCCAAGCGTTGGGCTTTCCCAGTTGTCTTCGACCAATCGCAGGTCGTGCACCAGCGGATCAATACCCAAGGCTTTGAGTGACTCGAAATACAGTTCCACGATGTTGTCCGGACTCGGCTTCATCGCGACCTGGTACTGGTAGTAATGCTGCAGGCGATTCGGGTTTTCGCCATAACGGCCATCGGTAGGACGACGTGATGGCTGCACATAGGCCGCGTTCCAAGGCTCCGGGCCCAGCGCACGCAGAAAAGTAGCCGGATGAAACGTGCCAGCGCCCACTTCCAGATCGAGCGGCTGGATCAATACACAGCCTTGCTTGGCCCAATACACATCGAGGGCCTGGATCAGTTGTTGGAAGGTGGGAGCGGACATGACATGAAGTACCTTGGGACAAGCGCGTTAGTATAGCGGTCACCCTGCGGCACGCGCCGCATACTGCAAGGTGGAACATGTCTCAGACCGTGCCCCACACCCAAGCTGCCACACCACGCTGGCCGACTGGCAAGCGCTTGGAAATCCAGCCGGTGCTGTTGGCATTGCAGGAGGATGGCTACATCGCCGACGAGGACATCGCACGCGCCCAAGTGGCAGCGCGAGAGCAACGTACCGGCGTTGATATCCACCCCTTGATCCTGATTGCCAACCTCAAACTCAGAAACCGCAAGCGCCCCGACCGCGAACTCAATCTGGAGACGCTGACGCTGTGGTTGGCGCGCGAATGTGGGCTGCGCTATCTGCGCATCGACCCAACCAAGATCGACGTACCCGCCGTCACCGCCCTGATTTCCCATGCGTACGCCCAACGCAACCGTATCCTTCCGGTCGCAGTCAACGCCGAGCGCGTGGTGATTGCCACCAGCGAACCAAGCGACCAGCGTTGGATGGGCGATCTCACCCAGGTACTGCGACGCGAGATCACCGTGGTAGTCACCAGCCCGCTGGATCTTTCGCGCTACATCATGGAGTTCTTCGGCGTCACCCGATCAGTGCGGGGAGCCAAGGATCAGCGCGAGGAAAACCCCTCGGTTTCCATGCCCAGCTTCGAGCAACTGGTCGAACTGGGACGCACCGGTGAGGTCGGCGCCGACGACCAGCACATCGTCCATATCGTTGACTGGCTCTTGCAGTACGCCTATGAGCAGCGCGCCAGCGACATCCATCTGGAACCGCGTCGCGATATCAGCCGAGTGCGCTTCCGTATCGATGGCCTCCTGCACAAGGTGTTTGAGTTGCCAACGCCAGTGATGATTGCGGCGATCAGCCGCATCAAGGTGCTAGGACGCATGGACCTAGGTGAGCGTCGTCGTCCCCAAGATGGCCGCATCAAGACCCGTTCGCCGGGAGGGCGCGAAGTGGAAATGCGCCTGTCGACCATGCCGACGGCCTTCGGCGAAAAATGTGTAATGCGAATATTCGACCCCGACACGGCGGTCAAAAGCACTGAAGAACTAGGCTTTGACGCAGCCGAGGCCGACGGCTGGAACGAGCTGATCAACCGCCCACACGGCATCATTCTCGTCACCGGCCCAACGGGTTCGGGCAAGACCACCACCTTGTATTCCACTCTGAAGCGCTTGGCGACGACGGAAGTCAACGTCTCGACTGTGGAAGACCCGATCGAAATGATCGCACCCGAGCTCAACCAGATGCAGGTGCATCACGCGATCTCGCTGGATTTCGCTTCGGGCGTGCGCACGCTGCTGCGGCAAGACCCGGACATCATCATGATCGGCGAGATCCGCGATCTGGAAACGGCGCAGATGGCGGTGCAAGCCTCGCTCACCGGGCACTTGGTGCTGTCCACATTGCACACCAACGATGCGCCCTCGGCCATCACCCGTCTGCTTGATCTCGGGGTACCTCACTATTTGCTTCAATCGACCTTGAACGGCGTGCTGGCACAACGTCTGGTGCGCACTCTGTGCCCCCATTGCAAGAAACCCACCGACTTGGATGAAGACAGTTGGGCAGCGTTGACCGTCGGGCTCGATATCGCCAAGCCAGCCAGCGGCTATGCCGCACGCGGTTGTTTGGAATGCCGTCACACTGGCTTCCTTGGGCGCGTCGGGTTGTACGAGCTGTTGCTTATCACTCCGGAACTACGCAGTCAGGTTCGACAAGACATGGATCAGGCGGCCTTTACTCAGGCGTGCGTGAAATACGGCATGCAGACGCTGCACGCTGCCGGAGCACGCAAGGTGGCAGCGGGCGTGACCACGATTGCCGAAGTGCTGGAAGTACTACCACCGCCGCAATGAGCCGGCTCATACATTCCTATTCGACAACGGCGTCACCTGGATTACCGAGGCGATCCAGCTCATCCTGAAAAACCCCGGTCCCTTTGTGTTGATGGGACTGGTCATAGCGGTAGCGGGTGTCATCCCAATTCTGGGTGCGCTCGCATTGGCGATCCTCGGGCCTGCTCTTTATGGCGGTATAGCCTGGGCTGCGCGCGAACAATCACGTGGCGGGAAGGCGGTTTTTGAACATCTGTTTCAAGCCTTCCAACAGGAAGGCAAGATCGGCCCAATGCTGCTCTTGTGCTTGCCGGGTGTGATTGGAGGGGTGGTATCCGCAATCCTTTTGGTGATACTGATCTCGTCGATCGGTTTCGCCGGCGCCGGCATTTCTGCCGCAACGGACTCGAGCGCGGCGCTATGGGCCAGTCGCGGGATGGGCGGACTCCTCGCCTTGGTATTTATAATGGCCCTGGCGATCCCGGTGTTTGCGCTGACGCTTTTCGCCATCCCAGATCTAATGTTCAAACACAATGATGCGATCGGCGCGATGAAGCAAAGTGTGCGCGCCAGCGTGGATAATATCGGCGCGCTGCTGCTTTACCTGCTGATCTTGATAGTGGCAATGTTCCTCATCAAAGTATTGAGCGTGATCTCCGTGTTCCTGGCCCAGTTTCTGGTATTCATTGCGCTGGCACCGATCGTTGGGACCTCGATGTACCTCGCCTGGAAAGATGTCTACGGCGACAGCACGATCGAGCTTCCTGCCGTGGGGGCTGATTCGCAGGACGGCGGTGGCATCGTTGCATAAGGCGTTTACCTGTCTTTAACCATGGCTTACTGATCTGGCAGTAACGTCCGGTTCCGCAAGGATGCATGCTGGAGACAGGTTCTGGACGAAAGCACACGCGAGCGCTGGCAGCAGGCGGCGGTATTGGCCGCCTGCGTTCTCGCCCATGGTCTACTCGGCCTGTGGTTAGCGCGCCCGACGCCGAGCACGCCGATACCGGTGCAGGCGCTGGAGGTATTCTTCATTCCGGCCACGCCAGAACGGGTCATCGCGCCTGCATTTCCAGTCGCGCCACAGCGTCCGACAACACCACAACCTGCGGATCGAGCGCGCATCGCCACCGCACATTCCGCACCTCCGGACCCGCAAGAGACGCCTGCTACGACGCCCGAGTCCTCACCGCCGCCACTGAATACGGCGCGCCTGCTCGATATCGCCGAGATGGCCGCTCGGGCCGCAATCGAACCGGGGTCGCCGGCCGCCACCGACCCAACCCGACGACAACGCGCAAAACTGCCGGGGCGAGCAGAGCCCTATACGCCCGAGGCAATTCAGCTACGCGACCGGATCTCGCCAGCCGACGTCGTGGCCTTCATCGGCAGCCTGACCGGCGGCAATTACGATCCGTGCCCTGACACTCGCAGCAAGATCCGCGATTTAACCTCACGCAATGATGCACGTGACGAAGATGAGCTTAGGGCCCTGATCGACCGCGAACGAAGGCGATGCCGCTGACCGGTTGAGTCTCAAAAACCGTATTGCACTAACAGCCACGGTTACGGCCCGTCGTGTCGGCGTTGGAAAGATGCCGCACTGACACCGTGAATCTGTCGTGCCGGTAACCAACCCCGGTTACGAACTGCCAGTGCCCAGATAGCACCTCGGTATCCGAACTCGTGGTCGCAATCCCACCCTGCACGAACAGGCCTTTCCATGTGAAGCGCTTGGATATGGTCGCAAACAACACTCTCGGTGTCGTCAGATCAGCTTTATGGCGAGCACGAATCACACCGCCCATGAATTCCCAAGGATGGCGCTGAGGTGTTTCCCAGCTCACGGTCGCGCCCGCGCTGTTCACGCCGTCGATCTCATCGACCGTCCCCAGTCCAATGTGAACACCCGCATCGGCGGGGGAGGCACTCAGAAGCAACACGGCGATAAGTAGGGGGGCCGGGCGATGCATGGACAATCGACTTAGCGAAATCAGGAAGACAAATGATAGTCGCTCAACCGGCGCAGGGTGAATGTCGGCGGCGTCCGGTTTCACAACATGCCCTGAATGAGTCGCCCGAATTCACGCCCAGTTCCATCACGACCCGTAGCATGCCCAACTCGCCTGCGCTGATGCGCTTGCCCCATGGAGAAAAATAATGATACGCAAAACCCTGATCGCCACTGCACTACTGCCTCGGCACAGAATTCTGACTGGTCCGGTACCGGCGAGTTCGGCCTTGCCATGGCCCGAGGAAACGCGAAATCCGATAACGCCAACGGCAAAATCGCTTTCACTAACGAAGACGAGCAATGGAAGCATTCGTTTTACCTGAGTGCGCTGCGCAACAAGGCAGAGATCAGTGTCGACACTGACGGCGACGGCGTTGCCGAGAAGATCATGCAAACCTCAGCCAACCGCTACGAGTTCGGTGCCACCAGCGCGCTGAAGTTGAACCCAATCAGCTCCTGGATCGCGGCCTTGCGTCATGAGAACGACGACTTTGCGCCCTACGAATACCAGACCATCTTTTCGATCGGTTATGGCCACAACTTTATTCACAACGATCGCACCACTCTGGCCACCGAGATCGGTCCCGGCTTTCGCCGTGCCAAAGATGCGATGTCCGGCGAAACTGAGAGCGACCTGATCGGCCGTGGCTTGCTTGCGTTCAAGCACCAGCTCACCGACAGCACCTCGCTATATGAGACCTTGCTGGTGGAAGCGGGTAGTGACAACACCTTTGCCAGCAACGAGTTCGGGATTGCTGTGGCGATCAACGAAAAGCTGGCCCTCAAGGCCGGCTTTGATGTCCGCCACAACACCGATGTCGGCCTCGGCAGCAAGAAGACCGACAGCCTGACCAAACTCAATCTGGTCTACAACTTCAAGTAAGAAACAAGCCGACGGGCTTAAATGTAGAGACGGCGCATCCAATTGGGTGCGCCGTCTGCATTTGTAGCCGAGTAAAGACTTGTTAGTGCGTTTCACTCATCGCTGGTGTGGCGACATCGGTCGCGGCCGATGGCAACACGCGCATCGCCAAGGCACGATCAGCTTTCAACAAATCGATCGCATCAGCCAGAAGATGGGCGGCCTCGCGTGCCAGCACGTCAGGGCCTTCTTCCTTGTCTTTCTTCTCTTGCTCAACCTCGGCCACCACATCACGCTCATCGGCTTGCAGGCCGTCGTCGCTGTGGCGTGTGGCGCTGTCTGCCAAGCCTTCTGACTTACGCACCTCTTCGCGCGCCTTCCGCCGTGCTTCGTTGCGCTCGCGCTCGGCGCGACGTACCGCTTCATTGAGCGAGAGTGACTTCTCGTTACGCTGACGCCGGTATTCGGCCACATCCTCGGCCCACCAGACAAACTCTTGGTCATCCTTTGCGCGCGTTTCGTGGCGCTTTTCAAGCAAGGGCAGTAGCGGCTTGAAATTAGCTTGGACGGTGTAGTCCGCTGCATCCACACGGGTCCACGGCAGCGCATTGTCGTAGGTGCTCTCACCGTAGTCGTCGGCGTCCAAGGTCACTGGGAAAGCGATGTCCGGCGTGATGCCACGGTTCTGGGTGGATCCGCCTTCGATGCGGAAGAACTGCGCGACGGTAATCTTGAGCTGGCCGAATCCGGGCTCATCACCACGCACGAACATGTCCAGATCCACCAAATTCTGGACGGTGCCTTTGCCGAAGGTCGGCTCACCGATGATCAGACCACGGCCATAGTCCTGAATCGCTCCAGCGAAAATCTCGGAGGCTGAGGCTGAGGCGCGATTGACCATGACCGCCAGCGGACCATCCCACGCCGTACCCGGATGCGTGTCACGCTGCACGTCCACGCGCCCACGCGCATCACGAACCTGCACCACCGGGCCGGTGTCGATGAAAAGGCCTGTCAATTCAATCGCCTCGTTTAAGGACCCGCCGCCGTTGTTGCGCAAATCAATGACGATCCCGTCAACCTTTTCCTGCTTAAGCTCAGCCAGCAACTTGGCCACATCGCGGGTGGCCGAACGGTAATCCGGCTCATCCAGACGGCGGCCTTCAAAATCCTGGTAGAAGGTCGGCAGATCGATCACTCCGATTTGATGAGCGCTATCGCCCTCGCCGATCTCAATGACCGACTTCTTTGCCGCCTGCTCTTCCAGTTTGATCTTGTCGCGCTGCAGCGCCGCGATTTGGTGCTCGCCATCGGGGCCGGCATCGGCCGCAAGCACATCCAATCGCACCCATGTACCGCGCTTGCCGCGGATCAATTCCACGACATCGTCCAGACGCCACCCCACCACGTCGACCATCGGACCTTCTTGCCCTTGGCCGACAGCGTAGATGCGATGACCTGCCTTGATCTCGCCCGACATCGACGCCGGACCACCCGGGACAACCGAGCGGATCACCGTCACTTCTTCATCATTGATCTGCAGCACCGCACCAATGCCTTCGAGCGACAAGCGCATCGAAACATTGAAGTTCTCGCTGGTGCGGGGATTCATGTATCCGGTATGCGGCTCGATCGCGCCGGTGTAGGCGTTCATGAAAATTTGGAACACATCATCGCCACGGATCGCACGCGCACGCGATTCGTAATTGGCATAGCGTTTGTCGAGCGTCTCACGGATCGCGTCCATGTCTTTGCCGGCCAACTTCAGGCGCAACACGTCATTCTTCATGCGCTTGCGCCATAGGTCGTCGAGCGCTGCATTATCGGTTGCGTAGGCAGCCGTCTTGCGGTCGTAATCCCATGTCTCGTCGGTAGAGAAATCCATATCGGTCTTAAGGAAGGCGCGCGCGAACGTGGTGCGATCCGATACCCGCTTCAAATACACGTTAAACATGTCGAAGGCCGGTTCGATATGCCGATCACGCAGCGCGTCATCGAGCTTCGTGCGCAAGGGCTGGAAGCTCTCAACATCGGAACCCAGTAGGAACATGCGGTCGCGGTCGAGTGCCTCGAGATAGCGATCGTAGATACGTTCGGACAAGGCATCATCCAGCGCTGCCGGATGATAGTGGTAGCGACTGTTGCTCAGCAGTTGAGTCACTAAGGCCGTGATTTCGGCCTGCTTTGTGGTGGGCGCCAAGACCTCCGCTGTCTCCTTTGAAGCGCGGGCATATGCACCGCCGGCAAGGAGTGAGCCGAGGCTAAGAACCATCAGGAAACGCGCTGCGAGCATGAGGAACCTCTAAGTGAATGAACCGAGATCGGCTGTGCCGACGCCGGTGCAGTTGAGAGTGTGTCAGATGACGGGGCTCTCAACCAATAGGGCATTTAACAAGGCTTTGGCTGGCGCGCGATCGGAAAGTTCCACGATTTCGTCGCTGGCGCCGGCACAAACGGCAACTCGTTCATATTGCCGGACCCTTCCTGAGTGCACGCCATCGCTAGGCAAAGCGCATCTTGCGATGCACGCGGGCGATCAAGCGCTCGTATCATCGTCGACAGCTGTCTCCAACCTGCTCTGCGGAAAATCACCTAAACCCTCGGCATCCCCGTCCACACCCACAGTGAGCAGTCGCAGGGTATTGGTCGCGCCCAAGTGTTCCATATGGTCGCCGCTGGTGATCAGGACGCGATCGCCTTCGTGTAGCAAACCTTGACGGTAGAGCTGCGCGACTGCGTCGCGAGCGGCTTTGCGCGGCTGATCACCACCGGTGTCGAAATTGATCGGGCCAACACCGCGCATCAGCGCCATGCGGCGGCGAGCCGCGGCGTGGCGAGACAATCCATAAATGGCCGCCGGTGAGCGATAGCGGGAAAGATGTTGTGCGGTGCCGCCGGATTCGGTCAGAGCCAGAATCGCCCGAACCTCCATGTGCTCGGTCAAGTACATCGAGGCCAGTGCGATCGCATGATCAGGATGTTCCAGCCCACGCGGAGCAGCCTCAAAGTCGGTGTCGTGCTCGAACTGACGCTCCGCGCCAAGACAAATGCGCACCATCGCCTCGACCGCCTTGACCGGGTAACTGCCAGCGGCAGTTTCCGCGCTCAGCATGACGGCGTCGGTGCCATCGATCACGGCATTGGCCACATCGAGAACCTCGGCGCGCGTCGGGATTGGCGACACAACCATCGATTGCAGCATCTGGGTCGCAGTGATCACCACACGTCCACGGTCAAGTGACTCTCGGATGATCTTCTTCTGCAGACCGGGCAACTCGGCATCGCCGATTTCCACGCCAAGATCCCCACGCGCCACCATCACGACATCACTGGCGTCGACAATCTCACGCAGATTTGTGATGGCTTCGGCACGCTCGATCTTAGCCACCATCGCCGCCTGACTGCCCGCCGCCCGCGCCAGCGCGCGCGCCTGTTCGATGTCGGCAGCGCAGCGACAGAAGGAAACCGCGATGAAATCGACCTCCAGCTCCGCCGCAAGCAGGATATCGGCGCGATCCTTGTCGGTCAGAGCGTCCAGCGAGAGCCCGCCGCCCAAACGATTCAAGCCCTTGCGATCAGAAAGGAAGCCGTCGTTAAGCACCGTGGTGCGGATCGTATCGCCCTCAATGGCCTCCACCCGCAAGGACATGAGACCGTCATCCAGCAACAGGGTGTCGCCGGCCACGACATCATTGACCAAACCCAGATAGGACACCGCCACGCCATTCACGTCGCCCGGCACGTCATCGGTGCGCGCATACAGTGCGAATGGGGCGCCGGCCTTCAAGGCCACATTGCCGATGGCGAAACGCCCGATCCGGATTTTCGGCCCCTGCAGATCACCCAGAATGCCCACCTCGCGCCCAACCGCGCGCGCCGCGGCGCGCACCCGCGCCACACGTGCTGCGTGATCTTCAGCCGTGCCGTGGGAAAAGTTCATTCGCACCACGTCCACACCGGCTGCGGCCAATGCTTCAAGCACTCCGGGCGCGTCAGTGGCGGGTCCCAAGGTCGCGAGGATCTTGGTCTTTCTGGTTTGCGTCATCGTTTCGTCCTTACTACACAGCGTGGTTGGGTGACACGGTAGCTCACGCGGGCGTCTGCGGTGCATCAGCGTTTGCCGCCGGGGCGAGATGAGCGCTCTTTGCGCGCCGCAAGCTCTTCGCCCACCTGAGTCTGTTCGGCCAGCAGCTTGCGATAGTTGGCCAAACGCCCAAGGTCCAAGGTGCCGTCTGTCAGGGCGGACTGCACCGCACAACCGGGCTCGGCACCGTGGCGGCAATCGCGGAACCGGCAATTTAAGGCAAGCATCTCAATATCGTCGAAGACTTGGTCGGCGACATCCTCCACTCCAGTCAGCTTGAGTTCGCGCATACCGGGCGTGTCGATCAAACAGGCACCCTGTGGCAGCACCGACAGGGCGCGATGGGTCGTGGTGTGACGGCCACGAGAATCTGTCGCGCGCACTTCACCGGTCTTCATTTTTTCGCGGCCCATGAGGGTATTTGTCAACGTCGACTTGCCAGCACCCGAAGAGCCGACCAAGACCACGCTTTGACCTGGCCCTAGCCAAGGCGAGAGTGAGGCGACACTGGCACTGTCTTTGGCGTTGATCACCCGCACCGGCACTCCCAATGATTCGATGGACTTGAGCTGCGCCCGCAGTACCTCAACGTCGTCGCAGCGGTCGGCCTTGGTCAAGACCAGCAGCGGCTGCGCACCACTGGCGTGGACCAGCACCAGATAACGCTCGAGTCGACGCAGGTTGAAATCGCGATCCAATCCGCTGACCACCAACACCGTATCGATATTGGCTGCGATCGGCTGAATCTTGTGATGCTCGCCCGCGGCTCCTCGCTTGAACAAGCTGCTACGCGGCAGCCATTCGATAATCTGATCCTCATCCGCTTCCAAGCGCACAAAATCCCCAACGACGGCCCGTTCTTCAGCGGGAAAGGCGCGCCGCGTCCACGGTGCCGGCGCCTGCACCGGAAACTCCTTGCTGCCATCGCAAACGCGATAGCCAGAGCGATGCTGTTCGCTAATCCGCACGACCCGCCCATGCGGTGCCTCCCGCCACGCCAAAGCTGCCGGCAAGTCCGATCGCCAACCCATCTCGACCAAGGCGATCTCGGGATCCGCTTCAATCGTCATGGTGACGATTCCCGTACTGCTCGAACCGTGCCGTCCACGCCCACGTCGTGGGTCGCACGGTCGGCCGCACCGGCCATGCTCACCCGGT
>CAJDVW010000025.1_pt1 | contig 13346 bp, 10 predicted proteins | sample 7391471 | NCBI WGS metagenome assembly CAJDVW01 (sample SAMEA7055714, study PRJEB34461) | soil metagenome | biome: terrestrial ecosystem; feature: Peninsula; material: soil | place: Antarctica | collected 2016
TTCGCCCGCGCCGACGCGGGAGCCGTGCGCGTACCCAGTGCGCCCGAGGCGTGGGGCGGGCCGCGACAGGGCGATGAGGCGACGCTCTCTGATCAGGTCGTCAGCTACACCATCGAAGCAAAACTCGATCCCGAGCTGCATACGATTGATGGCAAGCAACGCCTGACTTGGCGAAACCGCAGCGATCAACCGGTTGGCAGCGTTTACTTACATCTGTATCTCAATGCGTTCTCCAGTACCGGCAGCACTTTTTTCACCGAGGCACGTGAACTGGGTTTTGGTTTCCGTAGCGAAGTGCCAACGGACGAAGGTGAGTGGGGGTTCACCCGACTCGATCGGGTGCAGCAAAACGGCGTTGATGTGCCGTGGCGTTTCGTGCAGCCCGACGGTGGCCCGGAAACGGATCGCACCGTGGTGCGATTGGATTTGCCCGTACCAGTCGCCCCAGGCGCAGAGTTGGCGCTGGACATCGACTTCTTCAATCAGTTGCCGCGCGTGGTGGCGCGTACCGGCTGGTTCGGCAGTTTTCATCTCGTTGGGCAGTGGTATCCGAAGATCGGCGTGCTGGAATTGCCGGGCGAGCGCGGGGCCGTAGCCGCGCGCTGGAACGTGCATGAGTTCCATCTGCACAGCGAGTTTTATGCCGACTTTGGCCGATTCGATGTGACTCTAGATGTGCCCTCTGAGGTGCGCGTGGGTGCTACCGGCGTGTTGACCGGCGAGCCTGAAGTTACTGATGGACGTAGTCGTTACCGCTTTGTGCAAGAAGACGTACACGATTTTGCCTGGACGGCCGATGCCCAGTTTGCTGAACCGCTAACCACGACGTGGCGTTTTCCCGGCAGCCCCGAAGTGGCGGTGCAGGTTTTGTATCCGCCCGAGTACGAAAAAAGCGCGCAACCGGCCTTGCAGGCCACGCTGGATTCGCTCGAGTACTTCTCGCGCACACTCGGCCCGTATCCCTACCGCAGCGTGACGGTGGTGATCCCGCCTTACAACGCGGATGAGGCGGGCGGCATGGAGTACCCGACCTTCTTCACAGCCTCCGGTTTCCGTGATCCGGCGCCCGATACCTTGGCGCGCGCGGCCTTGGATTTTGTCACCGTGCACGAGTTCGGACATGGCTACTTCTATGGGATCTTGGCCAGTAATGAGTTTGAAGAGCCGTGGATGGACGAAGGCTTAAACGAGTTCTGGGATCAACGCATGTTGACCGAGCGCCATCCGGATGGGATCGGCGTGACACCGCGCTGGCTGAAGCTTCTCGGTATTGATCCACAGTTGAATCCGTTTGATATGGAGCGTCTCAGCGCGGGGCTGAAGGATCCAGTGGATGCCCTCGGATACAGCGCTTGGGATCGTTACTCCAGCGGCAGCTTCGGCACCGTCTACAGTCGTTCCGCCACGATGCTGCGCGAATTGGAAGCGCGTGTGGGAACCGAGGCGCTGGAGCGCGCCTTCAAGCTTTATTACGAGCGCTGGAAGTTCCGCCATCCATCCACCGCCGATCTGCGCGAGGCCTTGGCCGAGGGCACTGGGCAACGCGCCGTGGTCGACGATCTTTTCGACCGTCATGTGTACAGCTCGGGCAAGACCGGCGCGGCGGTCATCAGCTTCCTCAGTGAAGCCGATACGCCCGCCTTGGGATACGTGGCGAACGAGGTCGGTGAGCTGGAAGAAACCACCGAGGCCGCGCGCAAGAAAGTGATGGAGGACGCGCGCAACACGTGGAAAGACGCACGTCCGGATGCCGACGCCGATACCAGTGGCCCCTATCCATTCGTCACCACGATCATGCTGCGACGTGAGGACACCACGCCCGAGCAGATCCGCGTTGAATTCGCCGATGGTAGCGAGCAGACGTTCGAGTGGAATGACGAACGTCTCTGGCATCGTCTGGTGTTACGCACCCCAACTCGCGCCACGCAGGTGATGCTCGATGCGGACGGTGTGCGCTATCTGGATACGAATCAGCTCAACAATGCCCGCCGCATCGAACCGGATTCCACCGCCTCGCGGCGCTGGAGTGAGGATGCGCGAGCCGTGTGGAATGGGCTGCTGGCCCTTCTGGTCCAGTTGTGAGGAGGCCGCAATGAGCACTTATTCCGCATTCAATGGTCCGCGTGCGTTGCTGGAGTCGCTGATGTTCGCAGCGCAGTGGCGGGTCTGGCTGATCTGGATCGTGGTTCTGGCTTTGCCGGCTGTTTTTGGCGTTATGCCACTGCAAGCCGCCTTGGCCGATGCGCTCGACCATCTGCCTCAAGCCGAGCAGCTCGCGCAGGGATTCACGCTTGCTCAATTTGGCGACCTGATGCGCCTGCTGAGCGATGGGGGTGGTTACTCCGTGGCCATCATCGGCTCGCTGTTGGTGCTGGCGCTGTTGGCACCCTGGTTGACCGGCGTGGCGATAACCGCAGCCCGCGCACAGCGCAGTCCGCGCTTTGGTGAGTTGTTTGCCGGTGGCCTAGCCGAATACCTGCGTCAGCTTCGACTGCTGCTGTGGGCCATCGTGGTCTATTTGGCGGCATTCACGGTTTTTGTCTTGGTCTCGTACTGGGCCAATGAGCGTGCAAGTGGCTTGATGCTGGAAAGCAGCGCGCGTTACGGCGAATGGCTGGCGACGGTCGTCGGCCTGCTCAGCTTTGTTGTGGCACACGCCAGCATCGAGGCCGCACGTGCGTTTTTGGTGGTGCGCCCGAACGACGGTGGTGCCCTGCGTGCGTGGTGGCGCGCGGTTAAATTGCTGGTGCGCCGACCGCTGAGTGGTTTCGGTTTGTATCTGGGTGTGTTGCTGGTGGGCCTGATCGTGGCCGGCTTGATCGCGATCGTGCGCATTCAAGTCGCACCGATTGGTTGGTCGATGTTGCTCATGGCGCTGCTGCTCACCCAGCTGGGTGTGGCTGCAACCGCTTGGGGCCGACTGGCACGCCTGCGTGCGCTGGCGCATTTGGCACAGGACGAAGCTCTGCAGCGCTATCGCTGATGCAGCTGTAAATCGCGTTTGGCTTGGGCGCGTTCATGTTGCGCTGCACCAATGCGATCTATGCTTATGGGATAGCGCCCGTTAGCCTTACGTATTCGGGCACCCACTACCCAGCCGAAAGGAAGCTGCCATGACGCTTGATCTGGTCGATGCCGGCCGTAATCTGCCGAACGAAATCAATGTCGTAATCGAAATCCCTAAGGATTCCGAGCCGGTCAAATACGAAGTGGACAAGGCTTCGGGTGCGATGTTCGTGGATCGCGTGCTGTCCACTCCGATGCGCTATCCCTGCAACTACGGCTACGTTCCACGCACCTTGTGCGGTGACGGTGATCCGGTTGACGTGATGGTCGTATTGCCGCTGCCGCTGGTGCCCGGATCGGTCATACGCTGTCGTCCGGTGGGCGTCCTAAAAATGACGGACGAGGCTGGTTCCGATGCAAAGATCATCGCGGTGCCGGTAGCTAAGGTGTTCGCGGGTTATGCCCATGTCGAGGATATTGATCAGGTATCCGGGCACTGGCTGGAGCGCATCGGCCACTTTTTCGAGCACTACAAAGACCTCGAGAAAGGCAAATGGGTGAAGATTGAAGGCTGGGAAGGTGCTGACGCGGCACGGCGTGAAATCGAAGATTCGATTCAGCGCTACAACGCTGCACCCGCACACGAGAAGCCGCCGGCACGCTAAGCCCGGGGCCGAGGACGCCGGTCAGGACGGATGGTTTTCAGCCGTCGCGCTTGCGGCTTGTCCGTGGTCGCATCCAGCGCAGCATCGGCCGTTCGACCGCGTACCAGCCAAGGCTGGCCAGCAGCAAGGTCGCGCCAAGCACTAGGCCCGCTTGCCAAAGCGGGTCAGTCTCGGGCCAGTAGCGCAGCACCAGCAGGATCACCCCAAGGTGCCAGAGATAGATGCCGTAACTGGTATCGCCCATCCATTGGCCCAAGCCACCGGCTGAAAATCTCGCCGGCACTGACACCGCAGTCGCCACCACCAAACCGGCTGCGAGCGCGATGGCAGCGCGTAGGCCGAGCACCATGCCCGGATGCGACCAATACAGCGCGCCGTGCCGAAGCAGCACTTCCAGCAAACCCCACCACACCACGATCGTGGCCAGTGCCAGCCAGATAAACAGTCGCTCGGCGGTCGCATCACCCGTGTGCAGGCGCCACCACATTGCGGCAATGCCAGCAGCAAAGCCGTCCAGCACGCCCGGCAGTTGCAGCGTGTAGATAAACATTTGGTTGGTTTGTGCGGCATCGGGCGGTCCGCCAAACCATTGCCAAACGCCGAAACGCCACGCGAGCGCCAACGCGGCGGCGAGCAGCAGCGGCTGCCAGATGCGTCGCTTCAACAACCACGGGCCGAGCAGCGCCATCAGCAAATAGAACTGCATTTCTACGCCCAAGCTCCAGGTTGGGCCGTTGATTACGCCGTGGGTCGAGGTAAAAAGATTGCTGATGAAAAGCAGTTGCGCTGTCAGCAGGAAACCCAGCCCGTCGCGGGTCAGGATGCTTGGATTCACCAACGCGATGAACAAGATGGATGTCAGCAGGTACAGCGGCACCAATCGCGCCAATCGTCGCTGCATGAACGTCTTGCGCCAAACGCCAGGCTGACCCTGTGCCTCTGCTCTGTGCGCCAGCCGCACGATGGATAGAAAGATCACCGCGCCACTGATCGCAAAAAACAGATCCACGCCAAGAAACCCGGCCTGAAACCACGCTCCCGGCAGAGAAGACGGCAGGCTCAAACCGAGCAGGTCACCCAAATGAAAGACCAACACCGACAAGGCCGCAAAAAATCGCAGCGGATCCAGCCATGGGTAATAGGTCCCGACCGGAGGCAGGCGCGGATCAGCCACTGGCCTTAACCGCGTTCCAGTAATTTGCGCAGGTCAATGATGGCGGCGTTGGCGCGCGAGATGTAGTTGGCCATCACCAGCGAATGATTGGCGAAGAAGCCGAACGGTTTGCCATTGAGCACCATCGGACTGCCCAGTGGTGCTTGGGTTTCTTCCAGTTCCCGGATGATCTGGCGCAGGCTGATCAGTGCGTTCTTGTCGCGCAAGACGCGATCAAAATCCACCTCGACCGCCTTGAGCAGATGCAAGATCGCCCACGTTGAACCACGTGCTTCGTAAAACACATCGTCGATTTCAAGCCAGGGCGTTTTGATCGTGACTAGGCCATCTGCGCCCACCTCGGCACCACTGTCCGGGTCGGTATCGAGCACGACTTGGCCGGCACTGGCCGATAAGCGTTGAGAGAGAGAGCCGAGACGTTTTTCCACTATCGCCAACCAATCGGCCAGATTGTCCGCACGCGGATAGAAGCGCGTATTGCTGTCCGCCGGCGTGGACAGGCGGGCCAAGTACGATTCGAGATGACCGACGCCTTTGCGGTACTGCCCCTCACTCGAGGGCAGGAGCCAGCGATCATTGGGCGAGGAAAACAAGGGTTCGGCCTGCGACAAATCCGGGTCTTCTAGGCTCTGGGTCTGCGAGCGGGAGAAATCGTTGCGCAAGGCCTTGGAGAAATCGCGCACTTGTACCACGACCCCAAACTCCCAATTCGGCAAATTGTCCATAAACAAGCCGGGTGGCATCTTGTCGTTGGATAGATAGCCGCCGCGCTTGTCCAAAAGGGTCTGGGTGATCCGGATCAAGGTGCGGGTGGACGTGCTGCCCGGTGTCATTGACTGCTTACGCGTCTGCGCAGACTCCTGCGCGCTGGCAACCACATCAAACGGACGCGGCTCGAAATCCCACCACCACATCAATGCGCCGATGACCAGCAACATGACGGCCAGCAGCACGCTGGCGATGCGGATATACAAATGACTGCGCTTATTACGGCTTGCAGGAAGGGCGTCGTTCATGACCCAACTCCGACGGTGGAAAGCGATAGCGTACCGCGCCGCGTTACGGCAAACGTCTGGTTCGTGCTACAACGGGAGTTTCGCTCGAGCCGATTTGGCCCGGGTTCATTCACAACAAACCAGAGACATCCGCCGTGAGTCTGTTTTCCCTGTTGCGTAAACCCGCGTGGGAGCATCGTGATGCGTCCCGTCGCGCTGCTGCTGTCGCCCGTCAATCCGAACCCGAATTATTGCTAAAGCTGCCGGACTTGGCCCGAAATGATCCGGATGCGCTTGTGCGTCTGGCCGCGGTGCGGCGTATTGATGATCTAGCGTTGCTGAGCGATCGCATGCGCAATGATGCCGAGGGCAATGTGCGTTTAGCAGCGCGCCAGCGGTATCTGCAGCGTCTGCTCGATCCGACGGTAGCGGTAGTCGAGCGCGAGCGCGTGCTTCTCGTGGAAGAAGATGCCGACATTCTGGCCAGTGTCGCCGAGCAGGCACCCGAATCATCGCTGCGCCGTATTGGCTTGGAGCGCATCGTCCGCCCAGGCCTGATGATCGAGCGTTGCATCAAAGACCCTGATCCCGAGTTGCGGCGCTGGTTGCTGGCTCGGGTCGATGATGTAGAGACGCTCGACCGTATTGCTGAGCGTGTACGCAAGACTGACAAGCTGTTGGCTCGCACTGCACGTGAGCGTGCTCAAGCGGCAAGGCTCGCATCGGGTGATCCTGTTGCTACACGCGAACGTGCGCTGGCGATCTGCGAAGAACTCGACCTCTTGCGCCGCACCGTCGCTGACAACGCGGCCGAGCAGCGCGAGGTGTTGGCGCAGGAATGGCAGACGCTGAAGCTTCGTTTGGACGAAGCCATGGAACGACGCGTGCAGGGCTATTTCGAAGCACTCGACATGGCACTGGCTGGTCCGCCTGATCCGGCGCCGGAATTGCCGCTCTCTGAACCCGTTGTCGAGGTTCAGGACGAGATCGCGGTGCCCACGCGCGAAGCTGATCCGACCCTGACGGCCTTGCTGGCTGAACTCGAAGCGCGAGCCAAGCGGCTCGATATGCGTTCGCTGGAAGATTTGGAAAAGCGCTGGCTGGCACATTTGCGCCGGATCGAGCCGCTGCTGCCGGAAGAGCATGAGCAAGAGCGTCGTTTCCGCGATATTGCGACTCGCTTGCAGCAGCGTTTCGAGGATCAGGCGCGTCGGCGCCAGGCGGCTTTGGACGCCCTGCCCGGGCGTATCGAACAACTTGAAGCCGCGCTTTCGGCGGGACAAGTCGCTCCAGCGCATAGCCTGAAGGGCGAAATCGATGCCGACCGTAAGCTGTTGCGGGACGCGTTCCCGCGTGCTTTGGCAGGCCGTTTCAACCGCGCGGTACAAGAGCTTGATCGACTCGGACAATGGCAGCGCTGGTCCGGCAACAAGGCGCGTGTGCGACTGATTAGTGAAGTTGAAGAGTTGGCCGGGGCCGGACTTCATCCGGATGCGGTCGCGGCTCGCTTGAAGGAGCTCCAGTCCGAATGGCAGGCCATCGATGAGACCGAGAAGCACACGACTGAAGCGCCGGCGCATCCGCTGACCGCGCGCTTCCATGCCGCGGGGCGACGGGCGCTTGCGCCTGCGCGTGCGTATTTTGATAAGCGTAGCGAGCTGCGTGGCAGTCGACGTGAAGAGTTCGAGACCTTTCTCACCGAAACGGAGTCACGTCTTGAGGGTGGTTTGCCGATCCGTGAGTTGCTGACCGTGCGTCGTCAGGTCGTCGATCGCCTGCGTCTCAGCGACGAACTCGAGCCGGGCGCGCGGCGTGAGCTAAGTCGTCGATTGCGCACGCTACTCGAGCGCATTAAAACGGCGATCACCGCGACGGAAGAGGACGCTGAGGCCGCCAAGCGCAAGCTGTTGGCCAATCTGCGCCGTGACCTGATGCACGTGGAATTGGCGGCCGCTTTGCCTATCGCACGCCAAGCTCAAGAAGTCTGGAAAACGCTGCCGCGTGCCGCGCGCAAGACTGAGGATGTGCTGTGGGCAGAATTGCGCGAACTGGTGGACCCGTGGTTTGGCCAGGCAGATGCCAAGCAACGCGAACGTCAGACCGCCGAGGCCGCTACTACCCGTCAGGCGCAGGACATTGTCGAGGAACTAGAGCAGCTGGCGCAGGCTAAGGAGCTGGCGCCCGATCAGCTCGATGCTCGACTGGCTGCCTTGCAAGCGCGCTGGAGGACTCTGGCCGAAAGTTTGTCCGAAGAGTCGGAGGTCGAAGCTGAGCCACGCAGAAGTGAGCGTGGACCGGGACGACCGCAACATCCGCGTAAGCCCGCTCGCAGCCGCTTGGATGAGCGTTCCTACGACCGTGCCGTATCGCGGGTGGAATCGCTGCGCGAGCAAGGCGCCAAAGCGGCAGGCCGTGCCGAGCTGAAAAGTATCGCGATGGCCGCTGGTCTGTGTGACCAGATTGAGGCGCTGTCGAGCGCTGCCGCCGACAGCGAGCGCGCTGAACTGACCACCCAGTTAGCGGGGTTAACGCTTTCCTCCGATGCGCGCTCAGCAGTGGAAGCACGCTTGGCTGAGGGCAGCAGCAACCACCCCGAGCCCGAAACGCGCGCCCATGAGCTCATCATTTTGGCGGAATTGGCAGTTGGTCTGGATTCGCCGGACTCGGCGCGCGAGCTGCGCCGTCGCCTCCAGATCGAGCGCCTGTCAGATCACTTGTCGGGTTCGGGTGGTGCTGGCGACGATGTGCGTGGTCTGCTGTTGGAGTCGCTCGCGCTAGCTGGCGTTACCGCAAAAACTCGGGCCGATCTTTCTAAACGCTGGCCGGCGGTATTGGCCCGACTCGACATCTGAGTTTCGCAACACCCATCACCGGCATCCGCTGAGGCGCGATGCCGGGTCACGTCGTGGGCGGGGAGCAGCCCGAGGATGACGCACCGATCACGCGCATGCTGATGGGTGGCTTGGCGCTGTTGGCCCCAGACGAGCAAAAAGTGGTCTAGGTCAGCACGCGTTTGGAATCTGCTTGACCTATGTCAAATCGCTCGGTGTGTCCATCTCCTACCTTTATGGCACATAACCGGTACACCCCGCGGTCGCAACGACCGGCGCCGAAATGCGTGTGTACAGGGGCCTTCTGGAAGCCGTGGGAGAGAGTGCTCATGTCACAAAGAGCGATGGATTGGGTGATGGCCGTGGTGGGGAGCATTGTCAGCTTCGCGCTGTCGTGGCCGTTTTGGCGCGATTTCGAATACTGGGCTGAGTCTGAAACGATGTGGATCGTCTACTTCGTGGTTGGATTCGGATTCGCGGTGTATGTGTTTTACGTTTTCATTGCGTGCTTGCGCACCCTGTTCCAGCACGCAGCGATTGAACAGTCCGACGCGATCAAAGCCGCGCGAGACAGGGCAGGTGAGCCATGAGTTGCGCAGACGATAAAAACTGTCAAGAAGGGGCGAAACGTCGCCGAGCACTGATGGTGTTCGGTTTGATGATCGTCATCTTCATCTTTCTGTCGGCTGTTTCCTTCTTGGATTCACGCGGGCAGGTGACACCTGATCAGGTGACTTACGGTCAACACAAAGCCACTGACGGTAAGCGTGTGTTTCAGGCCTACAACTGCATGGGCTGTCACACCATTGTCGGTAACGGTTCCTACTTGGCACCTGACCTGACCAATACCTACGAGCAAGCCGGCCCCGCATGGCTGGCGGCCTTCCTGCCATCGGCAGGTGGTTGGCCAACCGAAGCGGCCGTGCGTACGCAGTTGATGAACGCGGTGGTGGCCGCTGATGCCGGCGTCAGCAGCATCGAGGACTACTACGCGAAGTATCCGGGGGCGAAGGAGCGGGTTGAACGTCGAGGTGGTCACAAGACCTTGATGCCAAACTTGCCGTTCCGTGCCGACGAAGTGAGCCAGTTAATCGGTTTCATGAAGTACACCGCGGAAATGAACACGGAAGGCTGGCCGCCCAAGGTCATGACGGGTGATCTCCAAACGCGGCTTGCGCTGTTTCACCGAAGCTCGTTGTTTACTTCGGCTCAAGCTGCGCCGATGACGGCTACATCCGCTGTAAGCAGTGGAGGGGTCGCCGCTGCGGCAACGACCGACGCGGCAAGTGCCACCGTCTCGCCAGTCGCGCACGGCGAGGCTTTGTCGAAAGAATACGCCTGCACCGCCTGCCATGCGACCGACAGCACCAATGTTGTCGGCCCGGGTTGGGGAGGCTTGTATGGTTCGCAAGTCGAGCTGGTCGATGGCAGCACGGTGACGGCAGATGATGCGTATCTGGCCGAATCCATCCGTGCACCGGACGCCAAAATCGTTGCCGGCCACACGCCAGGCACGATGCCGGCTTATGACGCCTTGCTTTCGGACGATGAAGTTAACGCCATCGTGGCCTACATCCGCAGCCTGGAGAAGCAGTGATGCAGATCCAATATCAAACCCAACGTCTCAGCATGCGTTTTTTCATACTCATGCTGGTGCTGTTTGTCGCCCAGGTCTGTTTCGGCATCCTGCTGTCGATGCAACACGTCGATCCCACGCTTCTGGCAGGAACGCTCAACTTCAACGTGGTGCGCGTCGAGCACCTTAACCTTGGTCTGCTTTGGATCTTGACCGGCTTCATCGCCACGATCCTGTTTGTCGGGCCATTGATGTCCAAGCGTGAGTTGGCATCGCCGTGGCTCATCAAGTTCTTGTTCTACGCGCTGGTCGCGGTCGTGATCTGGAACGTCTTCACCCAGTATCTGGCCATGCAAGGTATTGCCGGTTGGTGGGGTGGCCAAGCGTGGTTGCAGGAGGGCTTGGAGTACATCGAAGCCGGTCGTGCTGCTGACGTGGTGATCCTGATTGGTTTCAGCATTCTGGCTTACGTGATCTTGCGTACCTTCCCGCCGGTTCGTGATTGGAACGAGATCCACTGGGGATTGGGCATCGGCGTGGTGGCACTCACTGTGATCTGGGTGTTCGGCCTGTTCTATGTGGCGCGCCTGGACATGCAGGAGTATTTCCGCTGGTTCGTGGTGCATTACTGGGTCGAGGGCGTGTGGGAAGTCATCCACATCAGCTTGGTCGGCGCACTGGTGGTTTTGCTGTTCAAGGCCTCGGTCAAATCAGTGGGCTACGCCGTGTTCTGGGGCATTATTCTGGTTTGGCTTTCTGGCCTCATTGGTAACGCGCACCACTACTTCTGGATCGGTACGCCCGAGTTCTGGCAGTTCTGGGGCTCGCTGTTCAGCGCGCTCGAACCGCTGCCCATGCTGTTCTGCTTCTGGCACATCTATCTGGATGCGCACATCAACGACAAGCCACTGGAAAACGCGCCTGCGTTCTACTTCATCCTTGGCTCGGTGGTGTTGGAGCAGGTCGGTGCTGGTCTGCTGGGCTTCACCATGACCTTTGCCCTGACCAACGTCTGGTCGCATGGCACGTGGATCACTTCGGCGCACGCCCATCTGGCCCTGTTCGGGACCTTCGGCATGCTCGGTCTTGGCGCGGCCTATTACGCCGTTCCGGTGATGCGCAAAGCGCTCAACTTCGATCAGCGTCTGGGCAAACTGGCGTTCTGGTTGGTGTTCATCGGCATCTTGGGTGTGGCACTCGCGTTTGCCTTGGGCGGCACGGTGCAGGTCTACGCCTATCGCACGCTGGGTCTGGATTGGTTCGGTGGCGACTTGTTCCCGGCGATGCAGGTTTACAAGGTCTTCATACCGATCTTCGGTCTGGTGTTCCTGGCCGGCGTCTTGGTGTTGGTCTACGACCTGCTGACGATCGGCAAGCGCACCAGCGTGCCGGTGTTCAAACCCAAGATGGGTCCACCTGTAACGACGGGTTGGAGCCGTCCGCTCAGCGGCTTTGAGGCAGGCCTGTGGTTGGCCGTGACCTGGATATTCGGATTTATCATCACCTTCGGCTTGCTCAGCTATGGCTTGCCGACGGTACGTGTAGAGGGTGATCCAACCTTGCCTTATGTGCTGGCTGCAGTTGGCTATCCGGGCCTGTTACTGGTGACGACTCTGTTCGTATGGCGCTTCTTGGCTGCAGCCGAGGCGCGCACGGCCAGTGGCATCACCATGTCACACGAGATTCCGGACCTCAGCCTGTCATCGGCTGCGGCCGCTAGAGTCTGATGAGGAAGCGGCGACCGGCAGGAGCCGGTCGCTAATTCCTGTTGCGGGGTCGTCAGGGAAACTTGGCGGCCCCGATTTTTTTGCTTTGTAGGGATACACCGCGATGCTGCGGTGTCCTCGCGTGATCTCAGAATCCCGTTACCGACGGATCCCAATGCTCAGCAACGGACAGGACCTGACGCAAGCCGTCTTCATCCAGTGCAGCAAGTAGGGATTCGGCTTCGGCTAGATTCTCCGCCTGCATCGGCTGTTGGCGAATTTCCCCGCCCCGTAAAGGGCTGAAGACCAGCAAGATCGCGCCATAAGAACCGTCCAGCAGCGCCGCCTGCCACGCTGTGCCGTCGATATTCGTGAAAGTGCGCATGGCTGCCAGTCTCCATTTATTCAGCATCGTTGGCGTCTTCGACAGCGGCAGATGCGTGTGCGATGACCGCCGACGAACAGTCTACAAGCAAGGCCCGCGCCCGGATTCGCAGAAGCCAGTTCGCATTGATACTACGGCGAACGAAGCGTCACTCTGATAACTGCTTTGGTTCTAAGGGCACGGGCGTGGAGTGATCAGTGATCAACGAGTAGAAATCGAACTTTCTTCCAACGGCCGCCGAGCCCACACGAGAAAAATGTCCGGCATCGCGATAGACCGGAGTGGTGCCCAGATGGGTCACGCAGCGCCCATTCGGGCACAGTAGACCTTCCAGAAATACAACGCGGTAGCGTCCCGCGATGGGCACTAGGAAATCGTGCGCAGCGGTGATGTCACCGTACACGTCCTGCACATTGAAATCACAGTCATCCAGATCCGCCCCAAGCCACTTGGCTCTCACCACACAGCGACCGAGATCTTTGCCATCGGATGGCGGCGGTGAGAATACGACGGGAGTGACGCCCAGCCGTTCCAACTCCGCCAAGGTCGCAAGAAACGCAGGGCGTGCTGACGCTGCAGTGGTGGGATGCAGCCTGCCGTCACGATCCATCACTTCCCCGCTCAGGTACTGGATAAACGGGGACGACAGCACGGCGTAACGCACCGTTGACTGTGTTTCGAGCCAATCGTGCACTGCGTCGTTGAAGGCAAGGCACTCCTCGCCCCAGACTCGCCCGTAGCCGGGTTCGAACGAGGGTGCTCGCCCGAAGATGGGGCCGCAAACGGATTTCGTCATCTGGATGATGCGCGCCTTGGGCTGGGCGGCCAGGACTCCGTCGACCAGATGCATAGCGTAAGAGTCACCCCAGACCAGGATTTCAGGACGATCGTCGGTGCGACAGGCCGGCTCAGATAGCGCATTTCCATCGCAAAGCGCACTTAGACCCGGATTAATGTCGAGCGTCAGTTCGGATGCGGTCTCGGACATCACGTCGATATTGGCGCGCT